>Ga0116171_10001052_pt1 | contig 28438 bp, 35 predicted proteins | sample AD_JPNHW2_MetaG_FD_89798 | JGI IMG/M metagenome (GOLD analysis project Ga0116171, IMG submission 89798) | Active sludge microbial communities of municipal wastewater-treating anaerobic digesters from Japan - AD_JPNHW2_MetaG | ecosystem: Engineered > Bioreactor > Anaerobic > Digestate | place...
ATTGAGTTTAGCCCTGAAGGTTATACTGATGAGATTCATAATTTTCTTACTAATTGTGGGTATGAAAGAAGATATACTATTAACTTCCGAAAGGAAGGAGATGAATGGGTTTACTCAAAAGATCCAACAATCTCTGTAGATTCTCCTACTATCATGGTAGCTTATGTAAAAACCCCTTGTGTAGCTTCTGATAAGAAAGAAGTTATAACTACCCATGATAGCTTCTACCTTCCTATCTGCAATTTTGATATTACTCAAAAGGAACTTCAGAATGGCTATGCAGAAAGAGCATTTACTGAAAATGGAAAAAATATATTCTATGTAGCACCTACTGTTCCTCCTGTTGACTACTATGATGACCCTGATGATCCTGATGTCAAGAACTTCCTTGAGCATCCTTCTTCTGTGTTTAAGTACTACAAAGAGAGGGGTATAACAGAGTTAGTTTGTGAAAGGAAATATATGGGTAGTCGTGCTCATATCCTTCTTTTTAAGAATATTGAGATTGCTAACAAGTTTGGTTTTGACGAAACTATTGTAATCAATACTAGAAATGGTAATAAATTTTTCATGGAGAAAGAAACTAACGATAAGTTTTATGCAGATGTTGTAGATAAACTTATGTATGATGTAACTGTTCTTGATGCAGAGATGATGCCTTGGAGTGTAAAAGCAGGAAGGCTTATAAGGGATAAGTTTGTTGGTGTAGGTGAAACCAACCTGATTAATCGTCTTACCCAAGATGATATTAATTATAGCAATGCAGAAGCTTATATGAATGCTCTTAAACCTTACACTAAAGAAGAGGAACCTTATGCTGTAATCTTTGGAGTGTTGGGTGTAGCCAATAAAGCAGGTAAGGATTTTGATTGGATTCTTGGAAGTCAGATTGATAATGTAGATAAGCATAGGTACATTAGACCACTTACTGGAAAGATGTTTAGGGAAGTTGAATTTACTTATGTTAATCTCAATGATCCTTCCTCAATGAGAGATGAAATTTTTGATTGGGAGAGTTATTGTGCTAATGGGGGAGAAGGTAAAGTCTATAAACCCATTGATACTGTTAATTACTCTCCTAGTGGATACCTCATTCAACCAATGATGAAAGTTCGTGGTAGGAATTATCTTAGAATTATTTATGGTATGGATTACCTTGAACCTGAAATTTTTGAAATTGTAAAGAAGAGGGGAACTAACAAAAAGAGACTCCAAGCTATCTTGGAGACAGAGCTATCAAATCTTATTTTTACTGCCTTTACTCATAACAGGAAAGAGCTAAGGATGAAATTTGTAGCTGGAATACTAGGGAACGAAACTGTCAACTTCTCAAACGTTGATAAAACGCTCTGAAAAAAAAAGAAAAGGAGAAAATATGGCAAGCTTACATAAGCTACAGCAGATTGTGTATCATCGATCCTGTAAAGGATGGATTTGCACAGATTGTCCAGTATTTGAACAGTGTTGGGCGATTGAACGTGATATTCCACTTAATGGGGAGATTCCTATGAGTCATCCTATCAACAAAATTGCAGAGAAAGTCTTACAGGAGCAAACATCTAGTTGGCTGTCTGACCTTATTAAAGAAGAAGGAAATAATTAATGGCGAGAAAGAAAGTAGTTGAAGGTGAAGCTGTTGATCAAGTAGAGGGAGAAGCTACACAAGCTATAGACCCTCTTTCAACAGAGGCTGTCCTAGCAAAACTTAGGGCAGATTGTGAAAAGAATTATGGTACAAATATTCTTGTAAAACTTGGAGATGAGTCTACTTTTAAGAAGGTAGATTTTCTTCCTCTAGATATTCCGGGGGTAGATGATGCTCTTGGTGGTGGATTAGGTTGTTCAAGAATTGCAGAAATTTATGGGCCAGAATCTTCTGGTAAGACAACTCTAGCTCTCCATGCTATTGCAAGTGGTCAGAAGCGAGGTATTTGTGCTTTCGTTGATGCTGAACATGCTTTTGATCCTGTGTATGCCGCTAATCTTGGTGTAAATATCAAGGATCTTTGGTTTTCTCAGCCAGATAGTGGTGAACAAGCTCTTGATTTTATTGAAGATTTAGTTGACTCAGGAAAGTTCGCTGTTATTGTTGTTGACTCAGTTGCCGCTCTTACCCCTCAAGCAGAGATTGATGGTGAGATGGGGGATGCACATGTGGGTCTTCAGGCACGGCTAATGAGTCAAGCTCTCCGTAAACTAACTGCAAAGTTAGGAAAGACCAAAACAATCCTTATTTTTATCAACCAGATTAGAATGAAAATTGGTATTATGTTTGGAAATCCTGAGACTACTTGTGTCCATCCTGATACAATGGTAGATGTAATAAGGAATCTAGTTTCTGTGGAATCAATGACAATGGAGAACCTTTTCAAAAAGGTAAATTTAGATTATCAATCAATGGAAAAGAATATCCCTTACGATGTAAGTGATAAGAATGTTAAAGTAAGATCGTTTAACCACGAGTCTGGTAAAAATGAGTTTGCTAGGATATTAAGTTTAATACGAAAAGATGATATAGAGGAATATAATCTAGTTTTAAAAAATGGAGATATTCTTTTAAGATGCTCAGGTGAGCACAGAATTTATGATAAAGAAAAAGATGATTACCTTTATGTTAAGGATATTGAAGAAGGAGTTGCACTTGATAGCAATAATAATAAAATTCCTTTCTTTGTTGTAAAGACAGGTAAAATAATTCCTATTGTTGATATGAATGTAGAGGGTAATGAAAATTATTTTACTAATGGTCTGCTCTCTCATAATACAGGTGGGAATGCTTTAAAATTTTATGCTTCTCAACGAATTGAAGTTCGCAAGAAAGAAACCAATAGTGATGCTGATGGTGAAGCTATCTCAAATGATGTTAAGATTAAAATTGTAAAAAATAAGCTTGCTCCTCCCTTTAGGATTGCAGAAGAAAGAATTGTATTTGGTAAGGGAATTGACAGGGCATATTCTCTTCTTAAAATGGCTGTAGCTCTTAATGTTGTTGATAAGAAAGGTGCTTGGTACTATTATAATGATGAGAAGATAGGACAAGGAGAGAAGAATACCTTGACTTTCCTTGAAGATAATGAGATATTATATGAGGAGATTGCTGAGAAAGTAAAACAGCTAAAGAAGGTATAGAATGCAGTATGACAATTGGGAGTTATTAGATTTTGTTCGGACTATTCCAAACTGGAAAGAAATATTCAAGAATGACTACCTCATGGATATGAGGGAAGATGAACATTTCACCTTAATAGACTACAACCAAATCTTTACTCCCATTTGTCACCTTACTAACCAGTGTCGAGGTGTGATTGTTGATCATACCAAGAAGACTATTGTTCGTAGGGGATTCTATCGTTTTTTCAATTATGGACAACCTGAAGCCGCTTCTTTAGACTTAAACAATCTTATCATTGAAGAAAAAATTGATGGATCTTTTATTGGAGTATTTTGGAATGAATATACCAATCTCTGGCAAATAGGAACTCGTGGTACTATAGAAGGGTCTGCTCCTCTTCAAACTCCTGATGTAGAGCATAATATCTATACTTATAAAGAACTATTTCTACAAGCTCTCTTAGATTCTCATGAGAGACATCACCAAAAAGTGATGGCTTCTGAATTCACTATTAACCTCCCAAATGTTCTTCCCACTCTTGATAAACTTTATTCTCTTACTCATGATACTGAGAACTTATTTCATTATTTGACTAGAAAATTTGATAAGAATAAAACTTATATCTTTGAGTTAGTAAGTAAGTTTAATAGAATAGTAGTACCTTATAAAGAAAATGCTATATATTATCTCCGTACTATTGATAATAATACTGGTAAAGAAGATCAAGACTTAGACCTACTAGACTCTGGATACTTATTCACTGTTCCTAAAGTGTATGGGTATAAGACTTGGGAAGAGATTCTTACTCTCTCTAAAGAGCTTCCTTTTAGTGAGGAAGGGTATGTTGTAAGTGATGGTAAGAATAAAGTTAAAGTGAAGTCTCCCAAATATCTCATAGCTCACCGTCTTAGGGGTCAAAATGTTCCTACCCTAAAAAGATATGTTGAACTTATGCGCTCAGGAGAAGCTTCTGAATTTCTTTCTTACTTTCCTGAATATTCAGAATATTACTATGAGACTGTAGAAAAATATGATAATCTAGTAATGACCTGTGGAATGGATTGGAGTATACTAACTCAAGAGATTGAGAAAGGAAAATTACCTACTCGAAAAGATCAAGCCAATTTTATAACCAAGGAGTCTATAATGCCTTCTCTTATGTTTAGCCTCCTTGATAAGCAGTATCCTTCTGTGAAAGACTTCTTTTCTAATCTTTCTACTAATAAATTGGTTGACTTATTACAGCAAGTGAAGTATTATAGTTAGTATCCAAGAGAGGTTGATATGCTAACTTTTGATGAACTTTTGTTAAAACTTCCGAGTACTGTAGTACACCAAATGGAAACTACCTACCAAAGCCCTCTGCATCATGCAGAGGGTTCTGTTCTTGAACATTCAAGACTAGTAAGTACCTATGCTCCCAAAGAGATAGAATTTCTTTTAGCAAGTGTCTTCCATGATATGGGAAAAATTGCTACAACTAGAGTTGTTGAGGAAAAAGGAAAACTAAAGATATCTTCTATTGGACATGAGGATTTAGCTGTTGGCTTTATCAATTTTTACAAAGATAAATTTGCAGATTTAAATGTAAATTGGGAGAAGGTTTCTCAAATGTGCCAGTATCATATGAGGGGGCATCTTTATCTTAATGGAAAATTGAAGAAACCCAGTAAGAGAGAATCTTTTGAAAATCTGAAATATTTTACTGACATTCTTGTTTTTTCTAAAGCTGACTCTGATGGTAGGCGAGAAACTGATGGCCCCTCCTTCCTCCTTATAACTGTAGGTATTCCGGGTAGTGGTAAAACTACTTGGAGGAGAAATTTTTGTGTAAGAACAGGATTCTCCTGCATTAGTCCCGATGAGTTACGAGAGGAATTTACTGGAAGTATTTCTGATATCTCTAGGGATGCTGAGGTTTGGAAGGAAGCCTATAGCAGACTTACCACTCTATTATCCTCTAAACAAAATGTAGTCTTTGATGCAACAAATATTAATCCCAAGAGTAGGAAGCAATTAGTATCAATGGGGGAGCAATATAAAGCTATAGTTGTTTACAAGATTTTCTCTGTTGGCAAAGAAGTTGCAAAAGAGAGAATTGCTAAAGACTTAGCTAAGGGAGTAAATAGATCTAATGTTCCTACTTACATTGTGGATAAGATGTATGATAAATTTGATTTTACTCTGAGAGAGATTTCTCAAGAATATGGTTTAGTTTTACAAAATTGAACTAATATTGTTGAGGGAGATAATAATGTTTGAAAAGATAAAAGACTTTATAGGTAGCTTATTCATTCCTAAAGGTTTATATTGTTATAATGGAAACCATAAAAAATGTATTTTTAGGACTGATGTTGAGGTATATAACCAATATACAAAGAAATGGATAAAGCTACCTTTTTGTAATTTTCTAAATTTAGGAGATGTTGGAAATGATATTACAGAAGAAGAATATAATTTTGTTAAAGAAGTTCTTACTCCTGAGATTTTAGAAAGGTATTTTCCTTTATTTATCTTATGGGACTCTTGTAAGGAGTGTGGTATAAATATGGAGTTTCCTGATGGAGAATGATAAAGAAGTAAATAGCACTTTTGGGAAGAGTTGTTGGATATGTCCTTCTGAAAAAGATATTATCACCTGTGAATGTGGGGGAAGCTACTGTCCTATCCACTATCAATTTCATATTAATCATACTTGTAAACTCAAAAGCAAGAAAAGACGGAGTACAAAAGAGGAACCTATTGATGATGACATTTGATGATTATCGTAATTCATATATTAGAAGTAATTATAAGAGACTACCTGATGGGCAGTATTGTAATCCTAAAAAAGCCCTAAATGAAAATCAACTAGCTACTAAATATAAAAAGTATGTACGGAAATCTGAAACAAAAGAGATAAAAGGAAATACTAAATATGTTCAAGCTATTTATGATATAGAAGCTGAGTGCAGAATAGAAGACCCTTTTGCAGATGAATTCTATGCTAGTGTGGCTACTCTTGATGCTTCTTGGGGAACAGATTATGTCTCCTATTTTAAGAGAATGAATAAAATGATAGGGGATATTTATGATCCTGCTCATATTCTTCCACGAGGGGCCAACCCTAGACTTGCTAGTTGTAAAGAGAATATTATTATACTTCCTAGATTTGTTCATACTCTTTTAGATAATCAGTTAGAAATTTTTAATGAAGAGAATAAACATACTACAACTACTAAAGAGAGACATGAAAAATTATGGAGACTTATTGTTGGAGATTATAGATATGATCTTGTTCAACAATTAAGAAAAGAGGTGTATTATGGATGAAGAAGTAATTGTACCTGTAGATGAAGATGAGGAAAGACCAGAGTTATCTACTAACCTTTTTGAAGTAATGAGTTTTGATGATACTCAATTTGAAGAAGATGATCAAGTGGAGTTTGAACTCTCAGAAACAGTATCACTTTGCTATTCCCTAAAGATCAAAAGACTGATATACTACTATATCGATAAGGATAAGGAGGAGCCAGTTGAGCACATAACTATGCATGGTATAGATTATTTATCAACAATTGATAAATTACAACTATATGATGTAGAGTTAGATCATGAAACCCTTAAATTTATTGAGGGTGAACTTTTAAGAATCGAGGCAGAATATGAAAAGAATAAAACTAAAGAGTAACAATCCTTTTGGATCTTCTGTTACTTCAGCAGGAATTAAGATTTTCTCAAATTGTTTCATTGAGATTGAAGATGAAAAATTTCTAGAAATCTTGCCTAAGCTTTCTCAATTCCTTGAGATTGACACCCCGGATATTACAGGGGAGGTAACTGCTATGCCGGGGGAAATGAAGGGTTTTGTTATAAAAGATGATAAACCCAAGAAAGAAAAGACCTCCAAGAAAAATAAAGCAACTACAGAAAAAGACAAAGGAGGAGCTAGTTAACTGTTCTAAAAATTATGATTAAAAATGGTTTTATAACTATTTTTAGTAATTATTTAATTGTTTATTTTATAGTGAGAACCAAGCTATAAAATTTATAATTTTTGAATTAAAATTTGAAAATATGTGGAAGTTTTCCATATTGAACTACCCAAGGCAATTGGGAAAGTTACGCCTGTGGAGTGCTAAAAGACTCACGCTTTGCGCGAGAGCACAAGGAAGCAGGAATAAATCTAGAATGTACAAAAGTACATTCTCTAAGAGGCAGTAAACTATGACTTTGAAATCTATTTCTCAGCGACATGATGTAACTATCGCTGATCTATCTGAAGCATTTTCCGATGCATCTAAAACAACTTTTAAGCTTCATGGAGTATTGAATCAGGACTCTCTAGCTAAATATTTTGAGGATAATCTACTTACTCTTGATAACTTTTCAGATAAAGAGATTGAGTTTCTTACTGATTACTTTAAGAAAGAGAATGGTAGAGATGATACTGTTGACCAGATTGAATCCTCAGATGCAGAACCTTCTGATATTATCAGAAAAAAAATGCAGACTTCAGGAGCAATGAGTGCGGCTATTGGGATGTCTAGGCCCACTGGTTATAAAACAAAGGTTATTCCCATGTATGGAAGTGATTCTCCATAAGTTACCCTCCTTTTCTCTATTAAATCCTTCAAGAAAATCCAGTCTCTTGAAGGATTTTTTTTCTTGACTATTTTAGTTCTTTACAGTATATTCTATGTATATGCTGAACTATGATATTGAAACACTACTAACTTCTCATGGGATAAAGATTGAAAAGAAAAGTTCTTCTCAATTTATGATTAAATGCTTAAACCCAAGCCATGAAGATTCTACCCCTTCCTTTAGTATAAGAAGGTCTGATGGAGTGTTCTTTTGTTTTGGTTGTGGAGTTAAAGGTGGCCCTGACCTATTATATAAATATATTACAGGTGAGAGTCTTCATCATGATCAAAATGATTATTTTAGAACTAGTACTAGACCTCCTGTAAAGAAATCTGATATTCCTCCTGAGATTAAAGTTCAGGGAAAATTACTAGATCCTTTAACTAACCCTGAAATTCGTGCATGGCTTTATAAGTATGGTATTGAGAATGACAACTTTATAAGAGATAGAGAAGTAACCTATGCAAAATATGCTGAGATTTGGGCGGTTCCTGATGATGATTCTATAGAACTTGAACCTACTGTAATGTATAATAGAATTTGTAGCCCCATCTATCATGAAGGAAATCTCATAAATTATGAGGGAAGAACCTTTAATGATAGTAAACCTAAAGTAATTTATGTTAAAAATGGTACTATGAAAACTCTTTATAATTGGCAATATTTGGATCTTACTAAAGATGTTGTAGTTGTAGAAGGGGTTAAAGGTCTATGGAGAGTCTGGAATGTTGAGCCAAATGTGGTTGCAATGTTTCATGCTATTCCTTCTGAGAAACAATTGGAAATGCTTAGACAAGTAAAAGGAAATATTATTATATTTAGGGATAATGACAAAGCAGGGGAACGAAGTATAAAAGCTCTTAATAAAGGACTAGGAAGAGAAATAAAAGTCTGTTATGATAAAAGAGTTACTAAAGATGGGAAGGGGTATGATCCTAATGACTGTACTTCTGCTGAAATTGAAAATCATTTGAAGAATGCAATAGTTTATGTTGACCCCGATGAATTAGTCACAGAAGATCAGGAACCTCATGGAGAGGATTACACTGATCTATATTTTTTAACAAATACAAAGAGATAAGGAGAAAAGGAAATGGAGCAATTAACACAGTACACACCTGAGCAACTTGAGGAACTTAAACTAATCTTTAAGGGAATATATGAAGCTAATGAACTTCTTGAAGAATTGGCTTCTAAGAAGAGTGATATTACAGCATCTAAGAGGGATATGGTAAACTCTTTTTGTGAGAAAATTGATATTCCTCCAAAGCTATTTAATCAGGTATTTAAAGACTATATGGAGAAAATTAGAGAGCCTGAAGTTTCTTCTACTAAAGATGGAGTTATGGCTTTTCTACTTACTTTCTTTAATGATGAGGAGGAAAAGAAATGAATCCTTTTGAAAAGCCAAGAGTAATTATAAAAGATTGGAGGATAGAATCATTACGAAGTGATGAAACTTATCAACTCTCTGGAAATTTTTTTGGACATCCAAATTTTCCTAATGGTCATTTTGATTTTACTTCTCCTATTATACAAATAGACTTTAAAAAAGGTGAAATAGAAACTATAAATACTCTGTATCTTTTAGAGGGGGGTGCTAGAGGTACTTGCTAAAAAAGTAATCTTATGATAATCTGTACTATATTAGTATGGATAAAAAAAATTATACAATTTTTGGTGGTATTGATAATGGTGTAACAGGGACTATTGCAATTGTAACACCTGAAGAAAGAACTTTTTGTAAGATGCCTGTTTATAAAACAAGGTCATATACAAAAGAAGTAAAGTATATTACTCGTATAAACTTCCCAAAACTAATCACCCTTCTTGAAGAAGTTTCAAGTAAGGGTGAATGTTTATTCTATCTTGAAAGACCAATGATTAACCCCGGAAGATGGGTTGCTTCTATGTCTGCTCTACGTGCATTAGAGGCAACAGTTATTGCTCTTGAACAATGTGGAATTGATTTTGAGTATATTGATTCAAAAAAATGGCAACGATATTTCTTTCCTGACAAAAAAGGAACAAATGAATTAAAACAAGCTTCTATGTTTAGAGGCTTAGAACTATTCCCTGAACATGATAAATTAATTAGAAAGCATAAAGATGCAGATGCTCTTTTGATTGTTCAATATCTAATGGAGCAACAGAATAATGGAAAACGAAAATAACCAAGAAATAGAAGTAAAAACTAAAAAAAAGAGAAGATCTAATGTTCATTGTTGGCAATGTAAGAAGAAGCTAATAAAGGATACCTCTGAAGGTTTTGTTGATGAACCTAATCTTATATGCCCTAGTTGTGGGGCTGAGTTTGCAGATAAACCTTTTATAGAAGCAAGATTGCATATTCTCCAAAAGGAATACTTACAAACTAGAGACTCAAAAATTTTTGGTGAAATGCTAAAGCTAATGCAAGATATTACTTATAATCAGATAGTATCTAGATTACGTTCATCAGGTGTATTTCTAGATCCCGAAGATATAAAAGATAAAGTTCATTGGGGTTTGGAGAAGATGATCATTCTATATTCAAATCCTAATTTCCGTATCACAACATCTTTTATTGAGTATATTGGAAATGTTGTTCTATATCCTCTCTATAATTATAAGCAAAAAGATAAAGATGAAAATGAGATTTCTATGTTTACTCCTATTGGACATTCAAAAGGAAGTGACAAAGAATATACTTATTTTGATCAGCTTAAAGAAACTCCTGTTTTAACAGGGTACAACGAAACTGAAGAGTATTTTTATTCAGAGTCTCATAAAGAACATACCATAAATATTGTAAATGACTATATTGATAAAGTAGTAACTATTTCAAATAAGAAGCGGGATTTTGCTACTGCTTTAAAGATGGCTGTTCTATTCAATCAGTACTTAAACAAAAAAAGTGAGAAGTTTTTTGCTGGTTGGTGGAAAACAGAAGGAATAACCTTTAGGGATTATTTTGAAAAATCGGTTACTTTATTAAGGGATACAATATACTATGCAACACAATCTTGATGAAAATACAAAGTTAAAAGGAATTTGGGAATCTCAGCTAGAGGATATATTCTCTAAAGCTGAGGTTAATCATATGGCAGAGTTTCTTTCTATTGTAGCTATGATTATGTATGATAGATTTGATGAGGGGGTTTCCTCTCTTTATCTTGCCGTTGAAGATATAGAGGTTTTTGCTAAAATTATTAATAGGCTTTCAGGACTTACTATTACTATTCCAGAGAGGGAAGATTTTAAAGATAGTCTTCAAATTGCTCTAGCTTACTATTACAAAGAAGTAAAGGGTAAAGATTGGAGTGAAATAAAGAAGCTTTTTCCTAAAGAAGAGAATATTACTTTGAAAGCTGGAAAAGGTATTGTCAAATTAAATCAAACCATTAAGGATAGTCTAGATAAAGTATTTACTCCTGAAGAAGAAGTAAAGGGTATCCTAGATGAACTCAATTGATGATATTGTAAAAGATGCAAAAAAATTAGCCTCTAAAATTCAGGGAGGGGAGGATGCAGAAAAAGTAATTGCTGTTCCTTCTTCTGACTCTTTTAGGCAATCAATGCTTATCTTCTTACAAAATAGAATGGAAGATGTAAGAAAGAATATGTCAATGATTGATATCATTGATGCTATTCTTGTAGAGAAAGTTGTCTTAAAAGAGCTAAGTGCTATGGAACTTATGAAGCTTAGAAACAGTGTACAGCAGTCAGCTAACATTGCCACAAGTACTATTTTGGAGCCTTTTAAACCAAGTAATAATACAGGAAGCACTCTGCTCAATCCTCCAAAAGATGATTCATCAACTGCACAGATTGCAGATCAGTTAACACCTGAGCAAAGAGTTGCTGTTAATAAGCTTGAACAATTTATGAATATCATAGCAACTAAAGTTCAAGATAAAGAAAAAATAGAAAGTAAGGAGAATGAATAAAATGGTTTATATCTATAAATGTGAGAAGTGTGCTGAATCAGGCACTATTGATATTCCTCTTGGACAGGATCTTCCTAAAGAACTTCCTTGTGAAAAGTGTGGGGGAGTTATGAAACATGATCTAGTAGGGAAGCTGAAAGAAGCTAGTCATAGTATTATCATCCCTGAATCCTTTAAAGCTACTTCAAAAATGTATGAGAAGCAGAAACTTTATGGCAAGTTTAATCTACATGAGAAGACTCTTTACTAATATATAACTATCTCTATTGATAGGAACTAAAAATGCCAGATAGAAAAGAATTAGGCTTACGTAGACTACTTAAATTTTTTAATCTTTCTCTTGATAAAACCACAAGGAATGCTACCCCTACTCTTACCCCCGGAATGGAGGATAAGACTACAGGAGAGTTTAGGGCTGTAAACTTCCCCACTGATGTAAAACGTGCAATGGATTATTTTCTTCAGAATAATCAGATTTATAATCCTAATAGAGATAGATACGAACTTTATAAGTCTCTTCTTTTCATGGTTAGGAATAGTGGCTTAATGCTCTCAGCCTTACAGACTTATATTACTGAAACTATTGAGATGAATAATGGGGAGAAACCCATTCAAATTAAATCTGTGGATAAAGATGTTGAGCGTTACTTTTATAAGTGGCTTGATAGTATTGGTTTTAATTATAATCTTTTAAATGAACTTGTATATGACCTAGTACTTTTAGGTGATTCTTTTCTTTTACACTCTATTGACTTAACTAAAGGTATAAAAGAAATTGAATTGATTGATCCTTTCATTGTAAGAAATAGAATTGAATTAAATGTAAATAAAGCTGTTGAATTTGCTAGTTGGTCTAATACTCAAAAGAATTTCACATCCACTTACCAGTCCCTTTCACAAATTGCTGACATGGTAAAAAATATGGATGATGAAAACACACTTGATACTTTTGAGTTCTTCAGATCATATACTATGGGTTATGAACTAAAATATAGTGTTGATGATGAAGAGAAATATAGGGCATTACCTCCTTGGGCTTTGACTCATTTTAGGTTATTTACAACTAAGAGTGAGTTCTTCCCCTTTGGTCGCCCCTTGTTCATTAACTCACTAGCTCCTTTCCAGTCTTACAAGACCACTGAAATGTTAATTGACATGCTTCGTGTAGCTTCTTTCCCAAAAGAAGTTATAAAGATTAAGGGAGGTAATTCTCTATCTCCTATGGATCGAATGGTTCGTGTCAATGAAACAAGACAGTTTCTTGAGAATATTACTCCTGTAACTAATACCAAGGATAATATTGGTGTTGGTGAACGAATTTATACTATTGAAGATCTTTTTACTTATGAAATACAAGAGAGTGGTGTAACAATGGATAAGCTTGGTGATCTTGATGCTAAGCTTACTGATCTTATCCTCTCTACTGCTATTCCTGATTCACTGCTAATTCCCTCACGAGGGGCTGGTGGAATAGGAGGGGAGAGTAGCCAAGCTCTTTATTTCAATAATAAGATTTTCCAGAAGAGAGTAGAGGGTATTAAGTCTGCTATCCTTGAAGGGTTTAGCAGTATGTTTAGACTTCACTTGACTCTTGCTGATCGTTTTAAGGGCGAGAATACTGAGTTTGAACTTTCTATGCCAGTCAATGCTGAGATGTTTAATGCTGACAAGATTCAACAACTTAATGATCTATTTATGCTGGCAGATACTGTTATAAATAACCTCGCAACTGCTCTTGGTGTTGAATCAAGTCAAATTCCTGCTGATATCCTTAAAGACATTTTCAGAAATTACCTACCTGTTGATGCCGCTACTATAGAAAAATGGATTGATACTATTTTAAAAATTAAAGATGACCAAGATAACCCTGAAGAAGATAATGTTGATGAAGAAGAAGATTTTCTTGGTGGGAATGATGTCTCTAATGATAATGCTTTCAAGTCACTTCCCACTCCTCCTGAAGAAGAGACTCCTCCTGAAGAGGGAGAAGTAGAAGAACAGCCTGTTGAGAATGAGGAAGAATCTAACTCTGTAGAAGCTTCAACAGAAGATGAAGGTTTGGAAGGAGCTATTACTGATAATAATAATAAGCTCTCAATGATGAGAAGGAAGACTATGAATAAGGCAATGGTAGTTCCTCCTGATACTTCTAAAATCTCTGTCTTACGAAAGAAAACTTTTGATAAGAGAAATGCAATAGTAGAAAAGTTTGTTAAAGATGTTCGTAATGGAGAGGATACTTTAATCAGGGAAGCTTATTTTAAAGCAAAGCAAGATTTAGGTATGACTCAAGGATGGTTGGGTACTCATATCTATTGGAATGACTCTCATGCTGAAGCTAATCAATCTTCTTTTAGTTTATACAATATTGTTAGAGAAGAAAAGATGATTAGAGAAGAAAAAGCTTTAGAGGCTGAAGCTGAGAAAAAAAGATTAGCTGATTAAATTTTTAACTATTTCAGTATGAATACTATTATTATCGAAAATTTTATTGTTTCTAATTGTGCTTACATATTAGAAAAAGATGCTACACTAAAAGAGTCTACCCCTAAAAAGAAGAAGCTTCCTGTTATCAAAGCAAAGTCTGGTAAACTCGTTGATAAGAAAGGATTATAACTATGACAAACTTTCTAGAAGGTTGCAAAAAAGTAGGTAATCTTTATCGTCTTTTTGAGAATACTTATCTAGATAGAAACAGTATGGAGAAGATAGAAATATCTGATAAACTTACTGAATCTATTAATGGTCAGGAGGTTCCTGTTTATGGTGCCTACCTTACTAAGATCTGGAACGAAAAAGAGCATAATCTAAATCATAGAAATTATCGTCGTGTTATTGATCAAGTAATTCAAGAAAACAAAGTTACTTATGGTTTAGTTAATCACCCAAAAGAAGGTGAGGAAGATCCTGCACGTATTTATGCTATTCAGAAAAATCCTCATCGTAAAGATGGTTGGCTAGTAGTTGAAACTTACTTTGTTGGAGATTATGGAAAGCTTGCTGAAAATGCTCTACGTTTAGGTGGCCCTCTTTGTGTTTCTTCTAGTGCTCTCGGGGATGTTGACCTTGATACTGGTGATGTTCTCCCCGGTAAAGATTTCATTCTAGAGCGTTATGGTGATTGGGTCTTTGGCCCTTCAAATGGTGCATATCAATTTCTTAAAGATGTTGCTCCTTCTGAAGTGTCAATGGAAGAAAGAAAACCTGTTGTAAAGGAACTAATTACTGAGAAAACAGAGAAGAAAGAAATAGTTGATGAAAATCTAACTATTTATAGTAAAGATAATAATAAGGGAGAAACTTTGATGGCTGACAAACTTATTGAGACTAATTTGACTTTTAATATTCGCGGACTGTTAAAAGAGTGTGATACTCTACCCACTCTTGCAGAGCAGAAAGCTCTTCTTGAGACTGCTCTAGAAGCCGCTGAGCAATTAACTGACAAAACACTTTTTGAAGATATTAAGAAACGCCTTTCTGATAATATTTCCAAAACCACAGAATATGCTGAGAAAGGTAAGACTGTAGATTCTCTTACTGAGTCAATTAAGACCCTTAATGAAGAGAAGCAGAAACTTGTTGAAGATATTGAAAAGATTAAGAAAGAGAAGGAAGATCTAGTAGCTGAGCATACTACTCTTGTAAAAATGTATGAGGAAAAACAGTTTGATGCTTCTGATACTGAGAAGGCTGTTGTTACTAAGCTTAATGAATCTGTAAAGCAGATGAAAGCTCGTAATGGATTCCTTAAAAAGAAGATTGCCTACATTACTGAAAAGAGAGATTATTTTGAAGCTCTTTCTAATACTAAAATTGATGCAGACTATCTTGTTACTGCTAAGATGGAAACTGAAAAGCTTGAAGAGAAATATCATAAGCTTCAGGAATCCATTGCTCCTCGTAAGCCTAAAGCTGTAGAGAAGAAAATTGTTGAGAAGGCAGTTATTCCTGAAAGCAAGAGTTCCTTTGCTGTAAAGGAAGTTGAAGATTACTTTAATAGAATCATGACTAAAGATGCTTCTGTAAAGCAGTTTGAGTCTAAGTTCCAGAAGTGCAAAACTCTTCAGGAAGCTCAGATTCTAAGGATGCATACAAAAGATGGTACTGAGCCAAAAGTACTGGAAGAAAAAGTTGAAAAACCTGAAGTGAAAGCTCTTGAGAAAGCAAAGAAAACTTCTCTAGAAATCACTCTCGAACAGAATGGCTTGTTCTAATAGGAGATTGAAATGAATTTAAGACCCGGAAATGGTGTCTCTCACGGCCTAAAATATATTATTCCTGCTGGTGCAGTTGATGTAGCAGAAGTAGTAACAATGGCTATCACTCATATTCCTACTGCTGATGGGAATGTCTCTATCTCTCTTCCTTCACTGGCAACAGTAGACATTGCAGTTGATGATGGTGTAGCTGAAGTTGATACCCTAACTCTAACTGCTCCTGCTGGCTCTGCTGGTGATGTAACAATTACTCTTCCTGAGTTAGCTCCTGTTGTTGTTACTCTTGTTGGTACTGAAGATGCAATTGGAGTAGCTACCCTAATTCGTGCCGCTACTTTCACTGGTTGGGCTACTGGTGGTACTGATGCTGTTGTTACTTTCACCAAGGATGTAAAAGAAGCAGTAACAGGTTCTCCTGCTGTAGATTTTGGTGTAACTGGTGTAACTGGTGCAATTGAGTCAAGTACTGCTGGTGTTGATGCTGATACAGTTAATGGAGTTGCTACCAAAATTCGTGCTGGTACTTTTACTGGTTGGACTACTGGTGGTACTAATGCAACAGTTACTTTCACTAAAGATGTTGCAGGTGTTGTAACAGGTGATCCTACAGTAGATTTTGCGGCTACAGGTGTTATAGGAACCATTGCTATTTCAACAGTTGGAGCTAACAACTCTGTTACTTTTGATTTTAGAAGTGGTGACTCTTATCCCTATGGGCTAGTAGCTTTCGTAGCAGTCACTACTGATGCTGGCGTTCTAGCTAATCCCGCTGATCTTTCAATTACTTATCCTGCAAAGGGTGTAGTAAATATTAATGGTAGTCTTGTAGCTGGTACAATCATACATCTGGTTGCTCAGCGTGATTGCTTAAATGGTTTAGTATAAGGAGAAATAAATAATGAGTACAATTGTTGTAAGACCCTCGAATGGAACTTCCTATGGTTGCAAATATTCAGTAACAGCAGATGATGCAAGTGCTGGTGAGGTAATCTTTGATTTCCGTATTCCTAATGGTGGTGAATACATTCACGATCTTTCTGCTGTAGTTTTGGTAACTACTGCCGCTGGTGTTCTTGCTAACCCTGTTGACCTAGCAATTACTTATCCTGCTCATGGGGCAGTTAAAGTTGCTGGTACACTTTTGGAAGATTCAATCATCCATCTAGTAGCACAGAGAGCAGTTCCCACTGTCTAAGTAAAAAAGAATGATTAAAATTGAAGAGGACTTTTATAAGTCCTCTTTTTTTAATCTATTGAAAAAAAAGTTAACTATATTTATAAGAACAAAATTATCTACACTACATGAGTAGGTAATTAAAAATTCTTCTTTTTATCTGTGAAGGATTTTAGTTTGGTAATTTGAGGAACTACATAAGAATACCCAGTAATGGGGAATTAACGCCTGTGGAGTGTCACAAACCGCTTGAGTATTCATCTTTGATGAGAAAGAGCAACACTAGGAAGCAGGAAAAATTTTAATGGTGAAAACTATGCCACGTATTGAAGATGGAAAGAAAGTTGCTCCCGCCGCCTCCGGCTTTGGTCGAAGAATGGCTATGGAAGAGTCTACTGCCAAGAAAGCTTATGCCGAGTTCGTTGATGAACGCCAGACTGAAGTACTTCGTCTAAAAGAGAAGTTTGAGAAGAACGCCGAACTTGCTCTTGGTAAAGGTAAACTCGATGATCTATTTACCTCTAATCCCCGCAAGGCTGAGAACCTTGTTCTATTCCTAGAAGCTACCGAAAGGGATGCTTTCGCTAACCCCGCTCTTATCGACAACATGAAGACTTACAAGAGTCTCAAGGAAGCTCGACTAAGTGAGGATGTAGTTGGCCCCGGCTCAAATTTCCTTGGAATCACCCCTATGGATATTGTGAAAATCGCCAGAATCGGCTACCCCAACTCAGTAGCTCCTGACCTTTTCGATTTTTGGGGTATGAAGTCCATGAAGGACAGCATCTACAAGCTACAGACCCTCTATGGTTCAACCGCTCGTGGTGCTACCAAGGATCAGGTCATTTACGAAAACTACAATGATGGTCGCTATGCAACCAACATTGAGAAGTATGATGTTTCTAATGCCGCCACTGATACATTCACTGGTGATGTTGGTACTGATCTACTTCTTCCCTTCCAAGTTAAGGTTTATGTAAATGGCGTTCAGGTTGCTCAGGACGATGGCGCTGGTCACTTTGTAGGCGCTTCTCTAAATCTCGCTGGCCCCAATACCATCAACTATGACACTGGTGCATTTGCTCTCAAGTTCACCACTGCCCTCTCTGCCTCTGATGATATTTACATCGAGTATGGTTACAACTTTGAGGATACTTCTATGTTCTCCAAGGTTGGTTCTGTCCTCCTCGACCTCGTTGTTTACGATTATCGTGCAACAATGTGGCCCCTCTCAGTAGAGTGGACTCGCTTTACTGAAGAACTCATGCAGTCTAAGCTCGGCATGAGTGCAAAAGACCAGCTACTCACTGGTGCGGCTGAAATTATGCGCAAGGGTATGGATGAGTTCTGCATTACCAAGGGTATTGGCGCTTCTAAGTGGACTTCTGCTGTTCCTTTCAACACAGACTTCGCTTCTGCTGGTGCTCACGATGCAGTTTCCCATGCTCAGAACGTCATTCAGCCTATTGTACAGGCTGAGATGAAGACCTACACTGAGGTTGGCCGTCTCCCTGACAAGACCAACATGATCGTAGATGCTCCCGCCTATTCCTACCTCTCCAAGCACAATAAGTGGAATAGCGTGAACGCTCCCTCCAAGGTTGGTATCTTCAAAGTTGGTACTCTCGATTCTCGTGATGTTTACATGGCTCCTCCCAACATCATGGGTTCTGAGGCTAACAAAGGTAAGATCTACCTTTTCGGTAAATCAAGTGATGCTATGAACGTCGATTCCGTAATCAGCGTTGGTACTTGGAAAGCATCTGTAACCACCAATCCTATTGAACTTAAAAACTTCAATAGCCAGATGGGACTCGCATTCATGGGCGACGTTCGCAGGAACAACCCCAAGTTCGCTACTTCCATCGAACTAACCAATCTTACTGCAAACAGCTAATCCTCTGAATTAGGATAGAAGAAGCCTCCCACAAATGGGGGGCTTTTTTATTTTTAACTATTTATTATAAGAAGGAGTCTACTAATGTCTATTGAAGAAAAATCTGTACAGCAATATACTTTTAATGATGAGGGGCAACTAACAGGTGAACCTGTTGATGCTTTTTATGATAATCCTGTTTATAAATATGTTTTTAATCTTGTTAAAGAACGTTCTGTTTACTCTGATGAGAAAGAGCAGAGAGAAATTACTGAATTTATCTTTGATGAAATGTTAAGTACTTTTGGGGGAAAAGTTGATGAGTCTTCCCCTGATGTTGTTTTTGAAACTTTCATAGAAGATGAGAAAGGTCAAAGAGAGTGGGAAGAGGAAGTTCTTGATCCTATTGTCGTTAGCATTAATAATGAGATAAGTAGTGCTGGTGAGTGGGAAGATGAAGATTATATTAAAGATACATATGAGTATCTAGCTTTTGAGGATATTAGACATTCAGCAGAATATGATCAAGATGTGTTAGAAGATGTAAAAAAAATGGGAGGAACAGAGTCTGATCTTTCTTCTTTCCTTGAAGATAAAAAGGATGAGTTAGAAGTTGATTTTAAAACTCATGATCACTATGCAAGTTCAGATGGAGATATTGTTCTATATTCTGGAAATTTAGGGGAAGAGGAATATGAGTTGTCAGATGAGATAAAAGATGTTTTAGATAATCTTGATGAGGATGAGAGAGACTATGTTGATAAACGTATTGAAGGATATATAGGATCTTATGGTACTTATACTGTTGATAGGTCTGATATTTCTTTTAGTTTTACTGTAAAATGGACAGATGATCTTAAAGAGGAATTTGAGGAATATTTGTTCGATAATCAAAAAATAGAAGAAATTCCTGAAGAGTAATCTTTTTGTAGATAATTAATAAGATTTAATCTTTTTAACTATTTAGATATGGAAATAGACAATCTACAAATTTCTGATAAGGATTATAATTTTATTCTTACTGCAATAGGTTATCCAGTTATTGATGAGGAAACTCTAAATTACCTTATAACTAAAGAAGATGTAGAAGAACTCGTTATAACCCCTGCCTTAGAAACTTTTCATCAGTATTTCCCCAAAAGAGTTCCACTTGTGTTTCAGTCAACAGGGACTTCAAGTGTTCTAACTAAAACTAGTGCTGAGTTACCAAAGAATGCTTTTGGTATTTTATCTGCTCAGTTTGTGACTCAGAGTGCTTCTTCTCTTGGTATTGGTGCTATGGATAGTGGTGTCTTCTATCAGAACCCCTTCTATTCTAATGCTCAGGTTTATTCTTCAGGTGGGGGGAGTATTGGGGGTATGTCTATGTTTGGCGTACCTTTTGGTTATGGTTTTGAAACTCAAAGATTCCAAAAGATGTTCTATGCAAAGTCTCTTGAAGCATCAACAAAAGTTTATTGGTATCGTTATGATCCAAGCACTAGGTCTTTATCCTATAAATCAAATCTAATTGGTAACTTTTATATTGATTTTGCTACTCTTGATGAAAATATAGATAATATTGATTTTACAAAGAAAAGATCCTTTTTAAGATATTGCCAAGGTGCTTTAAAAGTGCAAATTGCAAATACATTAGCTCTAGTAGATACTCAATTACCTGTCCAACTTAATAAAGAATTACTTAAAACAGATGGAGATGACCTGATGGAAAAAGAAGTAAATTATTGGCAGGAAGCATCTACTATTCCAACAATGAGGTAACAAAATGGTACTATCCCCCCAAGATAAAATACAGAGAGCCACAGCACGAATTCAGCATAAGATGTTTGATATTGCGGTTAGGACTCTAGGATCAGGAGCTTCTAGTACTTATTTACTAGAGATTGAAGAAGATAAATTTCATAATAGTAAAACTGTTATAAAGGACTATAGGCAAATCTTCTGTAGAATTGTTTTTCCGGGGAATGAGATTCCTATTCGTCCCGCTACAGAGGTAAATACCTCTAGTAATGTACTAATGCTGTATGATATACTTCCTATAGAAATGTATTGTCTCTTTGGTGATAATGTTTCTATTGGTGATATTATTCTGTATAAGTTTCAAGCAGGGGATGGGGGTATTCAAATTCTTCCTTTGCAAGTAGTCAATTTAAAAGTAAAGGGGGGAGTATCTCATACTTTAATTCAAACTTACATTGTAGCCCCAATTACTGACTATAATTTACTACATAACCCTGATTTTTTAACTATATTAGAGAAATATAAACAGATTGATATGGTTTGGTAAGGAGAACTTTTGTGTATACCCATAGAAATAAAAAAATAAATCCTAAGTTCCCTCTTGATATTTTTTCAGGAACTATAGAAGTTCATAAGAGGAATAAGAAAGATAAGGATGATTTTGAAGATACAGACTTTAATCTTACTTATGAGACAATGGATCAGAAGAAAGCTCCTCTAGATACTTTTACTTTTAGTAGAGAAGAAATTGAGAAAGAGTATGGGAAGCTTACTATTAATTCCTGTATTGAACTTATTCTTGATAATCCCTCTTTTCCTATTTTTGATTTTGAGATTTTCGAGGTATTGATTGAACAGCAACCTTTGGTTGGTGAAGAAGTTGACCCTAGAAAGCAAGCATCTATTACTCAACTTCAGCAGAAGAAAGATAACAAAAGATCTACTTTTACTCATTATTTCTTAGATAAAGATAAAGCTATTGACTTCAGTACTGAGTATATTCAGAAAGTAGATCATAGAATTAAATATAACCTTTCTATTAGTAAGGTTCCATTATTTGGTGTTAACTCATCTGTTTTTAAGACAGATGAATAAGATTTAACTATTTATATATTAGGAGAAAGAATTCATTATGAAATATAAGATTGTTGAGACAGATGAAGGTAGATTTGTTGAAGTTACAACTACAAAGCCATATCTAGTTGAAGGTAAGATTATCCCCGCTGGTAAAGTTCTTCTTATTAATGAGAAGGGTATCCTTGGTACTCTTGATGAGGAATTTGAGGAAGAAGCTAAAGAAATGGTTGATGACTGCAAAGAGAAGAACATCAAAAAGGCAATGGCAGAAGAACCTGTAGAAGAGGAAGCTTCTGCTGAAGAAGAAGTCCCTGCTGAAGACGAAGTTCTAGAAGAGCCTGAAGAGCCTGAATTTGCTGATGCTGAAAGGGAGCCAATGGAAGTTGAAGTCTCTCTGGAAGGTGAGGATCTAGAAGGTGAAGAGGAACCTTTTGAGGGTGAGGAAGATTTTGAGGATGAATTTGCAGATGAACTTCCCGAAGGTGTAGAAGACTATGATGAGGAACTTCCTGAAGGTGAAGAAGGGGAGGAAGACCTAGAAGGTGAAAAAGATCCAGATGCTGAGTATGATGAAGAAGAAGCATTTGATGAAGGTGAACTAGACCCTGAAGTAGACCAGAGTGAGTTTGAAGAAGAAGAAGTTCATAAGCTTCCCATGATGCGTGTCTTTAAGCGAAAAATGGAAGAGCCTGTAGTTGAAGAGCCTGTAGTAAAACCTGCTGGTCAGATTGTTACTCCCAAGAAACCTATGGAAATTGAAAAAGATGGTGTTGATGAAATTAGCATTAAAGTAAAGCCAGAGGAAGGGGAAGAAATTGCTGAACCTGAAGAAAAAAAGGAAATGAGGCGTCCTGTTCGTAGAATGATTAAAGCCTAAGTATCTTAATAAAAAATTTGGAACACCTGAGATTTTCTCAGGTGTTTTTTTATATTGACAAAAGTTATGCCATATGTTACTATTTAGTTATAGAGGATTCAATTATTATGAATGATAATGTAACAATTACTCTTCCTTATGGAACTTATTCAGGAGCATCTTTAAAGATGGGAAATGTTTTAAGTGACGGTACTATTTTTAATCCTGCTACTATTGTAGCAGAGTCAAAAAGTTTTGGTGATTTATCTTGTTCACCTTTTATAGGTGAACCGCATAAAAAAGATATTCTTTTTATGCTTTATAACAAAGATAAAATTAGATCAGAAATTCTAGTGAGATTACGCTAAGAGGAGAAATATATGGCGAATAAAGTTATATCCTTATGGGATAAAATCTATGATGGTGGGGAAGAAGATGATGGTATGAACTATGACAAAGAATCCACCACTAGTCTTGTTAAGCTTACTTTTGATAAGAAAATCATGGAGTTGAAAACTCTTATTCTTGAGAAGCAAAAGCAAATCTATGATATCTTTGAGCAGTTCTCTTACGGTCATCTTGAGGATTTTGATAAGCTTGCTGAAGCGAAGATGTCTATTAGAGATGCACAAGCTGTTATTGAAGAGCTTAGTAAGCTTAAAGCTGAACTCTTTGAGGTGTAACCATCTTGAGAACTTATAAAGAAGTTTTACAGGAGTATCTGTTAGATGCAACTCTATCCTTCCTACAGAAACAAATGACTAGAGCTTCTTGTGCTTTAGCTACAAAAGCTGTTCTTTCTATTGAGAAAGGCTATTTTGAGAAAGGACAGCTTTTTATTCAAACAGAATTTTTAAATAACCCTGTAGATATTACCAACTACTTAGTTGACGTATCTACTAAGTATGGAGAACATATCCGCGATCATTATCCTGAGCTACTAGTTTTTCAAGATGTAACACATAAAGAATAAATATCTACAATATAAGAGGTTAACTATTTAGCTATGAAGATCGAAGAGAAGTTAGATTTTAGTTTTTCTACAGAGGATTATGCTTCTATTGATGACATATTCTCATCTTATCTACAAGATAGGAAGAATACTTATGAAAATCTTTTTAAAGATCAAAGCTATTCTAAAGAGGAAAGTTTAGACTACATTAATTTTTTTATTATTAAGTTAGATAATAATGAAGAGCAACACCCCTACTTAGATCATATTAAACATTTTCTTAATAGAAAATATGAATTTTTCACTCTTCCTGAAATTGAAAAAATTGTAGACCAATTAAAGAAATGGCTAAGTCCAGAGTTAGATACTTACTCTCTTGAAGATGAAGAAGATACTCTTGATTCCCTTCATAACTATTGGGTTCTTCTAGGTAAGAAAATAAGAGCTTATCCCCTTCTTACTCTTAGTAACTATAACAAAATAAGAATTGGAAATACTGCTCTTTTTTATAAAGAGGATACTGATGACTTTGTTCTCGACTCAGTACATAAATATGTTAGTCATATTGTTGATCTGTTTCCTGAGCAACTTGCTAGGCTAGATTGCTTTATTCTTTGTAGCCCTGAGTATATATCTTTTAGTGGGGGCAAGAATACATTTGCTTATTATCTTGAAGACTCTGTATTTTTAAAGAATTCAATTAGTGAGGAAGACAAGAAGTTCTATATTGAAACCCTTTATCATGAATTTGGTCATTTCCTTTTTGAGTTAATGAAAGAAAGAAATCAAATTAGATGGTATAATCTCTACGACCTTTGGGAAAGTAAAGGGGTTACTATGTCTAGAGATGAGGGAAAGAATGATCCTGAAGAACTTTTTGCTGATGCTTTTAGCATTCTTATGACTAACGTACATGATTATCTTAATCCAAATTTAAATCCAATTATACTTCAGTACTGTAAAATCTTCTTAAAAGATGAGTTTAAAGTAGTGTTTTGATTTAGATTTTAACTATCTGTATATGATCAGATAGGAGATATATCTAATGATTCCTAATAAAATACAGAAGATTATTGACAAATTAGTTAATGAATGGGATTTCCGTTATGAGATTGATGAAGATGAAATTGAATGGTTTTTTGATGAAGCCGTTGAAGATTTAGATTTATCTCTTAGTGAAGATCTTCATAAAGATGCTATAAAAGAACTAACCCATGCTCTTCTTAAAAGAAAAGCAGAGGTATCTGCTCCTGTTCGTGAGAAGATTGAAATAAAGAAAGCTCTCAAAGAAGATGGCCCCTTAACAGGAGGGGATCTTTGGAATGGACAAGGAACAGAAAAAATTGAACTTGAGGTTGACTTAGGTAAGATTAATAATACAGTTGAAGATTTAATTAAGAATTTTGGTGAAGATTTTGCTATTGCACAGATAGAGGCTGGTATGGCAGTGGAGACTGAGCATAGTGAAAATGAAGATGTTCAATTTGCTATTGCTATTACTCATCTAGCAGAAGATCCTTATTACTATGATAAGCTTGCAAAGATGGAAGCTAAGGGGGATGAGAATGCTGATACTGAGGAAGACTTTAAACCTGAAGATACACCTGAGAAGACTCTTGATGGTACTGAAAGAATGGATGATGAAACTCCTGAAGAAGTTTCTCCTGAGTCAGAAGAGGAGGAATACTCTTTTGATGATTCTGATGAAGATTTAAGTGATAAGGTAAAAGATGTAAAAGACTTTATTGTATACTCTAATGATTATGGAGAAGGGGAAAATATTGAGAATGATGAAGAGAATGAACTTCCCTCTGAGGATATGCTAGATATTGATTCTGAATCTGAAGCAGAAGAAGAAGAAGCAGAAGAAGAAGAAGTTGAAGATGAAGAAGATGAAGAAGATGAAGAGGAGAGTGAGAAAGAAGAGGAAAAGGAAGAGAAAGAAAAACCTATAGAAGAAAAGATTTCTTTAAAAGAAGAAGCTGAAACTGAAGATGAAGCTGATTGCATTTCTGTGAAATGCAATAACAGTGAGGAAATTAGTGTTTTCCGTGTTAGACTTCCTTTCAATGCACAAAGAGAATCTGTGAAGATAGGTAAAGCAATTGTAGAAACGAGCCATTTTTCTAATGTTCCAAAAGATAAACCCCTTACCTTTGAAGTGTATATAAGTAACTGGGATGCAGATTTTAAACGTAATATTGATTTTTAACAAAAAAGAGAGGCACTTTTTAGTGCCTCTTTTCTTTTAAGGTGATGTTAGATATTCTCTAACAATTCTATTTGTATCAATTGTAGAGGGGTCGGCATTTACATCTTCTATAAGATTTTTTGACTCTATAAAATCTAGGATAACTTCTTTTGAAATAGAGATAGGATCAGTATCAGTATAGATTAAATAGGTGATTACATCAAAGTTAATACCAATGGGAGTTAACTTATTCTTTTCTAGCCATTCCTGCTCTGTATATTCTGGACTCCAAATAGGTTCATAAGTTACAAAGTTTGAATTTCTTATTGTTTGTCCACCTTCAGTTTCAAAAGTACTATAAAGAATAATTTCATTTGTACTATCATTTTCTAGTTGCTGGTAGGCATACATTGCATCGAAAGGTTGACTAAAGAAAACACTTGCTTCAAAGGAAAGTCTAACAGGGACAAGTCTTATAGGTTTACCAAAAGAACTTTGATAATCATCTATATCTCGTAGTCCTCTCACATGCTGTTCATTATTCCATAAATACCTTGAGCCAGTATCTCGTGATATATCTGTTAGATAGTAATTCATGAAAGGGATGTCTAATAGACTCTCATGTTTTCTAGATCTTTCTTTAAAAGCATAACCATCTGAGGCATAGATAATACGACTAATATCTCCTTTAAAAAGAAGATTTTTAAAATGATCTTCAACTGCGATAGATACTCCTAGAAGAGTATTGTAAAAAATATTAGGAGTATTATTAATTTCATCACTATAATAAAAAGCATCGGGGGTTACTGACATACTAAAATAGTTAAGCTTAAATTTTTTTAACTATATATATAGCATTCAATAGGAGAAAAAACTAATGTCTAATTGGAGAATTTCGGTACTTGAAAAAGATAATACCAATAAAGTTGAAGCTTCAGGAGCTATCATTGGCGCAACCGCTATCAATGCTCCCAAGGGGCCAAGCGAGTTTACACGCTTTGAGAAAGGTTCTGTACAGGCTATCCTAGATACTTTTGGATACCCTTCTGTAACCTATCCCGGCATTCAGGATGCTCTTGATTTTATCCAGACTGCCCCTCTCTTCCTTGCTTCTCCCGCTGGTGATGGAGCAAAATATGGTGGTGTGTTCGTTACTTCCGCAGGAACCATCCCCTTCGTTTCTGGAACTGCTACCAAGTCTATAGCAAACTATGCCGCTGTTTCTTGTACTCATGTAATTGGAATTACTGATGGTCTAACTGCTTCTTACCTTAATAAAGTTCTTCCTCAGTATGCTCGTTATAATGGTGGGTCACTCACCACTATCAAACTTGGAGCCACTACTATTGCTGTAACAAACAGTGGTGCAACTCCTACTGAAGTTCTTACTGGTACTGGACTTACTACTGGTTCTCAGTATAGTACTGCTGATGGTAAGCTCTCCATTGTATTTAACTCCATCCCCGATGCTGGTAAAGAGATTTCTGCTACTTACACCATTGATCTTTCTTCTATCATCTACTGTACACTCTTTTCTAAGTATGCTCAGGCTGATGATCTTAAAGTAAAGATTACTGAGAATACTGACAATCCCAAGACTTTCACAATGCAGGTTGCTAGACTTGATCCTCTTCAGACTGGGAGTGTTTATGTAGAACTTCTTGATTCTCCTTTCTACTTCGGTGTTAATCCTACTGATAAAGATGCCTACGGTGAGTCAATCTATGTGGAGGATATATTTGGTGATAACCAGTATTACTTTACTGCTACTGTGCAAAATTCTCTCGGTTCTTCTGATACTATTACTGGGGATGCTGATTATGTTGCACTAGCTGGTGGATATCGTGGTGCCGCTACTGATGGTGCTGATGTTGCTGGCCTCTACACTCAGCTTACTGACCTGAATAAGTATCCTGTTTCTCTAGTATTTGATACTACTGGTAGCTCAGAAGTTGTTACTGCTTTCAGTGGGCTTCGCGCTGGTCTTCTCAAATATGTAACCTTTGCCTATCCTACTCCCAATGTTTCTGCGGCTACTATCATCGCTACTCCCGCCACTTATAGGCCCACTTCTAATCGTGGTTGTATCTGCTATGCTCTTACTTGGGGTGTTCATACTGATCAGTTCCAAGGACATCACTTCCTCTGCTCTAACATGGGTCTTGTTGCTGAGCGAATTGCTACCAGTATGCTTCTCGATCCTTCTGCTCAGCCTTCTTATGTAAATGAGAATAACTGTGGTGGACAGCTAAAAGCTGGTATTAGAAAGCTTTCTCAGTCTCTTACTGACACTGAGGCTCAGGCTCTGGAAGTCGCAAAGATCAATCCTGTCACCAATGATCCTTTCTATGGGGCAATGATTGTAGGTTGGAGAACAACTAATGGCGTAAACAATGTTTACTCTTACATTGCTCAGAGTATCCAAGCTGATATGATCATTAAGCAGATTATTCGTGATGCTCTTGCTCCTCAGCAGGGTAAGGCAAATGATGACCTACACAGAACTACAGTTGCTAATATAGCTAATGGAGTTCTTGCTTCTTTCTCTAAAGGTCTTGATGCTTACTTTGTTAAGTGTGATAAGGGGAATAATACTGATGCAATCATGAATCAGGAAAAGTTTGTTCTGAGTGTAGCAGTTCGTTTCGTTTCTTATGCAAAGTTAATCACTTTCAACTTTGTTACTAC
>Ga0116171_10001053_pt1 | contig 28438 bp, 18 predicted proteins | sample AD_JPNHW2_MetaG_FD_89798 | JGI IMG/M metagenome (GOLD analysis project Ga0116171, IMG submission 89798) | Active sludge microbial communities of municipal wastewater-treating anaerobic digesters from Japan - AD_JPNHW2_MetaG | ecosystem: Engineered > Bioreactor > Anaerobic > Digestate | place...
ATTCCGTATCCATTTTTCTCCCATTCATTGATAAGATTTTCATTTGTAAGCGGAATATCCGTTTTGTATTTTGTAGCAAAATGACCTTCAGTTTCATACATTCGTGTAAAGGTGACTTCCTTGAAATCCGGCAGAATGTTCGCAATAAGCCATTCGCTGACATCTGCTATCTCTCTGTTTTCCTTTTTGACATTTCCAAAATTGTTGTATCCGTCAAACCAGACAAAAGCCATCGGAAAAAGAAGCTTCTGGCGATATGCTGTCTGCTCTTCTCTTTGATTCATATACTTCAGTGAGTGATCCAATATCTCATCAAGTTCATCCGTATCATCAAAATAGACAGGTATTCTGCCGGTTACGAAAGTATCTTCAAAATTTGCACAGTCATAACCGCCATCGCCGGCAAACTCATAAAAAAAACCGTTGTCATTGCAGTCCCCGGCACCATCAAGGTTTCTGTATATCTGATCTGTAGGAATATAGAGAAGATCCATACTTGCATAATCACCGCCGTCAGGACCCTGAGTATATGCGCTCAGCATCGGCATATCTCCATATTTTGGATTCGGATCACCGATCAAAAGAAGATACTTGTAATTATTTTTTAAAGGCACAAGCCATTCTCTGATCATGAAAGCTTTTTCTGCTCCTTTCACCCCTTCTCCGCCGTAATCTTTTTCGGTTCCGACAAGGACTTTAAACCCGCGACTTTCTTTTTCTTGAATGAATTCAGATAGTTTTTTAGATGTGTTTTTTATAAACTCAGTTGTTACAATGATAAGCGACTTGTCAGTTTCATCTACTGCTACCATCGAACATCCGCTTGAGCTGCTTTCGACATCATCTGTTGTTTCCAGTTCTGTGTCATTTTTTTCTTCATCAGAAATTTCTTCATCGGGAATATCATCAACCGCTGTGTCATAAAGAGTGAGGGTCGGATCGCCGTAGTAATTAAGCATATACTTGTGGTCAAGCACTCTTCCCGCAGGATTTTGTCCGAATTCAGCCATATAATCATAAAAAATCTTTCCAGCATAACCGCCTTTGATAAGTTCTTCAAAAAATACTACGCCGACGGTGTCTTCGCTGACAGTTGAATAATCAAGTTCCGATTCAAGATCGGTCCATTTGGTTCTTGATGGATCTGTCACACTTGTTGAACTTATTATTCCTACAGCTGCACCGTCTGCAAGGAACCTGTGAGTGATCGATCCCGGAGCATCAACATTGCCGACAAGACAGCTTATTGCCACAATAAAACCGGGTTTCCCGCTTGCAATCTCCTGAGCATCTGAGGGTTTTATCATTTCGTAGCTTTCAACTTCTTCGTTTTCGCCGAGCCCGTTTCCGTTTGCGTCATCAAGCCAGACAGTTCTTGCAACAGTTGTAGGAAAACCGTGACCGCCCCAGAAGATCATTCCGTACCCTTTCTTCCATTCATCCACAATATTTTCATTGTTCAACGGTCTTTCAAATTCATAACGGCTCGGATAAAATCCTTCAGCTTCATAAAGCCTTGTATAGCTTATATCGCTGTGATCTTTCAGAACATTGTGAATGAACCACTCGCTTGTTTCAGCGGTTTCTTTGTTTTCGTGCATTGTCTGAAAAACTTTAAAACCGTCAAACCATATAAAAGACATCGGGAAAAGCATTTTTCTTCTGTAAGCAATTTCGGTTTCTTTCATGTTCATATAACTGATAATATGGCTCAAAGTCTGATCCAGCTCTTCAATTTCGCCAAAATAGACAGGGATTCTGCCTGTATAAATCTCAGCATTGAAATCAACACCGCCGGCTTCGAGGTCCATTGGTGCCTGACCTGCCACACCATCGTCATTCAGATCGAACTCTCCGCTGAGGTCGGAATAGTAATAATCGGTCGGGATTCTGTTGCATGGATAACCTGTGTCAATACACGGGTCGGATGCATCAGGTCCTTTCGGCATCGCAATAACCATCGGAATATCACCCATTTTGGTATTAGGATCACCTATCAGAAGAAGAAATGAATATCCGGAACTGTTCTCTTTCAGCCACGACCTGATAAGTTTCGCTTTTTCATATCCTTTCAGATTATCTCCGCCGAAATCCTTTTCTGTTGCAATTTTTACTGTAAATCCCATTTTTTCCTTTCCGGTAACAAGTTCTCCGAGTTTTTCTGAGTTAAGTCTTATATTCTCCGTTGTAACAATTATCAGCCCTTTTGTCAGATCTGCCGCCTGAACAGCCTTGAAAAAATAAAACCCCAGAAACAGCAGCATTATCAAACTCAGAAGGATTGTTTTCAATATATTGCTCATCACACCCTCCATTTAGGGGTTTGTGTTTTCAAATTCATCACAATTTTCTGCCGGTGTATAGGTTGTCGTTGTATAGCTTGAGCAGTAGCAAAGCTCCGCGACAGTTTCAGCGTTCATTTCTTCAAGCAGATATTCCTCATCATTATTTAAAGCAATGTTTACAGCTCCCTGAAATTCTTCACCGGCAGCGAATTCAGTATTATTTTTAAAACACAAAAACATTTTTGAAGCCGGGGTTTTTGACGGTGAGGCCATAATGCAGACTTTTTGCAAAGTCTTCGCAGTCAGCTGTTTTTCTTCAACACTATAAAGTATTGCTGACACACTTTCATGACCAAGAACATCTTCTATCAGTACACTTTCTTCTCCGGCATTTTTTAATTCTTTAATAAATGGTTTGGGGACAATTGCCTGAAAATATTTATATTTATAGTGCGTCTGCCCTGAAATGGTCTCTATATCTCCCGCCGAATCAAGTGTCAGAACTTCATTAACGGAATCAGTACCAGACTGAATTTGAAAAAGACTGTCCAGAACAACATCTTTATTTTCAAGATTAATGATTGCCTGACCAATAGTTGATTTATCACTTTGCGCAGGGCTTATCTTTCCTTTGATCTTCATTGTTCCGTATTTTTCTGAAATCGGGGTTAGAAAATCTTCTTCCATTTCACAATCAAATTTTGTCATGTCTTTTATCAATTCAGCTTCGTACTCATCTTTTGTCAAAGGTGCGCCGTCAAGAGAGAAAGAGCAGAATTCGCCTTCATATTCAGTCAGAGTCTTTGTCACTTCCGGATTCAATTCAATTGTGACTTCAACATTTCCCCAGGCAAGCATAGTTTCTGATACGGCAAAATCCTTATTTGAGCTATTGTTTATAAAGAACCTTGATTTGTTTTCAACCGGTGACATTCCAATAAGACATTTTCTATATACTCTTGAACCGTCTGCTCTTGCTTTGACATAATATTTATTCAGATTAACTCCGGCTTCGGCATCTTTCGCACTGAATTCCCTTATATTGTTACTTTTCAGTTCTTTAAGTTTGTCAACATTGAACGAATTAATAAAAAGATAATATGTCTGCAACCCGTTTTCCTGAGCAACACCGCCTGCTGAAACAACCGCCACAACAGTTTTTCCTCTCTGATTTTCCGGCGCAGTTTCGGGATATGTATAGGTGTATGATGTCGGAATGTCGTTCAGAGTCAGTTCAAGATCTCCGACTTTCAATGACAACTCCATCGAACCCTTCTGCTCTTCATCCGTATTTACAACGCTATAATCATTTATGTACCCTTTGAAAGTGTACTGCACATTTAAAGGATCACTGAAAAAATCATCTCCCGGCTTGTTTGGAACCGGTTCATCCGCATCGCTCACATCTTCATCAGGTTCATTTTCTGTTTCAGCGACCTCATCATCGCTTTGTAACTCACTGTCGTTTTTTTGTGTGCTTTTATCTCCACAGCTTAAAAAGAACAAAAAAAACAATACCGTAACAACCAAACTACTAAACTTTTTCATAGCTTCCTCCTTATCAATTTAAAACTAACCGGACGATCGGTCAGTTTTAGCAATAGCTGTGCCTGACTTTTATTTGCCAGTGATTTCAGCTTGTTATCAATGCTCTTTACATTTTTAACTTTTCTGGCATACTTTCACCGGTGTTTAAAAAGGTGTTTATGCGACGCAATATTTCAAAAATGGACGGAAGATTAAGTAAAGGGCGTGAAATGCGTGAAAAAATACTTCATGCAACCCTTGAACTTGCCGGAGAAAAAGGAATATCATTTCTTTCTGCAAGAACTCTTTCTGAAAAAGCAGGCATATCAAAAGCCAATCTGTTTCATCATTTTAAGAATATGAAGGAGATAAAAATTGAAGCATGCCTCTATTTTCTCACAATTATAAAACCGCCTCTTCTTGAACTGCCATATTCAGACCCGAGACAATACCTTATTGATCTTATGAATGAAATCGCAACTTTTCTTGAGATAAACAGTATTCTGATAAAAGGGTACAACATAATATGCAACAACGAAGGAAGAACCGACATTGAGTTTATGAAACTGATCGACAAAACTGTTCAGTCAAATAAAGGAGTTGTTAAAAAACGGTTGAGAGAAATCATGGATCTTGATGAAAACAATCCCGGAACTGAGGAAATTCTTTTTTGTCTCGACATAATCAGGGAAGGATATCTTGTCTATCTGACAGACAGTTTTATGAAAGAAGAAGTGCTCAAATCATGGGGGGTAGTTGTCGGCATAATGCTTGAAAAGTTAAGGTAATTTCCTAAACTGACATGTCAGTCTATTTTCTTTGACAAATCTTTTTCTATATGCTACATTCATTTCATAATGTTTATCTTGGGGAGGGGTAAATGTCAGCAAATTATGTGCCGGCGAACACTGTAGAAACGAAATTTATCAGATTTAATTTTCCACAATGGAGGAGTCGCTTTATGGTTGAAAAGAACTGGAAAAAAGATTTAAAAACAGCAATTGAGAACGGAACTCTTGATATTGATATGATTTATGTATTTGAAGCACTTCTGCACAGCGAATTCTCTTTTGACGAATCAGTTCATGACAAACCTTATCCGTTATTTTTCCATGCCGCAGTCCATGGCAGGACAGGGCTTGTAAAATTTCTCGTTGAAAAAGAATTTGTCGATGTGAACTATAAGGATCATCGAGGCTGGACAGCAATGGATTATGCACAGAAATGCCGCCGTTATGATGTGATTCACTACCTTATTGAAGCAGGATCTATCCATTAAACGAAAAACCGTTGTTTTTTGATCTCTTTGCAGTAGAATCAGTTGTTATCAATTTTGCTTTTTTAAAACCATGCGAATTTATTTCATTTTAATTTCTCTCATCTTTTTTTTATCATGTTCGGATAATTCTAAAAGTACCGCACCTGACCAGACAGCGCAAATAGATGACGATCCAGTCATTGAAACTGATGACGAGAGCTTGATTCCTGATGAAAATACGGAAAATGACTCAATTGATGCAGATGAACAGTCTGAAGAATTGAACAATGAAAATGAGCAGATCATTGATGAAGATGTTGACGCAGGACCATTCGAATGGACACCTGTTTCATCTCACCGTGAGGAAAAAGGGAAATATATTATAGTCTGGCTTACCGGAACTCCTTATGAAATGGGTTTTCAGCATGGAACTCTTTTAAAAAATGAACTTCAGAACGGATTGCAGAATTCGACATATATCAAGGACTTAAAGTGGCAGATATCTCTTGCTTCATACGCTAAAATAGATGACATTGCTAAAAACAACAGCTATCCGGAGATCGTTCAGGAATGCGAAGGGATGGTTGCAGCAGCCGGAGACATCGGATGGACAATGGAGCTATGCCTTATGGCTAATTTCGGAGATGTCATTGTCGAATGGCTTGATGGTGTTATCCCTGTTCATAAAAGTTTGAGCAGACCTGGATGTTCTCAGTTTATCGTAAGCGGTGATGCGACAGTTGACGGACGGATTTATCATGGCAGACTCCTTGACTGGAGCGATGTTGATTATCTTCTGTGGTATCCTGTAATTTTTGTACGACAGCCGATAGACGGAATACCTCATGTCTACATCGGCTTTCCAGGAAATCTGAGTCCTTATTCGGGAATGAATGTCGCAGGAATATCCGGAGCTTCCAATGAATCGGATCCGGTTGATCGAAGTCAGCAGAGCCTTACCGGCAGAAGTCATGTCCAGATGCTTGGACAGATATTGAAAAGGACTTCTTCACTTGATGAGGCGAATCTGTTCATTCTCGGCGAAAAACACATGAGCGTTGAACAATTCGGAATAGCTGACGGAAAGAACGGAATCGGTTCCAACTTTGAAATGACCGCGACAGTTATCGCCAAAAGAGATCAGAAAAACGGCGCAGTATGGCTCACCAATCATTTTGTCGATCCTTCGACTGAAGCACTTGATGCCGATCCGGCAGGAAGTTCATCGCTGAAAAGATATAAACGGCTTAAACAGCTTCTGACACCTGAAAGTGAATATTCAGTTCACGGAACACTTAACCCACCCGTGATCGTTAAAATACTCCGTGACCGCATCGACCCTGACACAATGACAGAAAGTCCACTCGGAACGATTGATAACGACAGCAGTCTTGCCACAAACGGAGCAATATACGCAATAATATTCGATCCCGAAAGACTACATTTCTGGGTTGCATCAGGAGAAATTCCGGTACCTGAGCAGACATTCACAGGATTTTCACTGAGCGAACTTCTCAACTTGCCAGGCAAAACACCAGTCGACCCTGAATTCATGGAATAATATCAGCTACTTGATCTTTTCTTCAATAATTCCGCCGCCGAGCAGAATATCTTTTTCATAAAGGGCGACTGCCTGTCCCGGAGTTATAGAAAGCTGAGGTTCATCAAAGATAATCTTAATATTTTTTTCATCGATCATAGTAACTGTTGCAGGCGCTTCCTTGTGTTTCTGCCTTATCCTTGCAAATGCTCTAAACTCTTTTCCGGGTACTTCCGGCATGAGCAGATTAAATGATGAAGCAACAAGCCCAATTGAAAAAAGATGTGCTTTGTCCGTTACAACAACTCTGTTTTTCTTCGGGTCGACCATCATGACATAAAGCGGAGTTTCATTGCTGATCCCAAGCCCTTTTCTCTGCCCGACAGTATAATGGACAATCCCTTTGTGGCGACCCAGTACTCGACCGGATTCATCAACAATATCGCCATCTTTCAATTTATCGTTAGCAAATATCTGTGCATAGTCACCACCTGCAATAAAATCCTGACTTTCGGGCCTTTCGGCAACTTCAAGACCGATCCGCCTCGCCTCTTCCCGCACCATCGGTTTTGTCATCTCTCCAAGAGGAAAAATTATGCTCTTCAAAAGCTCTCGTCTCAAACCCTGAAGAAAATATGTCTGATCCTTTGATCCGTCAAGAGCTTTCTTTATAAAATATTCGCCGTTTTCTTCAATAATTCTGGCATAATGACCGGTTGCGAAATAATCAAAATCCAGACCCGCTTTTTTCGCTTTTTCAAGAAGAAATCCAAACTTCATCCGGTAATTGCACATTACACAGGGATTCGGAGTACGGCCTGCAAGATATTCCCGTCTGAAATACTGGATAACCTCTTCCTGATATTCCTGTTTAAGGTCAAAAACCTTGTATGGAATCCCCAGTTTTTCCGATATCTTACCGGCAGTCTCAATCTCCTCGTCCTCACCCGGACCGTAACAGGCATGTTTGGGACCCTCTTCCAGCTTCATCGAACCGTCCCATATCGACATTGTAATCCCCGTCACATCATAACCCTGCCTGACAAGGATCGCCGCCGCAACAGCAGAGTCCACACCACCACTCAAACCCACCGCAACTTTCTTTTTATTATTCAATGGTTAACCTCCGGAATTATTTAAACTGCTTCCAATCACTAAAAAATTTATCGTAAGCCCAATACGCAAACAGTTCCTCTTCTTTTTCTTTTCCCACCTCAGAATAAGGATTTTTTTCTTCAAAAAATTGAGTCAGATTTTGCTCTAAATATTCCAAAAACTCCTTTTTCTCATCTTCATCTTGAAAAATCATGAAAGGAAGATGTTTTATAGCCGGTTTGTCTATACTTCGAATGGATTTATATGATATAAGACTGTCAATATCCTTACGAAACAAATATAACAGCATTGAAAAACATATAGTTCCCTTCGTAAAGCTAAAAAGGCAAAATGTGTTTTCTGCGTCTTTAAATTTATTTGCATTAATTTTCACATAATCAATATCTGGATGAGAAATAGTAATGTTTTCTCTATGGAAACAACAAATAATCTGCTCACAGAGTATTGTTGAGTGATATCTAACAATTATATTTGATTTTTTTGTTTGCTCATCCAGAAACACACTCCACCACTTTCCAGAAACAAATTCGCTTTCAGTATCATATTCCAGAGTAAATTCGGGAAATTGATCGTGATAACTTTTAGAGATCCCATCGGTTTGCCAATCTTTTGGATACATCAGATACTGCTGTACTCTTTCAAAGGGAGTTTTATCTAATCCGAACCTTTCGCGCCACATTTTTTCAACTCGATATATATCCGCCGTGCTATTTTTAGCCGTATTTTTATCACCAACACGGGTATATATTGCCCCTTCGCAGAGCTCCCCATTTTTATACCGTTCCATCAAATAATACGGCTTTAATGGTAAATCTTTTATTATTATGACATCTATTTCTTTTTCACTTATTCGACATGTTTCAATTCTCAAATCCGGCACAAAACCTCCAGCAAATTGAAGCTTTGAAAACAAATCCAACAAATCTGATTGTTTTTTTCTTTTGCCCATGTGCTCAGAACCCACAAAGGAACAATCTGGCGGATCAGAAATACCAATAATAAGATAACGATCACCTTGATGTTCAATTCCATTCGCAAGAGAAAGAATATCTCTTATTAAATCCGCATTGTTATCGTGCCATTTTTGCTTAAAATCCCAGTACGATCCTTCTTTTTTATATTGAATTAACTCATTAATTATTTTAAGTAAATCTTTCATATTTTAACTCTTCTTCTTCGTACCTTCAATTCTCTTAATTTCTTTATCAAAATCGGAGATATAATTTTCATCTTGAGTGACACGATATTCTTCGTATTCAGATTCAGCTTTAAGTTTTGCTTCGAGTGTTGTCACCCTACCTTTGTCCGTGAGTATTGGATATTTGGATAATGCAAGAAAATCATTAAGAAATTCAGCCCAAGCCATCATTGTAGTAACAATCTGTCTTTTTGCCTGATTTTCAGCTAGGTCAAGATAGGCTGAAACTATTCTGTTGAGTTCATCAATATGTGCTTTGTTAAGATAGTTCTTTGCAACAATCACATCTGATTTTAGAATTTTTCCGTCCGGAGCATGTTTCCAGCTGGTCAAACCCATGAAAATCTTCTGGGCATCTGCTGAATCATAAATAATTTCAGCTGCCGTTTTACCTGTTATTGCCCAATGAAGTTTGTTCTGAACAGTAGCAAAAAACTCCTTCGTTATCGGAGAATTTCTATCATAATCAGCTGAAAGAGCATAAATATCTGTGATTTTTTGATAAAATCGCCTTTCACTTGAACGGATTTCACGAATTCTTTCAAGCAGTTCATCAAAATAGTCTTTCCCAAATATTTTCCCCTGCTTTAGCCTTTCATCGTCAAGTACAAATCCCTTTATGATAAACTCTTTTAAGGTCTTGGTAGCCCAGATGCGGAACTGTGTCGCCTGATAGGAATTTACACGATAACCCACTGAAATAATTGCATCCAGATTGTAAAAATCGAGTACTCTTTCAACCTGTCTGTCACCCTCTTTTTGAACTGCTCGAATTTTTCGAGTAGTTGCCGTTTCATCAAGTTCATGCGACCTGAAGATCTCTTTTAAGTGATATGTTATCGTATTACTTTCAACACCGAAAAGCTGCCCCATCGCCTTCTGGGTAAGCCAAAGTGTCTCTTCCTGCAAAACCACATCAACAGATATTTTGCCATCAACGGAAGTGTAGAGAATAAAATTTTGCTGCTGAATTGAACTTATATTCATTTTTGAACCTCAAATCCTCATTTACCATTCAAAAACGGAATATACTTTATAATGCTACTTCGCTCAAGTAAATATATTAAAATCAAGAGCTGTTACCTAAAAACATTAAATATTTGATTTTCCTGTAACTAAACGATAGATTTTGCTGTCATAAATCCAGCTGGATCTTTGTACAGACAATTGTTTATGGCTTGCTGGTTTAGGAAAAAATGAATATAATTAAACCTTTGAGGATCATCATTAAAGTCTTCACGATACTGGTGTGGACTCTTTTAATTCACAATCTTATGGTTGATATCCCTCGTATTTTCACTAAAAAAAGAAGGTTTCCGAAAGTCATTTATATCTGGGGCAGTGGTCTCGCCTGGATTATGGGAATAAAAATACACAGAAAAAACGAGCTGCCTCTTCCAATGGGTGAAGTGATAATCTCAAATCATCTAGGGTTTATGGATGTACCTGTAATGTCAAGCATTTTTCCCGCAGTGTACATGATAAAAGCTGAAGCGAAAAAGGTTTTTTATTTTGGTGGAGCTTTGTCAAGACAAGGTCATTTTTTTGTCGACAGAGAAGATGGCACATCCCTTCGGAAAGCTGCGACTAATCTGCTTAAATTCTCAAATGATTTCTGCAGAATAATCATTTTCCCCGAAGGCAAGGCATCTCCGAATGCAGAAAGACTGCCGTTCAAAGCAGGTGCTTTTGCAATGGCAAAAAAACTCGACAGGACTGTTCAGGCGGTCGTGATTGACTATCTTCCAAACAGACAGGTTCATAAATGGGACACAAATAAAAAAGGGATGTCGCAACTTATTGAACTTCTTGGAAAAAGGAGAATTGATATAAGTGTGGAGTTTTTTCCTGCTGAAAAAATCACTATTGACCCGAAAGAATATGCTGTCATCTGGCATGATAAAATTGAGAACAGGTTAAAAGAAAACGATAAAAAAAATGATTAAAATTTCAGGAAAACAGATAGAGGCCGTAGTTTTTGATTTTGACGGAACACTTTATGAAAATGGGTTCTTTTTAAAATTTATATTTCTGATCTACAACATCCTGCACTTCAAGATTTTTTTCTCACATAGAAAAGTTATTGCAGGTCTTCGCGGCAATGATTTCGGAACACCTGAACTTTACAGTACAAGAGTTTTCAGTGAAATGGCAAAAAGGACGGGGAAAAGTCTTGAGACCATACAGAACTGGTATTACAAGATCTTCAAGAGAACATTCTGCTCGATCCTGAAAAAATATTGCAAGCCCAGAAAAAAATTCAACGATCTCTGTCATTTTCTCAAAGAAAATCAGGTTAAAACGGCAATCTTTTCCGACTACGGATTTATCGGAAGCCGTCTGGAGGCGCTTAACATCGAGCTGGACTGCTTTGATCTGCTTGTTTCAGGAGAGACCGAGGGAGTTCTGAAACCGGGTCCGAGACCGCTGCTCAAGATCGCAAAACATTTTGGAATAGCACCTGAAAAAGTTCTTGTTGTGGGTGACCGTGCCGACACAGACGGACTTGCCGCTGCAAATGCCGGCATGAACTATTATATTATTAAAAAAAAATCCGGCAAAGACAACTCTGTCAGCTGGAATAAGCTTTTAAAAATATTGATGAATAATAAAACAGACAAGGAGACGGCCTGATGAAGAGGTATGACATTGCGGTAATTGGAATGGGCGGCATTTTCCCGGGATCTAACAATGTTGATGAATATTGGAAAAATGTACTCAGCGGAAAGACTTTTATAACAGATATGCCGAAAAAATACTGGAGAGCCGAAAGTTATTACAGTGAAGATATGTCAGAAAACGATAAATCATACACAAAAAAAGGTTCCTTCATTGACGGATTTGAATTCCCTTTCAGCAAATACAAGTTCCCGCCGAATACAATGAAAGGTGTTGATACTGCTCAGCTTATCGCACTTGAATCAGCAAGAGAAGCTCTTGAAGATGCAGGAATAAAACCGCACAGCAAAGCTCTTGACGAAGCTGTCACCATTCTTGGTGTCAGCGGAGTTGATGATTATGCTCATGCCTGCGCCTATCTCAGAAGAAATCACTATTTTGACAGATTGAGAAAACAGCTTCAGGAAAAAGGTGTTTCCGAAAAACAGATCGATGAGCTTTCAAAACAGTTCGATGAGGAAGTTTCTAAAAGGCATTCCGTTAAAATGTCACTTCTTGCAGTCGGAGTAATACCTTCGGCATTATCAAACAGGATCGCTCAGGTTTTCGGAGCGAAAGGATACAACATGACAGTTGATGCCGCCTGTGCGTCATCTTTCGGCGCACTTGAAACAGCATGTCACGCTCTGATGGCAGGAGATGCAAAAGTTGCAATTACAGGCGGAGTAGATTTAGGAGTAAATCCGGCTATTTACATTGGTTTCAGCAGAGTTGAAGGACTCAGCTTTTCCGGAATATCAAACCCGTTCGATCATAAAGCTGACGGTCTTATAATCGGTGAAGGCGGCGGTGTTGTTATTCTTAAAAGACTTGAAGACGCCCTTGCTGACGGAGACAGGGTAAGAGCAATAATCAGAGGCATGGGAAGTTCCAGTGACGGTGCAGGACAGGCAATATACAGTCCTTCCGTCCAAGGCAGGGCGAGAGCTTTCAAAATGGCGTTGAAGAGAGCCGATGTCTCTTCTCACGATGTCCAGTTCATTGAAGCTCATGCAACCTCAACAGTAGTCGGCGATGCAAATGAATATGAAGCAATATCAGTTGCTTATGCAGAAGGAAGAAAAAAAGAAAATCCTCTTTATCTCGGCAGTGTAAAATATCAGATAGGTCATTTGAAAGCCGCAGCAGGTGTTGCAGGTCTGATAAAAACTATCAAAGGTATGGAAACCGGTATTATTCCTCATATGCCTCTTTTCGAAAAGCTTACACCGAATGTCAGCAACCCGATAGATTCGTTTATCATCCCGGCCAAACCGGTAAAATGGGAAACCAACAAAGAAGGAAAAAGAATCGCAGCTGTCACTTCAAGCGGATTCGGCGGATGCAATTACCATGTCATCCTCGAACATGGTGAAAAATACATACCTGTCAACAAAAGAAAAAAAATAAACCGCGACATAGCCATTGTCGGAGTTACATGCAGAGTTGCAGGTGCTGATGATGTTGATTCGTTCTGGGAAAATGTCACCACAGGAAAAAATGTTTTTTCAAAGGCGGATACTGAAGAACTCAAATGGAAATATCACATTGAAAAAGGACCTGAAAATGAACGAATTTACACAAAAGTCATCTCAAAACTCAAACCGTACAGTCTTGACTACCTCAAATACAAAATACTCCCGAAATCTGTTTCCCAGATATCACCGACCCAGTTCCTCGGACTTGATCTTGCCGGCAGACTTCTTGAAAATAAAGGCTTAAAAACCACAGATGCAAAAAATATCGGCGTAAGTATCGGTGCAATTCATGATGATTCATTTCCTGATGTTTTTGATCCTATGGTCACAGATGATTATAAAGCAGCGATACTTGACACAATGGAATCTTCAAAGATAGATAAGTCAGTTTTAAAAGAAGCACTTATTGAGACAAAAAAGGAAGTTACAGCGGATACTCCTCCGATCACAGAACACACTCTTCCGGGCTGGATGGGAAATATTGTCGCCGGCAGAATGGCAAACAAGCTTAATCTTCAGGGACCGAATATGATTGTGGATTCTGCATGTTCATCAGGACTCAGCGCACTTATTCCTGCAGTTTATCAGCTTGCATTCGGCGATGTCGACATGATGATAAGCGGCGGATTGAACCGCCAGATAAGTGATGTTTTTACTGCCGGAGTCAGCGCAATAGGAGCTATTGCAAAAGAAGATGCAAAACCTTTCGATGAAGAAGGTTCGGGATATATTATCGGTGACGGAGGAGTTCTCTATCTTCTTAAGAGGCTTGAAGATGCAAAAAAAGACGGCGATGACATTTTTGCCGTCATTCATTCTATCAACGGAAGTTCCGAGGCAGAATCAAAATCGATGCTTGCACCTTCAGAAAAAGCTGTACGCCGTGCAATAACTGAAACTTTAAAGAATACAACTGTTGACAGATCAAGGATCGGTGTTGTTGATACACACGGCTCCGCCAATAAAGCAAGCGATGTAATTGAAGCTATCAGTGTCGCACAGGAAGTGGGTCAGAACAATAACGGAAATCCTGTCAGCATTACAGCAATAAAAAGTCACATCGGACATCTTTACGGCGGCTCAGGAGGAGCATCAATGCTGAGTGTTATACAGACACTTAGAACAAGAAAAGTTCCCGGCATAAGGAACTTGAAGAACATCAGACCTGAGATCAGTGATATACTTGATAAGGCGACACCTGTTAAAAAAACGATGCCTTTCCCTGATATTTATGATGCCGGTGCAGTTCTATCGCTGGGGCTTGGCGGAACAAATTACTTTGCTGTAATCTCTCTGGGCGAAAAAACAGACAAACAAGGTGAAAAAATGGATAAAAAAACAGTACATATTGAACAGCCGAAACGGACAGAGGAAGATTCAAGCATATTCACAGGAAGTTCGAAAAATATTCAATCGCTCGGCAGCACAATATCAGACTGTATGAATGCCGGAGTTGTAAGTTCTTCAGAATTCAAGAGCGACCACGCAATCCGCTTTGCGCTGACCTATAAAAATGAAAATGATCTCGGACTCAAATTCAAATCTGTTCAGAAATTCATTTCTCTGGGTCACGACCTTCTTCCTCTTGAAAATCAGGGGATATTCATTTCTTCTGCAATAAAAGATGATGAAAAGCTTGCATTCTGTTTCCCGGGACAGGGAACTCACTATATTTCAATGGGAAAATTCCTCTACGAATCGAATCAGCTGTTCAAGGATATAATTAACGAAGTTGATGCTCTGGCAAAAAAACATATGGACTTTAACCTTATCGGCCATATTTACGGCGAGATAGGTAACAGTGAAATTGAAAAGAAGCTGGGAACTCTTGTCGGTGCGCAAGTTTCATTGTTCGCTGTGGAACTCGGACTTGCAAAGGTTCTTGAAGAAAAAGGAATTATCCCTGATGTTCTTGTCGGGCACAGTTTCGGCGAAATATCTGCTCTGACATTTGCAGGAGTATGGGACATCCCGACAGCTTTTGAAGTTGTCAAAGCTCGTATCGAAGCAGCTGAATTCGGCAGAAACGCAAGCAAATTCCCGCTCGGAATGATGAGCATTGTATGTTCAGAAGAAAGAAGAGACAAATTGCTGAGCCTTGCAGGTGAAAACCTGATCCTTACAAATATCAACGCACCTGGACGGTTTGTTCTTTCAGGTGAACTTGAAATTGTAAAAAAGACTGTTGAGCTAGCCGAATCTTTCGGACTTGAAGCAAGACTTCTGCCGATAGGAAGCGCATTCCACTCAAGATTTATGGAACCTGCAAAAGAAAAATTCTACAATGCACTTTCAAAACTCCCTGCGACAGATCCGAAATATGACATACTATCCACTGTTACAGGCGAATATATTCCGAAAAAACTTAATTCCGAAAAAATCGCCGGACATCTTTCTCTCCAGCTGACTACAAAACTCAACCTGCCAAGAGAGATCGAAAGACTTCACAGTGAAGGGATAAATCACTATCTTGAAGTAGGTCCAGGCTGGTCAATGACAAAAATGATCTCGGAAATTCTCAAAGATAGAAATTTTAAAGCACTTCCTACAATGCATCCGAAAATAGGAGACGCTGAAGTTTTTGCAAGAGCAATGGCCTTTCTCACTTTGACCGGACATGTGAACAGTCAGACACAGAAAAGAAGGATATCCGATTTTGTTTCTCCGGATATGCTTAACTTCATAAAAACCAATTCTCCTGAAACTTTTGAAGCACTTGCAGATCTTCATGCAAAATTTATAAAAACATTTGAAGACAAGATCGAATTAAACAAGACAGCTCCGACAAGTCCGACAAGTCAGACCCTTCGAGAAACCTCAGGGCAAGCCAGTCAGACAAAAACTGACTACGACTGGGAAACCCGTATTAAACAGGAGCTTGCAAAGATGACAGGATACCCGCTCGATATGCTTGAAAACGGTCTTGATCTCGAAGCTGATCTAGGTATTGACTCCATTCAGAGAGCCGAACTGTGGGTCAATCTCAGCAAAGAATTTAACATTCCCGAAAATGCAAAACCCAAAGCTCCCGTGAAAACGATAACCGGACTTTCCAAGGCATTTGCCGAAGCAAGTAGGGGCGAAACACCGTTTTCGCCCGAACAGACCCTTCGAGAAACCTCAGGGCAAGCCAGTCAGACAAAGTCCGACTACGACTGGGAAACCCGTATTAAACAGGAGCTTGCAAAGATGACAGGATACCCGCTCGATATGCTTGAAAGCGGTCTTGATCTCGAAGCCGATCTCGGTATCGACTCCATCCAGAGGGCCGAACTGTGGGTCAATCTCAGCAAAGAATTTAACATTCCCGAAAATGCAAAACCCAAAGCTCCGGTAAAAACAATCACAGGACTTGCCAAAGCTTTTGAGGAAGCAAGTAGGGGCGAAACACCGTTTTCGCCCGAACAGACAACTCCGACAGCTCCGACAACTCAGACCCTTCGAGAAACCTCAGGGCAAGCCAGTCAGACAAAGTCCGACTACGACTGGGAAACCCGTATTAAACAGGAACTTGCAAAGATGACAGGATACCCGCTCGATATGCTTGAAAGCGGTCTTGATCTCGAAGCTGATCTCGGTATTGACTCCATTCAGAGAGCCGAACTGTGGGTCAATCTCAGCAAAGAATTTAACATTCCCGAAAATGCAAAACCCAAAGCTCCGGTAAAAACAATCACAGGACTCTCAAAAGCTTTTGAGGAAGCAAGCAGAGGAGAAACTCTTTCGCCCGTTGATTCCAGTAGGGGCGAAACACCGTTTTCGCCCGAGCAGACCAGTCCAAATTCTCAGGCTGAAGAAAAAAAAAAAGAATTTAAATACGAATTAGCTGGAAATGAGCCTTCATCATGGGAGCTTTTTGCGAGAAACTGGAATTTTGCACTCAGTAGCGATCTTAAAGATTTCAATTGCAGTAATGTCCTTATTTTTGCAAATAAAAAAGAGGATGCATCAGAACTTAAATCGGAACTGAAAAAACTTGGAATTGACTGCTTTGTCAAAACTCCGGCAGAATTTCTCAAGAAAGATAGTGAAAAAGTGACTAAGCTTATCAACGATTGTGATACTGTGATTTACATTGCACACTCTGAACTGGCAAGTATGAAAGCTGATAAAAAGTCTTATGAGGAATTTTATTCTAAAACAGCGGAACTGTTTGAACTTTTTAAAGCTATTTACGGAACACTTTTGACATCTCCGAAAAGAATTATCGTGCCGATTGCGAAAAACAGCGCTTTTGAAAGCAGACCTGTATCTCTCGGAATATTCTCATCATACCCGGCAGGATTTTTCAGAAGTCTTCAGAATGAACTTACAGCCTGCAAGGTAATGCTTATAAATTCTTCTGTTGAAAACTGGAATGACACAATCTTAAAATATATTTCTATTCAGTTCTCAGGATTTGAAACCGGACTTGTAAACAATGCTCCGGTCAAAGCCGCTGTTTCAAAAGTTCTTGATCCTGGGAATCCAGTTTACCAGCTTGGCAGTGAAGACCTCGTTCTTGTCACCGGCGGAGCCCGCGGCATTGTTTTTGAATGTGTTGCGGCACTTGCGGCAAGAACAGGTTGCAGACTGCTATTGACCGGAAGAACACCTCTTCCAGGTTCAGAAATTGAAGGAATTTCATTTAACAGAAACGAAATGACAGCTTCAATCAGAGATCTCGAAATGAAACTTGTCAAAGAAAGGAAACTCTCACTGAAAGATGCAAAAAAAGAAGCCGCATCGTTGAAAAGCGCATGGGAGGTCAATGATAATCTACATAGACTCAAAGATAACGGCATAATCGCAAGATATGAAAAATGCGATGTTTCGGATCAGAAAGCGCTGAAATCTCTGGTTTCAAAACTTGAAAAAGAAGGTGAAATCATTACTGCTGTAGTTCACGGCGCAGGAGTCCAGAAATCCAAAATGCTCCCTGAGCTTGATATGAAAGATGTTGAAAAAACCATAGAAACGAAAATGAATCCTGTTTTTGCAATGCTTGAGGTTCTTGACTGGAAAAAGATAAGATTTTTCAATTCATTTACTTCGATAGCGGGATTGTTCGGAAATGCCGGACAGACAGATTATGCTTTTGCGAATGATATGCTTGCTGAAATTGCAATTGAGATCAAAGCGCTCTATCCGCATATTCAGGTTTCAACAGTTGACTGGACTGCATGGAGCGGAACAGGAATGGTGTCAAAAGAAGAAGCAAAAAGATTTGCTGAAGCCGGACTTATCCCGATCGACATACCGAATGGTGTCAGAATGTTTCTGAAAGCCGCAGGTGATTTTACTCATACAAGATTTGCAGTTTTCAACGGAGATGCATCGTTTGCAAAAAACACCGTGACCAGTCACAGTATTGCATCCACTTCATTTAAAACCCTTTCCGGAACTCATGATGAGCCGATGAAAGTGAACTTTTCCTTAAAAAGGGACCTTTATCTTCATCAGCATGTCGTTAACGGTTCTCCTGTAGTTCCCGGAACTTTTGTTTCTGAAATATTTGCTGAAAACCTGCTTCATAAAGGATCAACTATTAATAGACTGAAGTTCAGAAGACCACTTGCTGTAACGAGCGATCATTTCAATATAGAGCTTGTACAAAGCGGTGAAAGGGTGTATATCGTCCCTTCAGACAGACCGGCGCTTGAAGGAAAAGGTCTTGAAAACCTGAGTTATTCATCATGCAGTGTAAAAACAGGTTCGAAACCGAAATCTCCTGACTGGATCAAATTTGACAATACTGAAATAGAAAAGAAATTTGCCGGAAAAAGTGAAAAAAGTGATTTTTACAGATATCTTGATGAAAAGTTTTCACACGCTCTTAAAACAGGTCCTATTTTCAGAGGAATAGTTTCAACAGTTGAAGAGGACGGGATATACTACAGTCTTGTGTCACTTACTAAAGATGCGGTAACATCATTCGAACTTCCCGGCGAGTTCAAGTTCAATCCTGTTCTTGCCGACATGGCGGTTCAGGTTGCCAGTGCGTGGAACATGAAAAAACTGGCCGTAATGGCAATTCCCGCCGAAATCGAATCGTTCAATATCTTTGCCAGATCATCATCCACCGATTCTGTCGTTATATGCCGAGCTGTCGAAATAACTCCGTCTCAATCGACATTTGATGTCGCTGTGTATGAAAAGGACGGCAGATTGATATTTACAATGGATAAATTACTTCTTAAAACAATTGCAGGGTTATCAAATTGAAAAAATATGATGTAACAGTTGTCGGCTCCGGACTCGGAGGGCTGACTTGCGCTATGGAGCTTGCAAGGAACGGCTACAAGGTCTGTGTGCTGGAAAAACACAGTGTTCCGGGCGGTTATGCCCACAGCTTTAAGAGAAACGACTTTGAATTCGATGTTTCTCTGCACCATATCGGCGGGTTGTCAAAAGGAAAATCAATCCACGGAGTTTTAAAAACTCTCGGAGTACTTGCCAAACTCAAATATTCTCCTAAAAAGAGCATCATGTGTGTCCGTTTTCCTGATGGAGAAAGCACAATATCCAACAATTACGGCGCTTTCGAGAAATTTCTGATTTCAGAATTTCCACATGAAAAAGAAGGGATCACTTCTCTTTTAAGTCATTTGAAAGATCTGCGGTGGCATATTATCGGCGGCTGGATAGATCCTGACTTCAATGTGCCGATGGACAAACTGCTTACAAAAGATTATCTGGATAAAACATTTTATGAACTTGTTGCAAAATTTATAAGTGATGAAAAGCTGACAGGATATCTGAGCCAGTTCTGGATGCTGATAGGGCTTCCTCCCAAACTTGTGAATGCAATCTTTTCAACTTGTGTTTTCAACAGCCATTTTCTTGAAGAAACTTATGATGTTGAAGGCGGAGGTGCCGCTTTAAGTCGAGCTTTCGTTAAATGTCTCGAAGAATCAGGCTCAGAAGTTCTATGCAACACTGAAGTGGAAAATATTATCATTGAAAACGGAGTTGCATGCGGTGTCGTTTTAAAGAACGGAACTGTTATCAGATCCGATATTGTTATTTCAAATGCCGATCCTTATCAGACTTTCACTAAACTTGTCGGAAAAGAATACACCAGCGATCTATTCAGATTCCGCCTTGAAAAGATGGAAAGATCCATCTCTCTTTACAGCATGTATATCGGACTTAACTGCAAGCCGTCACAGCTGGGAATTCCTGACACAACCTACTTTTACAACCATTCTTTTGAACCTCTCAAAGCTTATTCGAATATTATAAAAGGAAATGTGGAGCACACCGACTGGTGCTGCACAAGTTATGAAAGTTCATCCATAAACAAAGCCCCTGCCGGTTGTTACACTATCACAATTGTTGAACCGACAGTCACATCGGACTGGCTGGAACTTGATAAAGATGCCTATAAAACCAAAAAAGCTGAAATTCAAAGAAAACTGCTTGAAAAATATAATGAAAGATTTCCGGGGCTTAAAGATCATATAAAAGTACTGGAATTTGCAACTCCCAGAACGATGAACAGATACAGTTTCAATTGCGGCGGCAGTGTTTACGGTCTTGCTCAAACCGTCGATCAGTCAGCCAGCAAAAGGCTGAGGAATATTACACCTGTTGAAAATCTTTTTCTGACCGGAGCATGGACATGGTCAGGCGGCGGATATGAAGGTGCAATAATGTCGGGAATTCAGACATCTGCGTCAATAAAGAAAAAATTCGGATCAAAGAACAATGCCGAACCTATCAGAGTAAAAATGGATATCGGAAGCGGATTCAATAAGTCTTACAGCAAATATGTTCGCATTTACAACAAAGATGTCAGTGCTGGCGGAATTGCCGATATGAACTGCTTTCTGCGGCTTATGGATAGAGGTCGTGTCGACAGCGGTGAGGAGCTTTTCAATATAAGCGAGACTGAATCTCTTTTTACCCGCTACAACATTCAGGTCTATTCGATCACGATAAAAAAACGGGGTGATCATTTTTCAGGTGAAAACCTTGATGTCATGTCAAAATATTTTAGAAAAACATCGATCAGGATGGTGTGCCACCAGCAGATAAAAAACAAACAGACTCAGGAAGTGACCCTTGATGGCATTGTCGAACTTGTACAGCTTGATGATAACGGCAAACTCATTGATATTCCTACAGAAGTTGTTGATATGACTCCGCCTCCCGTTATTAGTGATATTGCAAAATATGCTGTCATTTTAAAACATAAGGAGAAAGTTCATTTCTTCAACAAGATCAGGGTCTATACCGAAGATACCGATCTTCAGGGAGTTGCTTTTCACGCTTCATATCTAAGATTCTGTGAAGAGACGCTTTATGAATTTCTCGATAAGGTATGCGTTCCTCAAAGAAGCTGGACTCACTGGGTTTTTCCTGAATTCAACATCAGATTTTTCAACTCGGTCAGAGTAGGCAACATTCTTGACATTAATCTGACTGCCGATATTACAAGTGACGGAAGACTTATATTTTTTGAGACCATGAGCATCGAAGGTCATGAAAAGATCGGAGTTCAGATCTGTTTTGAACTTGAATTGAGAGATAAAAACAACACAAAAATACCGATTCCTGAAGAAATAAAGGCTTTTTTGAAGGGGAAGTAAGTTGAGCATCGGAAAATTTCTCTTAACAAAAGAAAACATCCAGTTCGTCGGTAAGAATTCGTTCAAATTCGGAAAAACGCATATTGTTGATCAGGGTCTGAGATATTTTGAGAAAAGCAAAGAAGAAGTTGCCCAAATTATCAGTAATCTTGAATATATGGGAATGGGTTCCACCGGAACAGCCCTTGATGCTGTTCTTACTGGTATTTCAGTCCATTATTTTGAAAAACTGTTCGTTCTGACAAAAAGTTTTGAGATGTACTGGATAGCGAAAAACAGAATTACCATTGATGAGAATTTCCAGATCATTTTTGATGCCGTAAAGTCAAAACTACCCGTTTTTGTTGCACAATCCCATTTCGGGGCATCCTATTTCATGGGAATAACATTCATGGTCAACGGTCTTAATATAGCATCTGTCGGCAAATTTCCCGAACCTGTCGGATCAATGATCGTCAACGGTGCGAACCTCATTTCCGAAAAATACAAAACCGGAAAAACAAAACTGATAAATGTGGCGAACCCCGAAACCGATGTTCCTTATGAAATGCTCAACACACTCATGAGAGGCGGAATACTTTCCAATGTCTTTGACGAAAACAACCAGTTCTGCAATGAAATGAACCTCTTAGACAGAAAAATCATGGGCGGATCTGGAATGGATATATTCCTCAAAAAATACACCGATGACAAAATTATCGTCGTCACACCCTTCCTCGTGAGAACTGGCGAAGACACATATCACTTCGAACTCGACAGACATTACCTTTCAAAAGGAAATATCATCCAGAGTTTCTATAATTCACTCGGCAAAAGAATCTCAGCACACCCTGACCAGTGGTATTTCATCCACGAACTCCACGAAGCAATACAACCCCAAAACTGAACATTTTTGACGACTATCCTTGTAAAATGCCCGTGGAATGGCAAATTCATCCTTGTATTTTGTCCGTGGAAGTGTATAATCATCCTTGTAAAATGTCCGTGGAGATGGAAAAAGATGAAAAGAGATTTGCTTAATGACTTGAAATCATGGGCTAATTCAGACTCAAGAAAACCGCTCATTCTCCGAGGTGCCAGACAGGTTGGAAAATCATGGCTTGCAAAAGAGATCGGAAAGGACTTTGAAACTTTTATTGAGATCAATCTGGACAAAAATCCAGAGTACGGTGAATTTTTTAGAACGACAAAAGATCCTGAAAAGCTCATTGTGCTGATTTCAAACTATTCAGGGAAAAGCATTATAGCCGGAAAAACCCTTTTATTTATTGATGAAATTCAGAATTGCCCCGAAGCGATTTCTTCTTTACGCTATTTTTTTGAAGATATGCCTAAACTTCATGTTCTTGCCGCTGGATCACTGTTAGAATTTGAATTGCAGAAAATATCAATCCCTGTCGGTAGAGTTCAGTTTCTTCATGTCTACCCGTTTTCTTTTGGAGAGTTTCTTGTCGCCAGCAAAAGAGAAGATCTTAGGGAAATGCTTATTGGAAACAAGCTCGAACCACTTTCAAAACCTATCGATTCCCTTTTAAATGAATTTGTAAGAACGCATACGATTATCGGAGGAATGCCGGAAGCTGTCAAAACTTATATTGAAACAAAAGATTTCAGAGAATGTCAGAATATTCACAGCGATATACTTCTGACATACAGAAAAGACTTTAATAAATATGCAAAAAAACATCAGGTCAAATACCTTGAAAAAATTTTTACGGCACTTCCTAATCAGACAGGACGCAAATTTAAATATTCAGAGATCGATCCATCTGTAAAAAGCACCGTACTTTCTGAAGCTCTTGATCTGCTCTGCTTTGCAGGTGTTGCAAATAAAATTTTTCACACCAGCGCAAATGGAATTCCGATAAATGCTGAAATTGACTTGAAAAAGTTTAAAACTTTCTTTTTTGACACTGGACTTGCGTTAAGTCTTCTCAACTTCGATTTTAAACCGCTTCTTTTAAATCCCGACATTTCATTTGTTAATAACGGAGCAATTGCAGAGCAGTTTGTCGCTGCTGAACTGACGGCTTATTCGAATCCGAGAAAAGAAGCGAAACTTTTTTACTGGCATAGAGAAGCAAAATCGAGTAATGCAGAAGTGGATTATCTGATTGAGCACAATAATAAAGTTGTGCCGATTGAAGTAAAAAGCGGAATTAGCGGCTCGATGAAAAGCCTCAGGTCGTTTATGGATCTTAAAAATTGTAATTACGGCGTAAAAATATCTCCTTACCCTTTTTCTTTTTATGATTCAGTCCAGACAATACCTTTTTACGGGATAGAGTCTTTTTTAAAGAATGTAAATGTCTGAAAGAACTTATAAAAATAGATTCAGATCCATTGCAAAAAAGCTTTTATACATTCTGATCGGGATTCATCTGTTTGTGATCGGTGCGGGATTTCTGTTTTTTGCGGCATGTATTTTTTTCAACCCGCCTGCTTCGTCAATTGAATTGCAGAGAAAATATATTTCCGGTCACAAGATTCTGGAAAAGCACTTTATCGAATTTGATAAGATACCGGAAGATCTGAAGAAAATGGTTGTACTGTCAGAAGATGGAACTTTCTGGGATCATTGGGGATTTGACTTTAATGCAATTTCCGAGGCTATGGAAAAAAATCTGAAATCAGGCAAAGTGCGAGTCGGCGGCAGCACTATCAGCCAGCAGCTGGTCAAAACCATGCTTCTTTTCCCCGGCAGGTCATTTACCAGAAAATATTTTGAAGCGATACTGACATTTGAAATGGAAATGATACTGAGCAAAAAAAGAATATTGGAGCTTTATTTGAACTACATCGAGTTCGGAAAAGGAATTTTTGGAATTGAGACCGCTTCAAAAGTTTATTTTAAAAAAGCTCCCGCTTCTCTGACAAAAGAGGAAATGGCATCACTCATAACTATCATCCCTTCTCCGGTACGGTTCAATCCTCACAATTTTACCAGTTCGAAAAGAATGAGTAACAGATACAATTATTTACTGAAGAAATCTTATTGACTCCCGATCTGTGTGGTTATAATGTATGTCGTTATTTAAGGAGTGAAAAATGTTGAGAATCTTAACCGCATTATTGATTTTATCAGTTTTTCTGAATAGTTGTACCGGCAACTGCAATTTAGAAACTAAGAAGAACGGAATCATCAAAGTCACTGTGAGCATTCTTCCACAGGCTTTTATTGTCAAAAGCATCGGCGGAGAGCATGTTTCGGTGAATGTTATGGTACCTCCGGCATCAAGCCCTGAAACTTATGAACCCGGACCTAAAAGAATGGCTGAATTGAGAGATTCCGATATTTATTTTTCTATCGGAGTGCCGTTTGAAATGACTTCAATTGATAAAATAAAAAATGATTACACAAATGTGAAGTTTGTTGATATGCAGGCAGGCATCGAGCTGAGAGATATGGAAAGCCATCACGGACATAATTCCGTTGTCGAGAATGAACTTGCCGGTGAAATTAAAGATCCTCATATCTGGCTTGATCCTGTTGCGCTTATTCAAATGTCCCAGAACACTGTGAATGAATTTATCAGACTCGATCCTTCCAACAGAGATGAATATATCGAAAATCACCTTAAACTGACAAAACAGCTTCAGCTTCTCAATGATGAAATGGTCGATCTGTTCAAAGACTCAGGTAAAAAAGCTTTTATAATCTATCACCCGGCATGGGGATATTTTGCAAACCGCTACAGATTAAGACAGATCCCTGTCGAGATCGAAGGGAAGGAACCTTCCGCATCTGAGATGGCGCAACTTACCGATATAATTAAAAAATACCACATAAAATACATTTTCATGCAGGCACAGACTCCTGAAACTGTACTGAAATCCATATCTGCCGAAACCGGTGCTGAAATTGAGACTCTGGATCCTCTGAAAGAAAATGTAATTGAAAATATCAGAGATTCAGCTCTGATGATAAAAAAAGGTTTGGTCTATGCAAAAAGAAATAGTTAATTTTAACAAAGTCGGGTTTTCATACGGCAGGAATGAAGTATTAGAAGCAGTTGATTTTACTGTTGAAAAAGGCGATTTTTTTGCGATCATCGGACCAAACGGCGGAGGGAAGACAACAATTCTCCGGCTTATACTGGGCCTTGAAAACCCGACGACCGGAAGTATTTCTGTCGGAGGAACTGCTCCTTCAAAAACCGCTTTAAAAACAGGATATGTGCCTCAATTCTCAAATCATGACAGGCAGTTTCCCCTTTCAGTAAAAGATGTGGTTTTGCAGGGATTGATGGATCCGCTGTCATTTTTCCCGTTCTATAAAAATGAACAGCTTGAAAAAGTTCATTCCATTATGAAAAAACTTGGAATTGAAAAAAGGGCACTCGACCGTTTCGGAGAACTTTCCGGAGGATTGAAACAGAGAACTCTCATTGCCAGAGCAATTGTCAGCGAACCGGAACTTCTACTGCTTGATGAACCTGTTGCAAGCGTTGACAGCTCAGTTGAAAAGGATATTTACGAAATGCTTGTCGAACTCAATAAAACTATGACCATTGTGATGGTTTCACACGATCTGGGCTTTGTTTCAGATTATGTGAACCGGGTCGGGTGTGTGAACAGAACTTTTGTATCTCATCATGCCCATGACATTTCACATCACGATATTGATTCGCTTTATCACAGCAAGGGAGTCATTATCAACCACAAGTGCGGTATTTAAATGGATTTTTTTAATGCACTTCTTTCATATTCATTCCTGCAGTACGCTGTTGCGGCTTCACTTCTTTCTGCTCTTTCATGCGGAATTTCAGGAACTTTTGTTTATATAAACAGGATAACATTCATTGCCGGAGGAATTGCTCATGCAGTTCTTGGCGGAGTCGGTGCGGCAGTCTATTTCGGATTCAATCCTTTTGCCGGAGCCGTAACAGCCGCTCTCCTTTTTGCATTAATTCTCGGCATAATAAAATTCAAGGCTTCCGCTCATGAAGACACCGTGATAGGTGCATTATGGGCATGCGGAATGTCCGCTGGAATAATTTTTATTTACCTTACTCCGGGATATGCAGTAAATCTGAACAGTTATCTTTTCGGCAACATTCTTCTAGTATCAAAACAGGATCTGGTTTATCTTTCAATTCTGGCACTTACAGTCTTTCTTATTTCGACTGTTTTATTCCGCCAGTTCTGTGCAGTAAGTTTTGATGATGAATTTGCATCATTAAGAGGCATTAAAAGTCACCTTATCTATATTCTGCTTCTCGCAATGATCGCACTTACTGTTGTTGTGCTTATGAAAGTTGTCGGACTTATTCTTGTAATAGCATTTCTGAGTCTTCCATCGGCAACTTCAGCGATATTTTTCAAAAAGATATCTTCCATTATTGCATTTTCCATTCTGCTGAGCTTTATTTTCAGCATGACCGGACTTGCAGTTTCATACAAATACGATCTCCCGACCGGAGCATCAATCACAATTGTTTCCGGAGCTGTCTATATAATTTCGCTTGTAATGGATAAAATGAAAACTAGGGGTTGAGAATATTTTTCAGATCGTAATTTTCAGGATCTTTCAAATATTTACGGGCTTTTTCATAATCATGCTCATCAATCGAATGAAAATTCTCAACAAGCATCAGATAATCCTGAGAATCGACATCGACCAGTCTCGGCTTTATCTTTCCGGTTTTAGGATCTTCGACATCTTCCAGATAAAGAGGAAGAACACGACCGTCATTGTGGCAGACGACTATACAGCCTGATTTTCCTTCATCAAACAGTTTTTTTACTCCGAAACCAAGAAGTGTGCAGTATTTCAGATCAAACGCAACAGGTGGACAGCATCTGACTTCATAACCGATCTCTACCGGTCTGCACTTTATTTTCAAACCAAGCTCTTTAAGTCTTTCACTTAAAAGAAGGTTGAATATATGAGCTTTTGAAACATTGCCGAGTTCAGGATGTCCGTGATCATCAAATGAGAATTTTATCCCTGAATTTATAATTTCAGTATCAGACATGAAGTGAAAAACACCTTCGCTCACGATGATAGCGCCGTAATCCATTCCGTAAATTTTCCTTTTTACAATTGAAGAAATCATCATCTTTATCATTCTGTCAAAAGTGATTTCGACTTTCTTGAACATTTCTGGAATTATTATCATTGGATAGTGGCATGACGAGCCGATACCGAAAGCAAGATGCCCTGCCTCTCTTCCCATTGACGAAACAACAAACCAGTTACCGCTTGTACGGGCATCTTCATAAACAGTTGTCGCAATTCTCACGCCTTCGCTTTTTGCTGAATTATATCCGAAAGTCGGAAGTCTGTCAGGAAGTGGAAGATCGTTGTCTATTGTTTTCGGAACATGTATATTTCTTACAGGCAGATCATTTTTATTAAGATATTTTGTGATCCTGTTTGCAGTTGATGCAGTATCGTCACCACCGATTGTAACAAGCAGTTCAACATTGTTTTTCGTAAAAAAATTAGAGTTGAACTCAGAATCTTTCGGTTTGTAACGGCTCATTTTCAAAATTGAACCTCCACGGTTGAAATACTGGTCCGCAAGTTCAAAATCAATGTCAATCGTATCAACATTGTCAGTAAACAGGGTTTTTGTACCATGATTGATACCAATAACCCTGAAACCGTCTTTCAGAAAAACCTTTGCAATTGAACAGACAACAGTGTTGATACCGGGGGCCGGACCGCCCGAACACAAGATTGCAACAGCCCTTTTGTTTTCCATCTCATTCTCCGGAAAAAGTTAAATAACTAAAAACAACGCTCAATATTACACAAACAGATTAAAAAATCCAAATTGATAAGATAAAACTCATCCCC
>Ga0116171_10001054_pt1 | contig 28438 bp, 20 predicted proteins | sample AD_JPNHW2_MetaG_FD_89798 | JGI IMG/M metagenome (GOLD analysis project Ga0116171, IMG submission 89798) | Active sludge microbial communities of municipal wastewater-treating anaerobic digesters from Japan - AD_JPNHW2_MetaG | ecosystem: Engineered > Bioreactor > Anaerobic > Digestate | place...
TCAAGACCATCAGCAAACATACGCCATATGACCTCTCCTTCCTTATTCAGGACATCTACATATACATCACCTTTCTCCGGTACTGAGACTTCCATTACCACATTCTCCTTTGAATCTGTACCAATGGCACGTATTCCAGGGTCTATGGCAGCCGTCTTATTGCCTGCTTTCCATGCACTGTAGTCGAAAGGTTCGTCACACATGTGGAGACGATCTTCATTCATTCCGTCGTAGTTTCTTCTGAGGTACAATGTTTTAAGAGGAGTCCTCTTTAAGGTATCCAGTTTTATCAATGTTGCCTTGCCATCTTCCCACAGATAGATAGGAATATCGTTCGGATCCAGCACATTTGACATACCACGTTCGATACCGATATGGAACAGACCGAAGTTCCCCGGTTCATGACCGGCAAGCCAGTGTGCAATTATGTCAACTCTGAAAGGATCCTTCCCGAATAATATATTATTGCACATGTAGTCAGTTCCTGTACCGAAACCATCCCCATCACGTCCGTAAATACCCTCAACAACATTTATTCCTGTCGGAGTAATGCTCAGGGAATCAAGCATTCTGTTAACCCATTGCTCCATCCAGAAACCTCCGCCATAAGGTGGTCGGTCCAAACGGCTTTTCCATCGTGGGATATAACCTTCATGTTTTTTCTGAAGCTCTCCAATCCTGGCCATATAGTCGGGCTGGAAGAATTGATGGTATCTTTTATCGTATGTCTTGAAAACATCAAAATTGCCACCACAGAACTGGTGGAACTTCTTGCCGGTAATTCCCTGCAGATTTTTAATTGTTGCCGTAATTCCCATCTGGTGGGCTTTAAGCTTAGCAAGGTTTATAAGGAAAGTGCCTTCTTCATTCATCGGGGCCATATAGCCAACCTCCTTGAATACGACTCCGTCAACTTTTTTGAAAACAATATCCTCTTTTCCAAGGTCCCAGTAGTCTTTAGAAGAAAGGTCCCTTAAGTCAAATCCGTTTCTTTCGGCCATAGCGGTGTATCCGTTTATTGGCCAGTCATTGGCACAAGCGCACTCTCTCAGATAAAAATTCTGCGGCCCTTTATTCTTTACGGAGACCATAAATCCTTCGATAAAATTCAGATCTGTGTTAATCCCCATGTTTGCAACCCTGTTGTTAGACCTTGCCAGATTGCAGGTCCAGTTGGGCTTACATGTTATTTTTGTACTGTTCCGATAACCAGATCCATCGGTAGTCTTGACAAACATTTCGTTTGCAAGTTTTGCTGCAGCATCATAGATAGCCTGACTGTCAGTTTTTTCCTGAACATTGGTAAGATTAATAAAAACTGCTTCAGGATGCTGTTTGATAAAAGGGTGAAGATCGAAGCCTTCAACGCCCGTAGAAGATGGCCTTGCGAGCGCATTGTATCCTGGCCCAACTAGGCCTACAATGCCTGCTGCCGAGGAAACCTTTATAAAATCTCGTCTTTTCATTAATTATTCTCCAGTTAATAAACAACAAAAAAGATCATATCATTGTTCAAAACAAAATTCAAAATTTGAAATGATTTTACCCCCAAAAAAAGTATCATCTCAATGATGAATCCTGCTGGTTGTAAAATTAAAAAAAATATATAGGGAATACCTTTTTGAAAAATTAAATAATGTTAAAAAGCACAGACAGAGTAAGATTCATAAAAAACGAAAGCCGTACAATGCTGTCTGTAAAAAGTCAGAATTGCACGGCTGTCTGATCTGAGTGCCTTATAAAAAATAACCGGCTCCCCGACAGAAGGTATAAACAAAAATTAGCTTGATAACGGTTGTCCTTTAGGTACCCTGATAGGTCTGTGCGACGGTTTTTGCTCATGCCTTGTTGCAGTAAATTTGGCATTAATATATTCGCCCAGATAAATCTGCCCCGTCATTTTATCGTTTGAAGCAGTACCATGGAAAACAAAGTTTACATTGTCACCGGGAAGACGTTCCGAGCTACTCAGCTTTACCTGATCTCCGTCGAGGATACCAACCATGTCCCTGAGCGTAAAGTCTCCTTTATGTGAACCTTGTATCCAGTTTCCATCCTGTTCAATGAAAAATGTATGTCTGCTTTTGCTGCTGAAGAATTCTATATCCACATCCCAGCGTCCTGAGAGATTAGCCACAGGAGCTGCCATCTCTTTCTTTGTATGCTTCTGCGACAAAACTTCCACTATCCTGTCAGCAACAACTTTATCATTCCCGGGTTGCATCTGACCTGTTGATATACTAATTGATGTATTTCCTGATTCATCAATATAACTGCTGTGGACCGCAATCCTGGGTTTACCTGTTGCCAGCTCTTCTGCAACTTCCTGTCCGGTAACATTGAACTTATCAAAACTCCAGGAGATTATAAGAGAAGGACTATGGTTTGAAAGACCTTTGGGTTCCCTCACATTAAACGATGTTCCGTTAACGGAAGAGACACGTTTTGTTATATTGTCAAGATAGGTATGCCATGTCTTCATTTTTTCAACATGATCACGTTTAATCCAGGCCTCCACGGCAGCCAGCATACCAAGCATTTCTTCTTTTCCAACCTTATTATCCCTCCCTGTACCATGATGTGGAGAGCTGGCCTGCCATGCTGACATAAGTATGTCTTTTCTTCCAAGCAATAATCCTGCACACTGAGGACCGCACAATGCTTTACCCCCGCTATATGCAACAACGGTTGCTCCCCTCTGAAGATGCACATTGGGTATTGTCAGATCCTCAGCTGCAGCATCAACAAGAACAGGTATGTTAAAAGGTTTAGCCATTGCTGAAATTTTTTCAAGATCAAAAGGCCCGCCTGGTTCAGTATCGCCGCCTGCATTCAGATATATCATTGCAGTACGTGAATTAAGTGCCCTGTCCAGTTCTTCAGGTGTCTCGACAGTGATAATGGTAACACCAATGTTACGTATCGAATGATCATACTGATTACGAGAGCTTCTTGGAATTACAACCTCGGTCTTATCAAACCCTCTGAGGTCAGGTATACGGATCAGTTTCTCCGGATTACCACCAGTAACACATGCAGAAGTAACATGCTTCATTCCTGCAGCACATCCTGCTGAAACCATTCCCCACTCGGCTCCTGTTATTTCTGCAAGCCTCCTGCCTACACCGAAAGCCAGCTCATCATATTGCACAAATGACCCGGATGCATCGTGCATTGCTGAAACGACCTCAGGCCGTTCGAGTGATCCTCCGATGATTGTGAAAGTACCTACACAATTGATCACAGGTTCAACACCTATTGACTGGTAAATGTTACCCGCTCCGGCTGCAAGCGGTCCTTTTGCTGACCCCAATACAGACTCAAGAGGAAGAAAGCTTCCGGCAAATGGCAATACTGCCAGACTCTTAATTATATCTCTGCGTTCCATATATATATTATTATTTTTAGTTAGAATAATTTACCCTTTTCATTTTCCAGGCCTAGACATAGGCTATACAGTCCATTTGGATCAGATTGTCAGCCGGTGGAAGCCCATGTCCCACAGAGACCGTTGTACGCGCAGGAGGGTTTTTACCGAAACGTCCCCTGAATGCTTCATTCATTCCATCGTAATCTTTAATATCCTCAAGAAACACGGTGACTTTAAGTACCTTCTCCATTGATGATCCGGCCTTAATAAGTTCTTTCTCAATTATTTTAAGTACATTATCTGTATGTACTTTTATATCGCCATCAAGACGTTGTCCTCTTCCTGAAATAAATACAAGGTTTCCGTATTTTGTAAAACCTGAAAACAAAGGTACATCCTGAAAATTTGTTACATCAAAAGCTTCTTTTTCGGGGGAAGGATTGCTTTTTGCACTGGCTACCATGCCCAATCCTGCTATTCCTGCAACAGAAGCAAACATTTTTCTTAAAGCGGTTCTTCTTTCTGTTTTCATATCACTTAATTTTAATATTATATCTCTTATTTAATAAATTGTTTCCTGGCTGCAATACCATTCAGGTCCCAGACAACTTTTCCTCCCCTGATAGTAAGTTCTGCTTCTAATTTACGATCGCCTTCCATTCTGTTACCACCGGTATCAATAAAACCGAAGTTACCCTTTCGTACATTTAATACAGCAATGTCAGCATCAGATCCTTCGCTCAGATTACCCAGATCGGGGCGCTTTACAAATGTTGCCGGGTTCCATGTAGCGCGAAAAATGATATCTTCAATGCTCATTCCCATATTCAGATACTTCGACATTATATCAAGCATACTTTTCATCCCGGAATTCATACTGAAACGGTGAAGGTCTGAACCAAAGGAATCTGGTAAAAGTCTTTGTTTCAAAGCTGGTAATGCAACAGAAAAATGAAACATCGCTCCGCCGTGTCCTACATCAAATAATACCCCTTTCTTCCTGGCTTCCAGCACACAGGGTCTGATTTTGCCCTGTTCATCGAGGATGCAGGTCCTGTCTGCAGCTGTGCAAAAAGAATGAGTATATATATCTCCGGGTCTCATCCTTCCAAGAATATCTTCAAGAGGCAGCAAAGGAAGATGACATTCCACCAGAAGCGGCACATCTGCGATCTTTCCTGCTTCGAGTGCCCTGTCAAACGGGGTCCACTCACTGCCACGATAATGTCCGATCTTCACTCCTACAATAATATCGGGGTACTGCTTAATAACCAGGGAGGTCATATGCGAATCCATATCATTAATATCCTCTTCAGATGGGAATCCTGTCATTCCTGAACCCGCTATATTCAGAAAAGCCAGTACCCTTGTCTGCGACCGGTCAATGACATTCTTCTTAAATACCGGAAAATTACGCCAGCCTGATGTGCCTGCATCCACAACAGTGGTAATGCCGGCCCTGAATGTAAAATCGTCAGGGGACAGACTGGAGAATCCATCAGCAAACCCATCTTTGCTGCCAACAAAAACATGTGTATGAATATCAATAAGACCCGGAGTTACATACAGGCCACTTGCATTTACTACCTGTCTGGCATTACTTTCAGAGATATTGGGGGCTACTTTTAAAATTTTGCCGTTGGCGACAGCAACATCCATAATGGCGTCAATATTGTTTTTCGGATCAATTACATGACCCCCTTTCAATAGGATATCGATCTCCTGAGCCTGCAGATCAGAAGAAAAAATACAATGGAAAAAAACAACGAAACAAACAGCTCTAATATTCAAAAGAATATTTAATGCATGGTTAACAGGAAAGAGACAATTGATATTCATAGTTTCCAGGTTTTGTTATTCACATACCACCTGCTGTTAAAATAGCAATATAATTTCTAATACTAATTGATTTATTTAACGTTTTGCATTCCAATCGGGAGAACCTAAACCGTTAAGGTTCCAGACTATTTTCCCTCCGCGTATTGTAAGTTCTGACTCTAACTTCTGATTTCCTTCAAGCTTATTTCCGCGCACGTCAAGAAATCCAAAGTCTCCTTTTCGCAAGCTAAACACTGAAACATCTGCAACTGTTCCCGGACTAAGATTTCCCAGATCAGGTCGTTTAATAACTTTTGCAGGATTCCATGTAGCTCTCAGAATAACATCCTGCACCGACAAACCCATTGCCATAAATTTCGATAACAGGTTGGTCATATCTTTCATCCCGCTGTTCATGCTTCCGGTATGCAGGTCAGAACTTATCACGTCAACAATAAATCCCTGCTGTATAGCAGGAACTGCCTGGTTAAAGAAAAAGGCGCCTCCCCCATGACCGACATCAAATATTATTCCCCTCTTCTGAGCCTCAAATATGAAAGGTTTTACCTTTCCGTTTTCATCAACAGGGACTTCCCTGTCCTGAGGAGCGTTGGCATAAGTGTGAGTCCATATATCACCCGGACGAAGATGTTTTAAAAAAAGATCTTCGATGGAGAGCGGAGGATGATGTTCCCCAAGGTCAACCATGACAGGAACATTGGCCAGATTGCCTGCTTCAACTGCCTTATCAACAGAAGTAAAGTCACCTCCCCAGTAATGAGCCGATTTAACCCCCACAAGGATTTCCGGAAACAATCTGTTAATCATATATGAAACCATTACAGGATTCATCTCATTCACATCCTGTTCTTCATATCTGCCATACATTCCTGTGCCTGAAATATTCAGGAAAGCCAAAACCCTCACCTGAGATCTGTCAATTGTCTGTTTTTTAAAATCACGGAAGTTTCTCCATCCTGCCGAACCTGCATCCACAACTGTGGTTACTCCTGCCCTGAAAGTGAATCCGTCAGGAGGAAGGGCATCCCATCCGTTTGCAATATATGAACCCTGGTCTGTTCCATAAAAAGCGTGAACGTGCATGTCAATAAGCCCTGGGGTCACATACATACCATCAACATTAATCACTTTTTTTGCATTTTTTGCCGGAATATCCAGTGCAACCTGTAATATCTTACCATCACTTATGGCTACATCCATTTTTGAATCGATCTTATTCTTCGGATCAATAACATGACCGCCTTTCAGCAAAAGATCTATAGTCTGTGCCTGAATCTTTATTGTTGAAGAAAGAAGAAAAACAAAGAATACCAATAATCCGGGTATAGATAATGTTTGAATTTTTCTGTTTCTGAATATCATTACTTTTATACTATAAGTGTTGGTAAGTATTCATGTTAAACTGTCATTTCTGAAGAAAATTCAATATCAGCCAGAAATGTATAAGATGTGATAAAGAAAGTTTTAAATCTAGTTTAAAATTACTACAAAAAACAGAGATTAATTATTTTTAACATTTAAAAGCCAGATACTTCCCTGTGAAATAAAATATTCGTTACTTGTAAAATATTTGATCCTTACCAGACATGACTCTTACCGATTACTATGATATTCTTGGTCTGCCTGCCAACTCTTCCATCATGGAGATAAAGAAAGCATACAGAAAAAAAGCCCGCCTTTACCATCCCGATATCAATCATTCTCCTGAAGCGAAAGACCTGTTTATATTAATAACCGAAGCTTACGAATTTCTGATTACAAATCATGAAAAAATAGAATCGGACGAACAGAAATATAATCAGGCAATGGAAGACTGGAGAAAATTCAGACAGGACAGGTCAAGACAAAGAGCTACTGCCTATGCAAGAACCTCCTATGTAAAGTTCAAAAATACCAGTTTTTACAGAACAACCAGGATCTTTGACGGAACCACCATCATCTTCAGTTTTATTATTTCCATCCTGGTTCTCGTCTTTTCCGTATTCGGATATATCTACAGACTAAGACACCCGTTGCCTGGCCTCGAGAAGCCTTCAGTTATTGGTTTTATCATGATGCTGTTGCTTGGAATGATTTTTTTCATTGTCTCGTTTACTTTTCTTAAAGTGTTTATGGGAAATTCGAAAAAAAACAAAAAGAAAGCATAACCGGTGGCATGGTTTTTGCACTATCTAAATCTGATTGCAATTAACTCTGTTTCATCTATTTCACTAACCTCTTAGCCATGAAAAAGATTATTCTGAATTCAACTGTTGCATTATCATTATCAATTCCCCTTTTTTTACTATCGTGCAATAAGGAACAGGAAGAAGTTGTGCCTGTCGATCCGGTTCCGATTAGTCTGACAACCAACCAGGTTTCTCTTATCACTTCAGAGAATTCCTTTGCCTTTGATATCTTCAGGAAAGTTCTTGAAAATACCGATGAATCAAAAAATGTTATAATATCTCCACTGAGTATTTCCTATGCCCTGTCGATGACCCTTAACGGCGCAAACGGAAGCACCCGCGATTCAATGCTAAAAGCATTAAGAGTTAGCGGAATAACACCGGACGAGATCAATGATTCATATAAGAATCTTACAGAAGCCCTCCTTTCTGTCGATAAACGTATACATATAACCATTGCCAATTCGGTATGGACAAAAGATGATTTTGAAGTAAAGAAATCATTTATTGATATTCTGACAAATTACTACGATGCAGATTCAAAACGATTTAACCCAGAAGACCCTGCTGCCCCTGGCCTTATTAATGGATGGATTGAAGACAATACTAACGGGTTAATTAAAAACATGATTGATAAGATTGAAGACAACACTGTAATGCTCCTTATCAACGCAATATATTTTAAAGGTAAATGGAACTCCCAGTTCGAAAAAAGCAAGACTGTGGAAGAATCATTTCATACTTCATCAGGAACCTCAGTTGAAGTCCCTATGATGAAGCAGTCGTCTGATTTTAAAGTCTATGACGGTGATGGTTTTGTTCTTGCTGAAATTCCATACGGTCAGGGCAATTTTGTGATGGACATCATTCTTCCCGATGAAGTGAACAGCATCAATTCTCTCATACCGGCTGTTACAGATGCAGCATTTACAGGTTGGATAGGTGAGATGCGTAATATAAAGGTTGACCTGTCATTTCCCAGATTCAAATATGGGTACAAGGAAGAGATGAAAAAAACACTTTCCGCTATGGGAATGGAAATTGCATTTACCGATCAGGCTGATTTTTCCAATATAAACGCATCATATCCACTGACAATAACAAAGGTATTACACCAGGCTTTCATCGAAACAAATGAAGAAGGAACAGAGGCGGCTGCTGCTACTGTTGTCGTAATTGGAACAACCTCGGCTAATCCGACAAATTTTGTTCTGACTCTTGACCATCCATTCCTCTATATCATCAGGGAGACATCCACCAACTCGGTTCTTTTTATGGGAAGAGTGACCAATCCGTTGTCAGAATAAGAATTTAATCTCATAGGCTCAACCTTAGAAAATGATATTTTAATTACTTTTAGGGCAATTATTTTTGAGCTGGATGAGATTATTATTTACATCTTTGGCGGTTTTAATTTCTTACTTTTCTATGCCTGATAAAAACAGTTCAGCAGATATACAATTTCCTGATCAGAACAAAAAACCCATATTTTCATTTGGCCTTATTGCTGACGCACAATATTCTGATAATAATCCTGTTGGAACAAGATTCTACAGGTTATCATCACAAAAACTAAAGGAGGCGGCAGAATCACTTAAAAGGGATTCTGCTGATTTTATTATAAATCTGGGTGATATTATTGATAAGGATTTTGAATCATATAAAAAAGTTCTTGACATATTACGTGCTTCAGGAGTTAAGACTTACCATATAACAGGGAACCACGATTATTCAGTTGACCCGAAACTTAAAAATAAGCTGCCTGTTCTACAGAACTCCAAAAAAGGATATTTTTCTTTTGTTCATGAACACTTCAGGTTCATCTTTCTTGATGGAAATGAAATAAGCATTTATTCTTCTGGTAATAAAACAGCAATAAAGCAGGGAGAAGATACCCTGGTTTCCATGAAGGCCAGAGGTGATATTAATGCGATGGACTGGAATGGAGGAATGAGTAAAAATCAGCTCACATGGCTTAACGATCAGCTTACAGAAGCCACAAAAGAAAATGAAAAAGTCTTTATAATATGTCACTTCCCGGTTGTTCCTGAAAATGTCCATAACCTTTATAATTACAAAGAAGTACTCTCTATCCTGAAAAATTATCATAATATAGTTGCCTGGTTTAACGGACATAATCATGCAGGTAACTATGGAAGTTTCAACATGATCCACTTTGTTACCATAAAGGGAATGGTCGAGACAGAAGAAAACAACAGCTTTGCACTCGTCGAAGTTTATTCCGATAAGGTACTGATAAAGGGTTACGGGAGGGAAGAAAGCCGGACACTGACATATTGAATTGACAAGAGATAATTTTTATTCTATCTGAAGAATTTCAAATGACAAAATTAGCAAAAGAACTAACCCTGTATGGGTTGATAATGGTGGCGATAGGCTCCTGTATAGGGTCAGGAATTTTTGTTACACCTTCGCAGATTGTTGGCTTGCTTCCTTCTGTTCCATTGATACTTTTAATCTGGGCAATCGGAGGTGTTATTGCAATGACAGGAGCCCTGACCTTTGGAGAACTTGGGGGACTGTTTCCCAGGGCCGGAGGTATTTATGTGTTCCTTAAAGAAGCATATGGCGACTGGCTTGGTTTCCTTTATGGCTGGGCTTACCTGCTTATTATCACATCGGGCTCAATTGCTGTTCTTGCCCTGGCTTTCTCATATTATCTGAGTTTCTTCATCCCGATAGGTCCCTCAGGAAAAATCGTTGTCAGCATTATCGCAATCTGTATCGTAACAACATTGAATGTGCTGAGGGCCAAATTCGGAGAGATGTTTTCAAATGTTTTCACAGGATTAAAAATACTCGGCATTCTCATTATTATTGGTGTAGGACTATTCTTTGGAAATGCTGATTTCTCTTTCAAAGCAGGCATGTCAACATCCTCAAATGTCAGCCTTGCGAATTTCGGGGTAGCCCTCACAGGAGTTCTCTTTTCTTATGGCGGCTGGCAACATGCCTCTTTCCTTGCAGGCGAGACAAAAAATCCTTCCAGAAATGTTCCGATAGCCATGATAACGGGAGCTGTTATTGTCACAGTTATTTATCTCCTTGTCAACGTCAGTTATATGCTGTTGCTTCCGATTGAAAATATTTCAACCTCACAGAAAGTTGCTGCTGAAGCAGTAAGCACAATCATTCCATTCGGAGGAATGCTTGTTGCGGCGATTATTGCAGTCAGCACTTTTGGTACAATAGGTATTTACACACTTTCCACCCCCAGAATATATTATGCTATGGCAGAAGACGGTCTGTTTTTCAGGAGTATTGCAAAAGTTCATCCGAAATACCAGACACCGATCAATGCAATCATTGTCCAGTCGGTATGGTCAATTGTCCTGCTCCTTTTCTGGGGAACATTCGAAGACCTGATAACCTATACGGTCTCTGTGGAATGGATATTCTTTGCCCTGGCAGCTATAGGAATATTTGTCTTCAGAAAAAAGATGAAAGATACGGAACGCCCATACAAAGCTTTCGGTTATCCGGTCACTCCGCTGATTTTTATAGGGATAACGATCTGGTTTGTAATTAACATATCGATAAACAAACCGCTGCACATGTTTATTGGGCTGGGCTTCCTGTTACTGGGCCTCCCCTTTTATTTCTTCTTTAAGAAAAGAAATTCAGGGTCAAGTCAAAAATCGTGTTGACAGAGTGAAACAAAATATTTGATCAGGATAGCAATCAGTTTTTCCGGCACCGGTAGGTGCCGCATATTATTAACCATCGGCGGCAGCCGGTGGTGATTCAGCTGCACAAAAACAAACTGAAGATATCAGCTAATAAAGTATATTATATTTTTGAAGAAAGATAGGAATGTCAGGTTTTGACAGCCTCAGTTCATCTTTATGAAATTGAACGGGACATCAAGAATTGATGAAAAATATTCTCCACGCTCAAGGATATCATCATCGCCTTCTTCATAATACCAGTTGAATATAAATTTCTTATGTTTCAATGCAACATAAGTAACCTTCTGAAACATATGGATAAATACCTTGGCACTGGCACTGTTGAAATATTCAAGATTAATGTCCACGCACGTTACTTCTGCCGGAGACATAATATACTGAGTTATCCAATCTTCCACCGGAGCAAAAAATTCTGTAACATTCTCATGTATTGAACGCCCTTTTATCCTTATCATCCCCTCACTTCTAAGAATAATTTCCGGGGTGTTCTTTGTTGGTGATATCCTAAGCTCATCCATTTCAATTACTCAGCTCCAGTTTTCAATTAAAGTATTCCGCACCGAATTTAATAATTTTATCAAATAAAATCACTATTAATTATTTAATCTCTCAAATAAGTATCAATAAAATCACATACTGAGAACTCTCATTAACAGGTCTTATTTTCTCTTACAATCTTGCCAAAGGAGCAACATCCTGACTTGAGAATTCACCTCTGAGATATTTATAATACCCGGCTATCCCTATCATTGCAGCGTTATCGGTGGTATACCTGAATTCAGGAAGAAAGATGTTCCATTTTCTCTTTTCTGCTTCGGCCGACACCGCATCCCTTAACCCTGAATTAGCCGAGACCCCTCCTGCTATTCCTATCTCCTTAATTCCCGTTTGTATTGAAGCTTTAACCAGTTTACCTACAAGAATACTGATTATCACATGTTGCAGTGAAGCACAAAGATCAGTTCTGTTATTTGTGATAAAATCAGGATCATCGTTTACCCTGTCGCGAAGAAAATAAAGAAAATTCGTTTTAAGTCCGCTGAAGCTGAAATCAAGACCTTTAACCGAAGGTTTTGTAAAGCTGAAGGCATGTTTATTGCCCTGTCGTGCCAGTTTATCTATAGCCGGACCAGCAGGATATTGAAATCCCATTATCTTTCCACATTTGTCAAAGGCTTCTCCTGCCGCATCATCAATTGTATTTCCGATAACTTCCATATCAAGATGGCTGTTCATAACAATAATACGGGTATGTCCGCCTGAAACCAGAAGACATAAGAACGGAAATACCGGTATTCTGTTTTCCTTATCCTTTTCAAGAATAAAGTGCGACATTACGTGAGCCTGAAGATGGTTAACCTCAATTAAAGGAAGGTTTCTGACCAGGGCAAATCCCTTTGCAAAAGAAGTTCCTACAAGAAGAGAACCAAGCAGTCCGGGCCCGCGGGTAAAAGCAACTGCGTCGATATCCTCTGCCTTAACACCGGCTTTAACCATTGCCTGGTGAGTAACAGGTACAATATTGACCTGGTGGGCCCTTGATGCCAACTCAGGGACTACGCCGCCATATTCTTTGTGAATATCCTGATTGGCAATAAGATTTGAAAGAGCATAACCATCCCGAATGATCGCTGCCGAAGTGTCATCGCATGATGATTCTATCGCTAAAATTGTAACTGACATCAATACTAATTTTCGGTATAAATCAGATTAATTTTATTCCTGATTTTTCATATCCGTTTGAGTGGTCAAAAGTATTAAAAAATCACTTAACTATATTATATTACTGATGTCAGGTTAAATTATATTCCGTCCCTCACGGTTCTTCCACATATGCTGCAACGCCATACCCGCCAGGCGGTATGTTGTTACAAAGCATTCGGAACAGTAAACCGGTATGAATACCAGAAACTCTATCCTTTGCCCGTAAGGCATACAGTATTGTAACAGACAACGATGATCATAAATGGATCCTTTGCCCGTAGGGCATATAGTATTGTAACAGGCACTGTTAATCCCAAAACGATCTTTTGCCCGTAGGGCATATGGTATTGTAACAAAAACCGGGCTTTGAATTGTTCCTGGCAGAGGATTCGGGAAACCATATCCCCTGCCGGGCTGTATAATCATTTTTTGTCTGTATTAAAGTTCTGTGTTAAAAAGAAAATGGCCATACATTAACCGGTTATATAAATATCGTTTTATTATCTTTGCGCCATTGGTCTTATTTTGATTTTTATGTTTTAAGAAGTACTAAAAGACCTTATATACTGTATGATAAAAAACATCAAAAAATCACTTAAGTATATTATTATTATTGTGGGAACCATTATTATTTTACCCACAATACTCTATCTTTTACTGCAGGTATCAGAAGTTCAGACTTACCTGGCAAACAGGATAACCGCCCATTTTTCAAAGGAGCTGAAATCAACAATATCTGTTGGCAGGATCGAATACAAATTCTTCAACAGATTATCTGTCAACGATATCCTTGTAAAAGATCAACACAATGATACGTTACTGTACTCTCAGAAATTCATAGCAGGGATAAGAAGACTTAATTTTAAAAACAATACATACAAGCTTGGAAGAGTAGTTCTGGTCAAACCTGTTGTAGCATTAATAACCGATTCGACAGGTATGATGAACCTTACCTGGTACATCGACCAGCTGAAGAACCCTGCCGACACATTAAAAAAGGCTAACAGCCTCTTTTCAGTTGATCAGATTGACCTGAGTGATGCAAGGTTTTCTCTTATCAATAAATCAAAGCCAAGGAGTAAACAGGAAATTGACTTTAATAACCTTCATCTTTCCAGCATAAACGGGATCATTGAAGATTTCAAAGTTGCAAACGATACTACGGCATTTAACATTTACAATCTTGGTTTGAAGGAATCAGGCGGATTTTCTGTGAAAAGAATGAGCAGTTCTGTAAAATTAGCAAACAGAAATATTCTTTTTAGTTCTGCTTATTTAGGATGTGACAGCAGCATAATCAATATTGTAAAATTAGAACTGACACCAGCACCGGTACACGATTCTCTATCCATTGCTGATAAATCATCAGGAAACCTGAAACTTGATCTGCAACTGGAAAAATCGCTTATAAACTCATCAGACCTGCAACATTTCTTACCTTATGTAAGTAGTGTTAATGAATCCGTTTGGCTGTCAGGAAAGGTTTTCGGAACCATTGCGGAATTAAGAGGTCGTAACATACAATTGCATTACAGGGACAATACGTTTCTTGATTGCGATTTCGACTTTTCAGGCCTCCCCGATATAGAAAATGCATTCGTTTTTATTGACGTAAACCGCTTAAGGACAAATGCAAAAGACATTGAGAAGCTCAATATACCAGGTAAAGGCAATCTGATTATTCCCGATGTCCTGTACAAACTGGGAAATATATCCTTTGATGGCAGTTTTACCGGTTTTTTGACAGATTTTGTAACATACGGAAAGATCAGAACAAAATACGGGAACATTCGTACTGATATCTCAATAAGGCCTGAAAAGCACGACAGATATAAAGTGAAAGGGCTTATGGCTATGAGTGATGTTAACCTTGGAGAGCTTACCAACAAAACTGAACTGCTGGGGAAAATAAGCATGCAGGCTAACATTGACGGATATGCAAACTCACTGAAAAAATTCAGCGTAAATCTTTCAGGTAATGTTGACAGTGTTGAGATAAAACAATACGAATATCGCAATATTACACTAAAAGGAATTTTTACTGAAAAAACCTGGGATGGAAGTATAAACATCAATGACAAAAATATCAGTATGGATCTTCTGGGCATGCTAAATTTCAAGGAGGATCTGCCTGAATTTGATTTTACCCTCAACGTTGCAAAGGCTAACCTTCATAAATTGAATATCGACAAACCCGACACTACCTCAAGCCTTACAATGCTCATGACTGCCAATTTCAAAGGCAACAGCATTGATAATCTTGACGGCGAGATAAAGCTTCTTAATTCCACACTGAAAAAATACAATAACAGTCTTGATATGTACGACTTCTCGCTCAGGACTTATAAAGAAAAAAATAAACCGGTATTGAGCCTCCGTACTGATTTTATCGATGCAGATATTAAAGGAGATTATAATTTCTCAGCTATTAAGGCCCTATATGAATCTATACTTTCATCACTAATGCCCTCTAAGTTTCATTCCTCCTATAGTCTCAGCCAGTTTAAAAAAGAGAGTTTCACTTTCGATATCGACTTCAAAAACACTGACAGGATAAATGATTTTTTCAGGACGGGATTAATGATAGCAGAAAAAAGTCACATTCGGGGAGACATCTTTCCCGACAGTGTGATAAGTATAAAAGGTAGGTCAAAGATGTTAACCATTAAAAATAATGTCTTTAATGATTTTTCACTCGATGCAACTGTATCAGGGCCTGATCTTTCGGTTAACCTCAATAGTTCGTCCCTCGCTGTTTTGAGGCAATCTGAACTAAAGGGGATCTCCGTTAATCTCAGCACAAAGCCGGATAATTTTATTTTTACTGCCGACTGGGACAACAAGGAAAAAAGTGTTACCCGGGGTAATCTGGTTATAAGAGGAGCTTTTACGAAAAGCCAGGATAAAAAAAGAAGTGCCATTCTGAAGATAGATATCGATTCGACTGACATCTATACAAGAAACAATCTGTGGAAGATCAACAAGTCATCCATTACAGTCGATTCAAATGCCGTAAAGATTGACAGAATATATTTCAGCAATAATAAGAATTATTATCTGGTCGACGGAGCCTTATCGGAAGATCCTTCCGACACATTAAATCTTGAATTTAAAGGCATTGATATTTCGCCACTGAACTATCTCATTAATCCAAAAAATTACAATGATACCTCCAGGCTTCACCTGGATCTGAAAGGCAGACTTAATGGAAAAGTACTATTAACAAATGTTTACAGGGATCTTCTGCTTGAGACCAACATTAAAGTTAACAATCTTTCTTTATTGAATAGTCAATTCGGAGATTTAGCTATTGTATCGGACTGGGATATTGCCACTAAGGTAATTAATATCAATGCCTGGAATGACCTTGCCGGAGCCAGAACACTGAATATTAAAGGAATTTATGATCCGGGGATTAAAAAAATAAAACTTACAGCTGAAACAAAAAAACAACCGGTTGATTTTCTCAATCCGTTGCTTAAGTCATTCGCATCTGATATAAAGGGTACTATTTCAGGAAAGGTTAACTTTACCGCAGGATCAAACGAATTGATTCTTGAAGGAGCTGTGAAAACCGAAGAAGCATCAATCAAGGTCGACTATCTTCAGACCCGTTACATACTAAATGATTCTGCAAGGTTCAACAGGGAAGGAATAAAGTTTAATAATTTTAAATTCACTGATGAAAAAGACAACTCTGCTACCCTTTCCGGCACTGTCTATCACAAGAACTTTAAGGATTTCAGAGCCAATCTTACCATAAATACCAACCAATGCCTTGTCCTCAACACCAAAGCTAAAGACAATGAGTTGTTTTATGGGACCGTATATGCATCCGGAGTAACAACAATAAAAACAGAACCCAATTCACTTTCATTCGATATATCAGCCAAAACAGGGAAAAACACCAAGTTCTTTATTCCCATGAATACGGGTCTTTCTGTTTCGGAATATTCATTCATCTCGTTTGTTGATGCCGATACTGCAAAAGGAAAGACGCACCAAAACACCAATATCAGGATTCCTGAATCATCAACCAAAACAGGTGTTGATCTGAATTTTGAACTGGAGGTCACCCCTGAAGCCGAGGTTCAGCTTATCTTCGATTCAAAGGTAGGAGATCAAATGAGAGGACACGGATCGGGAAAACTGAACCTTAGCCTCAACAAAAAAGGAGATTTCAGAATTTCAGGCGATTATGATATAGATGAAGGAGATTACCTTTTTACACTGGGAAATATTCTTAATAAGTCTTTCAGCGTTGAAAACGGTGGAAAAATAATTTTTAACGGTGATCTCGACAATGCTGAGATTGACCTGCAGGCTATCTATAAACTTAAAGCTTCTCTTTATGAAATACTACAGGACGACAATTACAAGGACAGGATTCCTGTTGACTGTCAGCTGAATCTTTCCGGAAATCTCTTTAATCCTGTTGTCGGTTTCAATATTTACCTTCCCAATGCAGATGAAGAGACCAGGACATATCTCAGAAATGCTATTTCAACCGAAGAAGATTTAAGCAGGCAGTTCCTGTATTTACTGGTAATGAACAGTTTTTATGCCGACCAGTCATCGTTAACATCGTCAAATTCAACAACAACAGCCGGTCCTTCAGCAATGGCTGTCACAACAACAGAAATGCTTTCAAATCAGCTCAGTAACTGGCTGTCGCAAATCAGCAATGACTTTGATATCGGATTTGCCTATCGGCCTGGTTATAGTGATATCAATCCACAGGAAGTTCAGCTGGCTCTTTCGACTCAGTTGCTGAATGACAAGGTTGTCATTAATGGTAATTTTGATGTAAGGGGAACAGGAAGTTCTGCTGATAATACTGATCAGATAACCGGAGACTTTGACGCATCGGTAAGGATTACCGACAGGATACGGTTTAAGGTATTTAACAGATTCAACAATCCCTATACAGGAAGAGGTGTTCCATATACTCAGGGTATAGGTATTTTTTTCAAACAGGATTTTGATAAGTTTTCTGACCTTCTCAGGAAAAAAGCCAGACCAGAAGTGAAAAAAACAGAAAAAAAGAAATAATTAGAAAATAGTTTTTAATCTTGCCCAGCATTTAAAATCACCATGGTTAATAATTTTTTCATCATTGTTATTAACCCGGGATAATAGAACACGGTTTCATTACGTTTTTTAATAACTTCGCACGTGAAAAACCACGGGTGGTGATTATATTGTAACATTGGAAAAAAATTAATAATAATTAGAATATGATGTTTTTACAGTTCATTGCACAGCAGCCGGTTAACCTTCCTTCAGGACCTCATGCCGTTAAAGAGTTAACACTTCTCGATATGACAATAAAAGGAGGATGGGTAATGATCCCTATTATCCTTTTATCATTTGTCGCTGCATATATCTTTATTGAAAGATATTATGTGATAAAGAAGGCTTCAAAAGAGGATAATAACTTTATGAACCGGATCAAAGACTATATTCATGATGGAAAGCTGGATGCTGCCGTTGCATTATGCAGGTCGACCGACTCTCCTTCGGCCCGTATGGTCGAAAAAGGGATAAGCAGATTAGGCAGACCGTTGCAGGATATCACTACTGCAGTAGAAAACGTCGGTAAAATTGAAATCTCAAAGCTCGAAAAAGGTTTCCCTACACTGGCTACCATCATTGGAGCCGAACCGATGCTTGGGTTCCTGGGTACCGTTATCGGAATGGTACAATCATTCTATGCTATGTCGCTTGCAGGCAACAACATTGAAGTATCATTGCTTTCTGATGGCATCTACACTGCACTTATTACAACAGTAGCAGGATTAATCGTTGCCATTGTTGCTTATTTTGGATATAACACTCTGGTTGTCAGGGTAGAGAAGGTGGTTTACAACCTTGAAACTACTATCCTCGAGTTTATGGATATGTTAAATGAACCTCTAAAAACCAGCCATTAATATGTCATTATCTCAAAGAAACAAAGTTAGCGCCAGTTTTAGTTCAGTTGGAATGACTGATGTGGTTTTCAACCTGCTTATATTCTTTATGCTTACATCAACTCTCGTTCATCCTACTGCTCTGAAACTTCTGCTCCCGAAAGGAGACAGCCAGACGTCGGCAAAACCTCTGACCACTGTTTCTATTACAAGTGACCTTAATTATTATATTGAAGATCAACCTATTAAATTTGACGATCTTGAAGCAGCCCTGAAACAAAAACTGGGAAATGCTCCTGACACTTATATTTCGCTTCATGCTGACAAAAGTGTTCCTTTTGATAATGTTGTGAAAGTTTTAAATATTGCTCAATCAAATAATTATAAGTTAATCATTGCAACCTCACCCAAATAATGAGTTCAGCAAAATTCCTTCCGAGAAAAAGAAGGGATTTGCAGGTACTATGATAATACACTTAGTACTTTTTATCTTTCTTGTTCTGGTAGTCATTTCTGCACCCGCACCTCCGGAGAGGGAAGCAGGTATCCTTGTTAATTTCGGAACTGATGAAACAGGATTGGGAATGATAGAACCATCATCTTCTGCTCTTCAGGAGGAGGCATCACCTCCCCCTTCGGCCAGGCCAAAAGTGAAGACCGAAGATGAACCTTTACTGACTCAGGATGATGAAGAGGCTCCGGCAGTCAAAAAGGTTGATCCTGATGCCGAAAAGAAAAAACTCGAAAAGATAGAGGCTGACAAAATACTAAAACAACAGGCTGAGGCTGAAAGGATCAGAAAGCAACAGGAAGAAATTGAAAGAAAGAGAATTGAAGCTGAACAACAGAGACAGGCAGAGATAGTTAACCGTACCAGGAATGCTCTGGCAAATGCTAAAAATGCGGGAATAAGTTCTACCAGTGAAGGTGTTGCCGGAGGCACAGGGAACCAGGGTGTACCATCAGGATCTGTGGATTCTAAGATCCACGCCCCCGGAGGCGGAACCGGAGGAGGCGACAAAGCTGTTTCGTACGATCTTCAGGGTCGTGGATATCAATCACTTCCTGCTCCTAAATATGACTACCAGGGAGAAGGCAGGGTTGTAGTGGAAGTAAGTGTTGACAGATCAGGAAAAGTCGTTCAGGCAATTCCCGGGACCAAAGGTTCTACCACACTTGATGAATATCTTCTAAGGGTAGCAAAAGATGCTGCACTAAAGGCAGTATTTGAAGTGAAAAAAGACGCCCCTGCTGTTCAGAAAGGAACCATCACTTATAACTTCATCCTCAAATAAACATCCGGAATAGAAGAGAGCAATAAAAAAAGGGGCCTGGATACAGCCCCTTTTTTTATTGCTCTCTTACAGATAATTATTCTTCTCCGTCTAACAATTCTTTTATTGCTATATTAAGGTTATCAATAAGATTATTGTCTTTGATTACATAATCATCAATCCCTTTCCTTGCAAGTTCGAGGACAACCTCCCCTTTCTCCTGCCCCGACAGCATAATCACCGGAACATTCGGTTTTATCTCCTTGATCCTGTCAAAAACCTCCATCCCATTCATGACATCCCTGTCGTTACTAATAAAAAAATAATCCAGAATGACGAGATCCGGATTCCTGTCTAAAGAATCAAGACATTCTTCACCGTACTCAAATGATTCAATACGGTAACCGGTTGATGTGAAACGTTTAACAACCAACAGGTTAATTAATGGATCATCATCTACGACAAAGATAAGTTTCCGGTTATTCATAGACCATAAAGTTGATACAGGCTATATTAAAGATATAAAAATTTTGACCAGCCTAATTTAAGTAAATCATATCAGATATTTACATAGTAAACAAAGGATACGATTTCATCATCTCTACAACTTTTTTACCAACATTGGCAATAACAGTTTCATTTTCGATATCAGAAATGACCTCATCAATAAAATCAACTATCTGCCCCATGTTATCTTCTTTTAGCCCCCTTGTTGTAATGGCAGGTGTTCCAACCCTTAACCCTGAAGTGAGGAAAGGTGAACGGCTGTCAAAGGGGACCATATTCTTATTCACTGTAATATGTGCGCGTACCAGGGCATTTTCAACCATTTTTCCTGTTATTTCAGGGAACTTGGTTCTGAGATCTATCAACATCAGATGGTTATCGGTACCTCCTGAAATGACCTTGTAACCTTTATCGGTAAAAGCCTGTGACATAACCGAGGCATTCTTTTTAACCCTTTGCTGATATTTTGTAAATTCAGGATCAAGAGCTTCTCCAAAAGAGACTGCTTTTGAAGCAATTACATGTTCCAGAGGACCACCCTGCACTCCCGGAAAAACGGCCGAATTGAGCAGAGCCGACATCATCTTAAGCTCACCTTTTGGAGTCTTAAGCCCCCATGGATTGGCAAAATCCTTCCCCATTAAAATAATTCCGCCTCTCGGTCCGCGAAGTGTTTTATGTGTTGTCGATGTCACTATATGAGCATATTTTAAAGGATTTTTTAGTAATCCTGCAGCTATAAGTCCTGCCGGATGTGCCATATCGACCATAAGAATTGCTCCAACCATGTCAGCAATCTTTCTCATCCTTTCATAATCCCATTCACGTGAATATGCTGAGGCCCCTCCTACTATCAACCTGGGTTTTTCCCTAAGGGCCACTTCTTCCATCATATCATAATCCACCAGTCCGGTCTCTTCCTTTACACCATATGCAACAGGTCTGAAATACATACCTGAAAAATTAACGGGAGATCCATGAGACAGATGTCCTCCGTGAGCCAGGTTTAATCCCATAAATGTATCACCGGGTTTCAGGACAGTGAAAAACACAGCCATATTTGCCTGAGCACCTGAGTGAGGTTGTACGTTTGCATATTCTGCATCGAATAATTTTTTAAGACGGTCTATAGCTATCTGCTCCGACTGGTCAACAACTTCGCATCCTCCGTAATAACGATGATCGGGATAACCTTCAGCATACTTATTGGTCATAACCGATCCCATTGCTTCAAGAACCTGCGGGCTGACAAAATTCTCTGAAGCGATTAATTCTATTCCGTTTAGCTGACGTTGACGTTCTTTCTCAATAAGGTCAAATATCAAAGTGTCTTTTTTCATAGTATAGATATTTATGTTTATTACTCTTCTGAAAACTCAATTAACAATTCACGATATGTAGTATATATTCTTGATTTTGAAATAAATCCGATGTAGTAGCCATTGTCAAGCACCGGGAGATTCCATGCCCCGGTTTTCCTGAAAGTTTCCATCACTGTCTCAATACTTTCTCTTTTATCGATATAGGAAGGAGGTATTGTCATCACATCCCGCATTATGGTAGTATCGTATAAATCACTCTGGAACATGACCTCTCTGACATCATCAAGCGATACAACGCCCTCAAGTATGTTATATTCATCAACCACGGGAAAAAGGTTTCTTTTTGATTTAGTGATCACATTAACCAACTCACCAAGGGTATCTGTTGGTCTTACCTTGCACAGGTCTGTTTCAATCTCTCTCCTCCAGTCCATCATGGCCAACACTGCTTTATCCTTGTCATGAGTGATCAGTTCTCCCCTTTCGGCAAGCTGAACATGATATATTGAATGCTTCTCAAAACTTCTTGTCGTTATAAATGCAACTGTGGATGTTATTATAAGTGGGATAAGAAGATCATATCCACCGGTTATTTCAGCAATCAGGAATATTGCTGTAAGCGGGGCATGCATAACACCGGCAATCATGCCAGCCATTCCTACCAGGACAAACCTGTTATCGGGGAAATCAATATTAACAAACCTTTTCAGCAGGTTTGCAATAAAGAATCCGTTAATGGCTCCGATAAACAATGTAGGAGCAAAGATACCTCCTACTCCTCCTGCCCCGTTTGTAGAACTGCTTGCAAAAACCTTCATCAAAATAAGGCCCAGCATGAAAAGCATCACTACAACAAAGCTGCCGGAATAATTACTGATAATACTTTTATTAAAAAGAGCTTCTGTATTTCCCTGAAGAAGAGACGATATGGTATCATACCCCTCACCAAAAAAAGGAGGGAAAAGGAAGATCATACCAACAAGAATTACACCTCCTGCAAACAGTTTAAAATAAACATTCTTTACTTTTTCATATTTGCTTTCAATGAAGAGTGTCATCTTCGAGAAATAGAGCGATATCAGTCCGGAAAAAAGTCCCAGTAATATATACCATGGGATATTGGATATGTTAAAAGCTTCTGTAACATTGAAAGAAAGCAGTACCGTATCGCCCATCAGAAAATATGCAACGGTAGCAGCCGTAACTGATGAGATTAAAAGCGGGACAACTGATGAAGTTGTCAGGTCGAGCAACAGTACCTCGAGTGTAAAGACAATACCTGTAACCGGAGCCTTAAAGATTCCTGACACGGCTCCTGCAGCACCACAACCGATTAAAAGAGTAATGTTTTTATAATTTAACCTGAAAAATCTTCCGATTACAGAACCTATTGAAGAACCTGTCAGAACGATCGGCGCTTCAGCTCCTACTGATCCTCCAAATCCTATTGTTAATGTGCTGGCAAGAATAGATGTCCATGTATTGTGAGCTTTCAGATAGCTTTTCTTCCTTGAAATTGCATAAAGGACCCTGCTTATACCATGACCTATATTGTCCTTAACAACATATCTGACAAACAGCACTGTAAGCAACATTCCAATCAGCGGACAGATAAGATAAAAATAGCTGACCGGATTGCTGTCTATTCCTTCATTAATCAGATGGTGTGTAAAATGAATAGTGTTTTTTAATAACGCTGCTGCAAGGGCACTTAGCAATCCGACAACCAGGCTGAGAAAATATACCAACTTAACCTGATCTATTTCCTTGTGCCAGTTACTCAGGAGGATTTTTAGATTACTATTTTTAAACATAATTATGCAAATATAAAAACAATACTAATCGTTCATTGATTTTTACTTAAGTTTGTCATGTGGAATTTACTCATGACACACTGCATCACATAAGTAATAAACTGATAATTAAGGCATGATAAAATACGACAGATTTTCTCTTGATAACGGATTAAGGGTACTTGTGCATGAAGATAGGTCCACCCCTCTTGTTGCAATAAATATTCTATACGATGTTGGGTCAAGAGATGAGGATCCCGGATTGACAGGTCTGGCTCACCTTTTTGAACATCTTATGTTTGGAGGATCGGTGAATATCCCTGAATATGATTTACCTCTCCAGATGGTTGGTGGCGAAAATAATGCTTTTACAAATAATGATTTTACAAATTACTACCTTACTATTCCTTCAGCCAACATTGAAACCGGCTTCTGGCTTGAATCTGACAGAATGCTTGAACTCGATTTCTCACAGAAGAATCTTGACACACAAAAAAATGTGGTAATTGAAGAGTTTAACCAGCGATACCTCAACCAGCCTTACGGAGATGCAATACTTAAGCTGCGGCCCATGGCATACAAGGTACATCCGTACCGCTGGCCTGCGATTGGAATGGATATATCACATATAGAAAATGTCGGTCTTGAACAGGTTAAAGAGTTTTTCTTCTCACATTATGCTCCTAACAATGCAATTCTGACCCTTGCAGGAAATGTCACTTCTGATATTGCATTTAATCTCACAAATAAATGGTTCGGCCCTATTGAAAAGAGAAGAGTCTCTTCAAGAAACATTCCTGCAGAACCAAAACAGAATGAAGAGAGAATTCTCTCAATTGAGAAAGAGGTTCCATCTGATGCACTCTATAAGGTTTGGCACATCGGACCAAGAAAAAGTGCAGATTTCTATACTCTCGACCTGCTTACAGATCTTCTTGCCGGAGGAGAATCGGGCATATTATATACAGAACTTGTAAGAGATAAAAAGCTCTTCAGCGAAATAAATGCCTATATAACTTCTGACATTGATCCAGGATTGATTGTAGTTCAGGGGAAATTGATGAACGGGATTGACATTCAGTCAGCAGAAGAGTGTGTCAATAAAGTAATATTGAACCTGCCTCAAAGGAAAGGGATCAATGAAGAGATAGAAAAAGTCAAAAACAAATTTGAATCTTCAACTGTATTTTCAAATACCAGTATACTTAATAAAGCAGTCAGTCTTGCTTTCTGTGAGCTGCTTGAAAATCCTGACCTGATAAACATGGAGGTTGATATTTACAGAAGAGTAAACCTTGAAATGGTAAATGAGGCAATAGCAAAATATTTTGTTCCCTCAAACTGCAGTACTTTATACTATAAATCAATCCGTAAAATATAACGATGAACAGCCTTCAAAGAATTCAGCCAAAGGTTTTTCCTATAGAAAAGGTTAATATTCCGGAAGCATTATCAGTGACACTTAACAATGGCATACCGGTACACATAATTGAATCCGGGACAGAGGAGATAATGAGAATTGAATTTATATTCAGGGCAGGTCAGGTAAGTGAATATCTCCCTCTACTCGCATCTGCTACTAACATGATGCTTACAGAAGGCTCACAGAACTATACATCGGAAGAACTAAACAGGTTGCTCGACTTTTACGGGGCATTTATAAATCTGTCTACTGAGAAGGATCATGCCGGTTTTGTAATCTTTTTTCTTAACAAGCATATTGAAAAGATACTTGAGCTCAGCCGCGAAATTCTCTTCCGGCCTGTGTTTCCTGAAGAAGAACTTAACTCTCTGATGAAAAAAAGGCTATCATGGTTTAATATCAACAGAGAAAAGGTTGGCAATCTGGCTATTGACCAGTTTTTTGAATCTCTCTTTGGAAAACATCATCCATACGGATATCAGGTAGAAGAAAAAGACTTCGGGGGAATAACTCCGGCCGTGCTGGAGGATTTTCACATGAAATACTATACCCCCGGTAATATGACAATTATTGTTTCGGGAAAAATCCATGTACTGACAACAGAGCTTCTTAATAAGTATTTCGGGGATATCACTTCAAAGAACCTTTATATTGAAGATTCCGCTAATATCCTCAAAGGAGAAAAAAGAAAAAAGGTTCATTTAAGCAAATCCGGATCTCTTCAATCAGCAATAAGGATTGGCTCTGCTACTATCAATAAACGTCATCCTGATTATACAGGCCTTAAGTTTCTCGACACAATACTTGGCGGATACTTTGGTTCACGTCTGATGAAGAATATCAGGGAGGAAAAAGGATATACCTATGGAATAGGATCCTCAGTCGCTTCTCTCTATCTTTCAGGTTATAAGGTTATCTCAACAGAGGTTGGCAGGAAATACCGTAAGAAAACCATTGATGAAATTTATAAAGAGATATATCTTCTCCAGACCATTCCTGTAGAAAAAAATGAAATGGAAGTCGTAAGGAACTATATGTCAGGGGAAATGGTCAGAATGTTCGACGGGCCATTTGCACTTGCAGAAAGCTTTAAATCTGTCTGGGAACTTGGGCTTGGCAATGAATATTATTACCGGCTTGCTGAAAAAATCAGAACTATTGAGCCTGACGAAATAATCAGGCTTGCAAAAACGTATTACAATATTGATGAACTTTATGAAATAACAGTTGGCTGAGAATGAAACTTCGTTTGATCAATATAATAATATCACTTCAGATCTTTTTTTCTGTCCACTTATTTTGTCAAGCTGACCAGGATGTACCGGTTTCTCCGTCGCTTAACCTTGTAACAGTAACCCAGCCGGAAGGAAATGTTCTCCTAAACTGGTCACCGAGCCCCTCACCAGATGTTGCTGGTTATGTGGTATATTCTTTCAGAGATGACGCAGGGTTTGAGCCGGATACAATTAAGGATCCGGTTTGCACAAGCTATGTACGTCATGGCACAGGACCATCCTACTTCAGCGAATCGTTTGTGGTGGCTGCTCTTGACAGTTCCGGGAATATTAGTCCGCTGTCGAACGAATTGCATACTGTATTTGCATCAGCAAAACTCGACTCATGCAATAAAAAGATAGAGATAACATGGAACAGCTATTCCTCAAAACCAAAGCAAGTGATTGATTATACAATACTTTTTTCCGTTAACGGAGGAAGCAGCTATGAAGTTGCCGGTATAGCATCTCCCGATAAGAATGATTATATAATAAGTGATTTTATTACTGATGCCCTGTACTGCTTTATAGTAAAGGCTAACCTTGAAGGAGGTTTTTCTTCCTCATCAAATAAAACATGCCTCCCCACCAGGATGCAGACACCTCCACAATGGATAAATGCCGATTATGCAACAATATCTGATGCTAATGAAATATCATTAGCCTTCACAATTGATCCACTTTCTGAAATCGGGAATTATATCCTTGAAAGAACTAACGATACATCCGGTGTTTTTACCCAGATAGCCCAGTTCACATCAATCTCAGGCTCCCTGTCATATACTGATAAGACAGCTGATATAAGAAAGATTAATTATTATCGTCTCTCGGCAAAGAACAATTGTTCGAATCCGGTGACTATATCGAACATTTCATCAAACATTGTTCTCAAACTTAAGCAGAATGATAATGATATAAGACTGTCGTGGAACCCTTACAGGGAATGGAGGGGAACTGTCGGGACTAACATCTTGTACACCGATACCGGCAATGGTTTTGAAGAAAAATATGCTGCCGCCTCAGGCGATAGTGTTATTAATATCAGATATTCCGATATTATGTACAATATCACCGGAGATGAAATCTGTTTTGTCCTCAAAGCCGTCGAATCATCAAATCCGTATGGAATAAATGGAGAGAGCCGTTCGTCAACGATTTGCACGCCGATGATAGAAAGAATCATTGTCCCGAATGTATTTACACCTGACGGGGATCTGATAAACGATTACTTCAGCCCTGTTTTGTCATTTACTCCTGTATCATATTCTCTTTCCATAACCAACCGGCAGGGACGTACAGTCTTTGAGACAAAGGATCATATTGAAAAATGGGATGGAACTCAAAACGGAAGTCCTTTACCGGAGGATGTGTACTTATGGTTTCTCAAGGTGACAACTCCTTCAGGCAGCAATATTTCCAAAACAGGAACAGTGACAATTATCAAATGACCGGACTGCTGGAGTTGATAAATATCCGGTGTCCTTACCCGGCTGAAATCTGTTTCAACAATGTCAATGTCTGCTGATAATTATTTTCACAGTTTTCAATATGTTGCCAGCCAGACACCAAACTTAGATTTTTTCATCAATTTTAGGTGGGAAAAATTATCTTTGTATCCTGGATGCAAAGGTATTGATTAGTTTATTATATGGGCAGCAAGGATATTTTTGATGATGAGGACAGGAATCTTATTCAGTCTGAATATGATGGCCTGGTAAATAATCTTTACAGGTGCAACAAACCAGGCGACAGGGAGATGATTGACAAAGCATTTTCAGTTGCCAATGAAGCCCATTGGAACATGCGGAGAAAATCAGGGGAGCCATATATCATCCATCCCATTTCTGTTGCAAAAATAGTGAACCATGAGATAGGGCTTGGAGCCAAGTCAATAGCCACAGCACTTCTCCATGATGTTGTGGAAGATACTGACTACACACTTGAAGATGTTGAAAGGGATTTTGGTCCTAAAATAGCTTCTCTTATCGACGGACTGACAAAAATATCAGGCACATATAATAAAGAAAGTTCATCATCTCTACAGGCTGAAAACTTCAGAAAAATGCTTCTTACTATTTCTGATGACCTGAGAGTGATCCTGATAAAGATTGCCGATCGTCTGCATAATATGAGGACACTCGA
>Ga0116171_10001059_pt1 | contig 28349 bp, 21 predicted proteins | sample AD_JPNHW2_MetaG_FD_89798 | JGI IMG/M metagenome (GOLD analysis project Ga0116171, IMG submission 89798) | Active sludge microbial communities of municipal wastewater-treating anaerobic digesters from Japan - AD_JPNHW2_MetaG | ecosystem: Engineered > Bioreactor > Anaerobic > Digestate | place...
ACCGGAGCCTCATAACCAGGAACAAGTCGTTTATATGAGTTTGTGCTGGGATTCGCAAACGCAAGCAGAGATCCTGTCAGGCTGTGATCAAGAAGTCCGGCAATATAAGCAAGCGCTTCCGTTGTCAATCCATGAAGAGCCTCGCCTGCAAAGATCGTTTTTCCTTTTTTCTCAAGAAACTGATGCACATGCATCCCGTTACCTGCCGCTTTGTAGATCGGTTTAGGCATGAATGTTATGAAAAGTCCGTGCTCATTTGCAACATTTGATGCAATCCATTTTGCAAGACTCACCTTGTCAGCAGCATCCGGAATTGACATAAAATTAAGCTCTATCTCAAGCTGTGCCGCTCCCACTTCATGATGGTGATATTTAACCGGAATTCCTACAGCTTCGAGTGCGACAACAATATCATTTCTGACAGTAAAGTATCTGTCATCAGGATAAATTCTATGATAGCCTTTATGAATATTGAAACGCGGCAGATCATCATAGTCAGTTCCGATACCTTCTGCACTCTGGATCTTGTAATATGAGTGACTGAAATCAGCGGCATATTTGACATCTTCGAACATGTGAAATTCAAGTTCAACAAGCATTTTAGCATCATCAGCTATATTTTCATTCCTGAGAAATTCGAGCGTTTTTTTTGCAATAAATCTCGGATACTGATCAAAAAGTTCACCTTCGAGAAGATAAATGTCACACAGAACATGAAGAATGGAATAACCGCTTTTTTCTTCAACAAACGCTGTTGACATATCAGGTCTGGCGAGCATATCCGATTTTGTTACTTTGGCAAAACCAAAATTTGATGCATCAAATCCGATACCCTGCTTCAACACTTTGTCATTAATATATCCTTTTGGAATTGTAACATGGCGGATATTGCCATAAATATCAAGCATCAACATGTCAAGAAAGTCTATACTTTCCATTTTTCCGTCATACTTACGGATATTCATTCCCAGCCTCCATCATCAATAAACAGTTAAGGAGGTACAGTCTACCAAAGAGAATTTATTTTTTCAAGTTAGACACATTTTTTTAATTGACGATTTATTTTATTTTATTAATGTTATTTTTATGAAAACCGAGGTTCGTGAAAAAATCAAAGCACTGGCACATATTTCAACACCCGTTCTTTTCTTTCTGCATTATTTTTTTCCTTTTCCGGCATTTATAGTAGCGCTGCTCTTATTGTTAATCAGCACAACACACTGTAATTACTTGCAAATCGACCGACATATGTTACTTTTCTATTTCTTTATCGCCATTTCAGGGATGGCTGTTTTTCAACGGGATCTACTATTTGACGGATATGGCTATTTGAACAATATTCCCGCTCCTGACATCATCAACTCATATAAAAGTCAGTTAAATATGTTCACTGATAAACTTAAAAACCGTGAATTTCTTTCCGCCCTTACAACAGGCAGAAGAACCTTTTCATATTTATTCAGGCAGAACCTTATTAACACCGGAACAATGCACATTGTCGCAATTTCGGCATTCCATGTAGGATTAATGGTCATTATGATCAACTACCTTTTAAAAATATTCAGCCTGTTCTCATTAATGAGACCGACACATTTGATGATCTTATCCATCACAGTAAAAATACTGATGTCTTTTTTCTACTTTTTTATCACCGGAGCATCAATTCCGACACTGCGGGCTCTCATTTTTATACTCTTTTTTGATCTTTACATTTTAACAGGAAAAAAACCCTTCACAGTTTCACTTTTTTTATATTCCATAACCGCCGTCTGTGTAATAATTCCGAAAAGCACGATAAGCCTCAGCTTTATCATGAGCGCTCTTTGTGTCGCAACAATAATAAAAACATGGAACATTCTACCACGATCCATCACAATAAAAATGATATCGGCATCAATAATTTTAAATTACATTCTCATTCCTGTAAGTTCATCACTCAACGGAAGCTACCCTCTTTCATCTCCGCTTGTAAATCTTCTAGTGATCCCGATTGTATCAATTTCCCTGCCTTTCGTGACGGCTGCGCAGTTTATAATTCCTTTTTCGAGCAATATCTCCAGATTTTTACTGATAATTGCTGACAGTTTGATATCTCCGGCATCATTTTCAATAAATTTCTTTGGAGATTATGCATCAACATCTTTAATTCCAATGATCGATCCTCCGTTTTTAATAAAATTTCTGTTTGTTCTGTTTTTTTTCTGTGCTTTATTTTCAAAAAAGGAACTGAAACCAGCTTTCATAATTCTTAACCTGACTTTTCTTCTGCCATTTTATTTCAATTTTCAGCAATCTGAAGATCTTTTAAAAAGACCTGCGGCTTTCTATGAAAAAGCTTTTTGCATCGTTCAGAAATCAGGAGAAGGTAGAATCGTTTTTGACAGATTCAGATACAATCCTGATATCAATGACAAATTTGTTCAAAAACTTGAAAAAGCATCCTCAGAATGCGGTATAAATAAACTTATTTCGATTCACACGCCTGAAATGATAAACCCGGAAGAGTGCGACAATATTCGGAAAAGAATAAGATTTTCATCCGTTGCGGCTTATGGATTTAACGAATATCATTTTTATGAGGAATATCATGCTTATGGATCAACCGGCCCAGATTGTGATCATATTCCGTGACCGACAGGCCGGTAATTTCAACATTTTTCAGGAATATTTCTTCATTCTTAACATCAAGAACGGTCGAAAAACAGTCAAAATTATCCGCAATAAAACAATGAGGAACCCAGTTTGAGGGTGAATAATATTGATTCATTTCCTGCTGAACTTCTACGACTTCGTCATATATCCTTTTCTGAAAGATCAGAAGTTCAATTGTAGGATTAATTCCGATGAAAAAAGTTCTCTTCTCTTTAAAAAGCCCGAAATGAGAAAAAGTCACAGCTGGAATCTTTATTCTGCTTAACTCCGGAAGAATATTTTCAACCAGAGACGGATCTACGCCTTTTGATATTGTAAATGTTATGTGAGGAATATCCAGCGGGCTTGAAGTGTTCAAGCCGTTCTTCAGGTGAATATCGTTCTTGAAATTCAGAATTTTTGAAGAACTGCCAGCATCAAAATATCCAAGCACTGCTATTGTTTTCACTTCCTTATTTACCCCGTTTTAAACCGGTTAAAGCTGTCTTTAAAAAATAAATTAAACACTTTTTCGACACTCAGGACATCAACTCCAGTTGAGTCACTGTCATACATTTTTCTTATATATTCGCCTGTTTTCTCAACAAATTCGCCATACTGTGCCGCCAGAAGAAAATAGGAATCATTTTTATATCCAGACTGGTCAAGACCTGCAAGAGAACCCGGACCTCTTGTTTTCAAATCGTATTCAGCAATCCTGAAACCGTTTTCATTCTTTGAAATGAATTCAAGCCTTCTGTCAGCTTTTTCACTAAGTTCACTGCTTGCAATAAGAGCGCAAAAAGATTTTCTGTCACTCCGTCCGACACGCCCCCTCAACTGATGAAGCTGTGCAAGTCCGAATCTGTCTGCATTCTCAATTACCATAAAAGTCGCATCGCTTACATCAACGCCGACTTCGATAACAACAGTTGAAATAATAATATTAACCTTCCCCGATTTAAGCTTCTGAATTATCTCGTTCTTTTCATCACCTTTTATCTTTCCGTGCAGAAACACCGCCTTTTCACCAAGTATAGAACTGAACTCTTCATATACACCCTGAACATGTTTCAGATCCATTTTCTCGCTTTCCTCGACAAGCGGACATACCCAGTACCCTTTCTCATTGTTCGTGTTAATAATATCTACAACATATTCAAGAACTTTACTGCGATTTTCATTCCTGACATACCTTGTCCGGATAGGAATTCTTCCAGGAGGCATCTCATTGATGACGCTTATATCCGTAACACCATATATCGTCAGTGCAAGAGACCTTGGAATGGGTGTCGCGCTTACAATTAGAACATCAGGAAGATACGACCTGTTCATAAGCTTCATTCTCTGCGCAACTCCGAATCTGTGCTGTTCATCAATAATTATCAGACCAATATCGGACATGAACTCTAGATTTTCATAAAGTGCATGGGTTCCGATAATAAAATCAGCCTTGTATGAATCTTCAGACCTTTCCTTTTTTCTTTTCTTTCCTATTACACCGCCTGTTATGATCTGACAGGAAATATTTTCCGGAACCATCTTTTTTATTGAATCGTAATGCTGGGTTGCAAGAATTTCAGTAGGAGCCATTATAACTGTCTTGAATCCGGCATTTACCATATCCAGTCCCACCAGTATCATGACCGCTGTCTTACCGCTTCCGACATCTCCCTGCAGGAGTCTGTTCATTGGATATTCTGAGGAAATATCCCTTCTTATTTCTTCAAGCACCCTGCTTTGAGATGCAGTCAGCTTGAATGGAAGCCTACTTTCAACATTTATAGAAAGCTCTGACTCAGGTTCGATTTTTCTGTTTTTGTTTTTTCTGCTCAGAATCCTTTCATTATAAGCACCGAACTGAAGAAAAAAAAGCTTGTCAAAAGCGATCCTTCTATGCCACGAACTATTTTTTTCAACAAGACTGGTAATTTGTATATCGGCCTTAGGAAAGTGAATATTCATCAGTGCTTCGATAAGCGGCGGCAGTTTTTCACTTTCTATTACTGATGAAAGCATCCAGTCGCCTTTATAATCTTTAAGTTTCAGAAGAACAGCTCTGACAGTTCTCAGCATAAACAGATGGGAAACCCCTTGAATTTTCTTATAAACCGGGACTATTCCGCTTAACAGTTCTTTCCATTCGCTGTCATACCTGAATAGTTCAGGATTGACGAATCCCGGAAAAACGAACTTGGGATTTACCTCTCCCGAAATAAGGACTTCATCATCCGGATTAAATGAGGCCGTATAAATATCACCGACTTTACCAAAAAAAGTTAAATTGATCACATGACTGTCAAAATCAACAGAAATTACCGCAGGAATTTTGCCAAAACCTTTTCTACACTTAATGATCCTGCCCTTGAAAGTTGACATTTCACCCGGAATAAGATCGTGTATATTCAAAGCAAGAAGTCTTGTTTCATATTTTTCAGGAATATTTTCAACAATCAGATTAAAAATTGATCCGCCAATGTTCTTTGTAATCTTATTAAGCTGAGTCTTTGAAAGACCGACAGCAGATTCAAGCGGCTGATTTAAGAATGAAAGCAACTCGTTATTCGAGCTGAAAGAACTCATTTAGATATATTTGACTTTAAGGATCTCATATTCACGAATACCTGAAGGTGTGACCACCTTTACTTCATCACCCTCTGTCTTCCCGACAAGAGAACGACCGATAGGACTTACAACTGATATTTTTCCTTTTTTGGGATCGCTTTCAACTTCACCTACCAATGTATATTGTATTTCCGATTCATTATCAACATCCATCAAAATCACTGTAGCTCCGAAAAGGATTTTATCTCCGCTAAGTTTAGAAACATCTATAACCTGTGCGTCAGCTATTATTCCTTCGAGATATCCGATTCTGCCTTCGATAAAACTCTGCCTTTCCCTAGCCGCATGATATTCAGCATTTTCGCTTAGATCGCCATGACTTCTGGCTTCAGCAATCTTTTTAATTATATCCGGGCGGTCAACTTTTTTTAAAGTTTTCAGTTCTTCTGAAATCTTTTCAAACCCTTCTTTTGTTATAGGAACCCCAGCCATTTCAACCTCCAGAATCAAAAATTCAAATTGCGTTGAATTATATCTCCCGTAGACATTGAATCAAGTTTTTGTAATTTGTGCTTGACAACAAAAAAATGTAAACTTTCTTTACATTTGCTGCTCGCCAATTTCTTTTTGCAAATACACTTACATCATTCGATCAGATTTAACCCAATAATTTCAACTTGTTATGCTGGCACATTTTTTGCTATTGGTGCCTGTTGTTTTTTGAATATAATCAGGTTAAAAAGATGAAAGGAAATGTAAGTTACATAGCACCGGAAAGAGCTCTGGTAAGTTCAAATATAAAGGAAATTCAGCCTTACGCTACAATTTCTAGCAGAAACAAAATACTTTCAGGCGAATCACACAACAAGCTTGCTCCGTTAAAGCTTGACTGGAACGAATCGACACTGCCTCCTTCTAAAGCTGTTAAAAAAGCTATAAAAGACTCTGTTGAAAATGATCAGAATATCCTGAACTGGTATCCTGAGCTTTACAGCAACAGTCTCAGAGTCAAACTTGGTGAATATTGCAATAGAACAGCTGAAGAGATCCTTGTAACAAACGGAAGCGATGATGCTTTGGAACTTATATGCAAAGTGTTTCTTGATCCTGATGATCAGGTTTTAGTTCCCTATCCTACCTATACACACTTTATAACTTATGTACAATCCCGTGGAGCTGATCTTAGAAAAGTTGAACTTGCAGATCCATTCAAAACAGACATCACTTCAATACTCAGCAATGTCACTCCTGACACAAAACTTATCTATATAGTGAATCCTAATAATCCGACAGGAGTGCTTTTAAGCAAAAAACAGATATCGACAATCTGCACAATAGCAAGTCATTCCATAGTTATCGTTGATGAAGCTTATTTTGAATTTGCCGGCGAAACTGTTATGGATCTTATTGACAGCAATCCTAATCTTATAATAACAAGAACTTTTTCAAAAGCATGGGCTCTTGCCGGACTGAGAATCGGTTATCTTGTAACGAATTCAGGTTTAATTGATCAACTGGCAAAGGTTCTTAACCCCAAAAGTGTAAGCGTTATGGCTCAGGTTGCTGCTTTTGCTGCTCTTTCTGACAAGAAATATATGGAAAACTATGTTTTTGAAGTTAGTGTAAGCAAAAAGATGCTACTTGATTTCTTTGTAAGATTTAATGTTAAGGCTTTTGATTCACACGCAAATTACATAATGGTTCAACATCCGGAACTGAATACACTTCTTGAAAAGATGGAATCTGAGAATATTTTTGTCAGAGACAGAAGTTCTTTTAAAAACCTTCCCAATTTTTTCAGAATCACACTTGGTAATATCAGTCAAACAGAAGAACTTATTAGAAGACTTGAAAGAGTTTTTTCATCTATCAGTCATTAATTCTTTATTTTTTTTATTTTTTCTGGAATAACAACTATGGGTTATCTGTTTATATTGCTGTTGACAATGATGTTTTTTTCATAGAGGCATATGGAAGATTTACTGAAAAGCAACCTCGATACAATATTCAGTTATTCACTTTTTATAACGGGAAATCGTGAAAAAGCTCTGGATCTTATGCAGGACACAATCGTAACGGTGCTGAACAAAAAACATCTGTATAATGAAGAAGCGCATTTCAAATCCTGGATATTCAGAATTCTGAAAAATAATTATCTGAACCAGATCAAAAAAGATAATGTAAAAAAAGAAGTCTGTCTTGGCGATTTTTCAAGTGATGGTGATGACTCCCCTATTTTCATTAACGAAAATAACGGCACATTGGATGAGCTTAGCGATCCTATTTTAAGAGATAAAATAAATTCTGTGATTTCTTCGATTCCTATGGATTACAGAGAAGTTGTTATTTTTGTTGAGGTCGACGGAATGTCGTATGAAGAAACCGCCAGGGAGCTGAATATTCCAGTCGGCACCGTAATGAGCAGACTTCATCGTGGAAGGAGCTATCTTAGAAAAGTTCTTCGTAAAGAAGCTGGAGAATTAAGAATTATTTCTGAAAAGGTGAAAAGAAATGCATAACAGTAAATGCGACCTGAATGAAATTTTTATTGAGCAGTTCGCTGATGGCGAGCTTGACTTTAAAGAAAGTTCTGAAATTTCCGATCATCTTGAAAAATGTGCAGACTGCCGGAAAAAGTATGATGAGATAAAATTTGTAAAAACAGTCATTTGCGACATGAAAAATCATGAAGTACTTTCTGTTATTGAAAAAGAAGGATTTAATAGTCTTATCTATAATCATAAAAATTCCTCTTCATTTTTCCAGAGATTTAAAAACATTCTTTTCAGCCACAGTTTTGCAGTCGGGTTCAGCTTTTTCTCGTTCACATCTTTTTTAATACTGTTTTCATATTACATTTCTATATCAGATAAACAGAACCGACTTATTGTGAATGAGATCATTGCAGCTCATAGCCGTGCTCTTCCTGATGAATTCAGCGGTTCGGAAAGTACAGAGGCTGAACTGGGAAAGAACTTTACGGTCGATAAAAATCTTTTAAAAAAACTATCCAAAATATCTCCTATGATCAGAGGGCGTTTTACTTCAATTGCTGCCAATCCGGTTGCAAAGATAAACCTTGAAGGTGTTGAGAATGATAAGGGGACTCTCTTTATGTCAAAGAAAAGCAAACACTTGAAAGACCTTTTTAACAGCAAGAACTGTGTTGTCAAAAATGATGTCAATGGATGTAAGGCCCGCGGATTTCAGGAAAAAGAGAACGATCTCGTCTATTGGGGAAATAAAGATAATGATTATGTTTTTGTCACTGATAACAGCAAAATGATGGCAAAAATGGTTCAGCTTATAAGTTTGGAAGATTAATTGTCTTCATCCTGAATTTTCGCTACTTCTTTCCTCAAATTGGCAGTTTCAGCATTCAATCTTCTTGAAACCTGATAAACACCATCGACCATTGTTGTGTTTTCCTGTGTTATCCTTCTGATATCACTAAGAGAATGATCGACATTGCCAACTTCATTGACATGCTGTTCTATGACCTGACGGATTTGATTTATCTGATGAGATATTGATCTGAATTCGCTTACGAGCTCGTTAATAAAATTCACTATATTGTTGACCGAACTTCTGCCTGATGATACTTTACTTATTGCATCATCAATCAGTTTCTGGATCATTTCAACCGCATTTGTTGTCTGAACTGAAAGCTCTCTTACCGATTCGGCAACAACTGCAAAACCTTTGCCAGCATCGCCAGCTCTCGCTGCTTCAATCGCTGCATTAAGTGACAGAAGATTTGTCTTAAATGCAATTTCATCCACCACTTCAACAATATTTGACACCTGATTTGCACTTGATTCTATTCTTTCTATCGCCTCTACAGCATCATTAAGAACAATCGTTGAATTATCAGCTTTTCCGGAGATCCGTGTAAGAGTTTTGTTCATTTCCTGAACATTTTCACTTGTTTCCGAAAGTTTTGCTGTAATGTCAGAAAGTGTTGATGACGCTGTGTCTATCATTGCATAAGTAGCATTGAACTTTTCGGCTGTTATTCCGGTGTTTCCGGAAATAGTTCTGGAAATATCGGCAAGCGTATCTGAAAGCGATTTAATATGAAGAATTATGTCTCTTAGATTTTTCGTCCTTGACTGAATTGTACGACTGAGAAGATTTTCCCTGTTTCTGATCTCTGTTACTTTTCTATTTATCCAGAAAACGATACCCGCAAGGATTATAAGTGTCAAAATGATTCTGAACCAGAGAGTCTGCCAAAAGAACGGTTCAATTATAAATACTACAGAAGCACCTTCCTTGTTCCATATATTATCATTGTTTGCCGCAATTACTCTGAAAACATATTTACCGGGATCAAGGTTCGTATAGTAAGTATATCGCTGTGTTCCTGCATCTTTCCACTTTTTTTCCAGGCCCTCAAGGATATATTTGAACTTGACCTGATCTGGGAAAAGAAAACTCAGCCCAGTAAATTCGAAAGAGACCGAAACAGTTCCCGGTTTAAAACTGATCACATCACCATTAAAATTGGTAATCTTCCGGTCATTTGCAGCCACAGAAACAATGTGTACAGGTGGAACGACTGAATTGGTTTTTATGTCTGACGGGTCAACGACAGCAGCACCTTCTGCCGTAGGTATCCAGATCTTTCCATCTCTTGCTTTCCATATATTGGGCTGGGTTCCGCCATTGCATTCAGGAGTGAGCAATCCATCCTTAAAACCATAAGTAACTGGATTTACTTTGGGAATACTGCCATCAAGAAAACTTTCGAATTCTTTCTTCTCAATAAACCTGATACCTTTATTTGAAGTAAGCCACAAATTGCCGGCGTTGTCTTCTGTTACATCAAAAATAGTTTTTACATCTATACCTTTCTTTCTATCAATAGTGATAGCGCCCATACTCTTTTCATAAACCGTAAGTCCGTTATCTGACGCAAAGATCATCTTACCATCGGAAGCAGGATAAATGGAAAGAGTGCTGATGTTCTCAAGGTTAGTAAATTCCTGAACAAGTGAGTCACCAATTATCTTAAAAGGACCTCTTTTTGTCCCGATCCATATATTTCCTGCATGATCTTCTGTAATTGCAGAAACAGCCATGTGCTCACTGCCTGGAAACTGCGTGATTACATCATCTTTCATATATGCAATACCTTTGGACATCATTCCTATCCATAAAATACCTTTGGAATCCTTGAACAGCACTGCAATTGTCTTTTCAGGAAGGCCTTCCTTTTCAGTATAAAGCCTTGTACTTGCTCCATTATCCACTATTTTCAAAAGTCCTTTTCCATAAACACCGGCCCATAGAACATTTGTCTTTTCCTGAAAAAGTGTCAGAACCGTATCATAACTGGCAAGTTCTTCACCAAATGTATATTTATTCAGTTTGCCGTCCTTCAATTTATATATTGATCCCGCCCATGTTCCTAGCCACATTCCGCCATCGTGACTTTCCGTGATGGGAAAAACCACGGCTTCAGTGAGTCCGTTCTTTCTACCGTAGGTTATAAACTTTCCCTCTTTTACCCTGAAAAGTCCATACCCTCTTGTACCGAACCATACGCTTCCTTCAGTATCTTCCATAATTGAAACAACATAATTCGTGGGAAGCCAGTTGGTTTTATCATCCTCTCTATTGCAGAATCTGAAAAAACCATCATTATATGTTCCGACAAAAGTACAACCATGACTGTCAATATTTATTGAACTTATCATCTTATCAGCAAGAAGTTTCGGCTTGAATTTGCCGGTATCCTTGTTCTGCGGGTTAAATGTAATAATTCCGTCCCCGGCAGTTCCGATCAGAAATTTATCAGCACTTTCAAAATGTATCGTTGTGATTTCAGAAGGGAAACTGGCAACTTCTCTTGCTCCGGAGCCATCTATTCTTGAAAGATAATTCTTAGATGCCACCCATACCGTATTATTTAACTTACCTACAAATTTTACGCTGTTATCCGGCAGCCCCTTCGATTTATCAATAACATAAATAGATCCGTCAGGCTTTATTACTGCAACGCCGTATTTGGCAGTTCCTGCATAAAAATCTCCATCGTCAGTCTGTGTACCGGAAATTATTATGTTATCAGGAAGCCCCGATTTTATATCGAATATCTTGAACCCTTCGGTTTCGTAATTAAGATTGAGAAGACCTCCGCCATCTGTTCCCACCCAAATATTAGGCGATTTAATATCCTCAAAAATAAATTTTGTGCTGTGATTTTCAAGTGGAAGCGTCGAGTCATCAAAAAGCTTGAATTTAATACCGTCGAATTTAACAAAACCTTCTTCCGTTCCCATCCAGATAAACCCGTCTCTCGCCTGCACCATCGTTGTAACACTGTTTTGCGGGAGACCCCGTGCATTATCCCATTCATCCAGCATAAGCTGATTTAGCGAGACATCCTTGGAAAGACCATTGAGCGAGAAAAAGAGAAAAAAGAACGAACATATCAAAAAATTTTTCACGACGCATACCTTTTAAATAAATAAATCTGAAAAATATTATGAAAAAAGAGAGAAAATCTCAAGTTATTTATATTTCAAGGTTTTACATATAACTTTGAATTTATGAGATCTTTAATCTTGTCAGAAAGTATGATCAAAGTTGCAGAACCAAGAAGCAGCAGTCCGGCGAAAAAATTCATAGAAAGGTTCTCTTCAAGAAATAAATACGCAAAAACGACCGCTACCGCTGGTTTTAAGAGAAAAATCAACGAGGCCCCGAGAGCCGTAAATCTTTTGATGGTTTCAAAAAATGTTACATATCCGATTCCTGTAACAACAAGTGCCAGATAAATAAATGCTGAAATTTTTTCAATATCTGAAAAAAAACTGCCGGTAGGCAGAAAAGGAAGTTCATAAAAGAATATAAAAACAAAATTTGCCAACAGTCCAAAGAAAAATGATGTGAGGTTTACAGTAAATGGTGTAATGTTTGAAACTATTTTTTTGCTTAAAACAGTATAAAAGGCAAAAATTACTGCCGCGAGAAGTGCAAAAAGCATTCCTTCTTTAAAAACAAACCCCTTTTCGCTCATAATTACAGCAACTGCCGCAAAACCACCCATAAGCCCGACCATTTTTTTTATAGAGAACTTTTCCATTCCTGCAATTGAGGCAAAAATAAGGACAAATACCGGATTTGAACAGAAAACAGTTGCAGAAGTTGCCGCTGAACTCATTTTCACTGCGACCTGAAGAAAACACATGGCAAGGAACGAATTCAGTATTCCAAGCAATCCTACTGACAACCATTCATTTTTTCCAAATCTTGCAATTTCAGCGAATCTTTTTTTCAATCCAGGATAAAACAGAAAAAAAAGAAACCCGAAAAGAAATCTCCAGAAAGTAAGCACAAAAGGATCAATAACCCCCATCAAAGGTTTTGAAACTACTTCCATTGAAGCGAAAATAAGAAGTGTTATAAAAAAGTAAGCCATCGCAACCTTCAAAAATAAATCCTTTAACAGACTGGTAATATTGTTTTTACCCTGTAAAGTCAATTATAAAGAATTTTGTATCTTTTTAATTTCGGTATAGAATCGAGCTGTCTATTTCTTAAGGAGGATCAAATGTGGCTTTTGACTTTATTTTCAGTCGTTAATGCTTTGGGAGATATTACAATTCAGGAAAACGCACCAGCAGATCAGGAAAAATCGTCTCCTAAAATACTTGTCGTATACTACAGCAATTCAGGAATTACTGAAAAGGTCGGAGGTCTTCTGGCTGTAGCACTTGAAGCCGATCAGGAAAAACTTATCGACAAAAAAGACCGGAAAGGTATATGGAATTATCTGGTTGCCGCAAAAGATGCCATCATGAAAAATGAAACTGAAATCGATACGCCGGCCCATGATCCTTCAAAATACGACCTTATCATTATTGGAACCCCGATCTGGGCTGCAAAAATGACACCCGCCGTCAGAACATATATCAATAAGTATAAAAGCAAATTTAAAAAAGTGGCTTTTTTCACTACTTCTGGAGGAACAACTTTTGACAAAACCATTCCGGAAATGGAGGAGATATCAGGTAAAAAAGCTGTCCTTAAAAACGGATTCTTTGAAAAAGAAGTGAAAAATGATTCTCCGGAAATGATAAAAAAACTGAATGAATACATGGATTCTGTAAAAAAGATCTTTCTTGATAAAATCTAATTTAGTAGCTATCTGTGTCTGCAAGTTCAAAAAGCAGTTTTCCGTTTAACCTTGAAGGAACATTTCTTGTTGTATAATGCATTTTTGATGCAGATCTTAGAACAATGAACCTTGATGAAAAAAAATCTATGATCCCTGAGTTTAGACCATTGTACATAACAGCCGTTATTCCGTTAATCGCAAGGTATTTCAGGAATTCGCTACATAGAATTTTGTAGTCGGCTGACTGTCCAAGCATAATAACTGCTGTTTTTATGTTCTTCACTATTCTGATCTTATATATCATAAACTCTTTATCTGAACCGTTGAATGAATAATATTTGTTAAACGGATGTGTGGCAAACCTCCAGTTCATTGAAGCTTCATTCCAGTCAGTACAGGCATTATACATAAACTTTTTCTGGCTCATTACAGGTATTTTAAAACTGCCTTCTTTAAATTTTCTAAATAACGAACCGTAACCAGTGATCGAAAAGTACCAGTTCATATCTGATATCTGTCTCCAACCAAGTGCAATATAACCTGGAAGACTGTTTTCATTTGGAAAATTAAAAAAGAAACTGTTCTCAGTCTCAATCTTCTCTATTGCCTTTTTGGTCATTGCTGAAAAGATTCCTTTCCGTCCATGATCCGGATGTGTGGCTGTATCAACAAGCTGATAACCTGTAAAAATATCATCGCCTATCCTGAATCTGTTCGGAATAAGAAGTCTTAAACCTACAAGTTCATGATTACACTCTGTAAACCAGCCCAACGGCTTGCCGAAAGGATTTCTCAAATATTTCCAATCCCACCATTCTTTTGAGAAAACAGTGTGCGGGAAAACATTTCTAAGAAGTACAAGCGAGTCATCAACAAATGATTTTTTCGAAAAATCGACTTCTCCGATAGTGTAGATGTTGTCATTTTTCAATTCTGACAAATTTCAATCTCCGAATCTTGAAGTGTTTCAATTATTTTCTTTGAAGCATTGCCTTCGCCATAAAGGCTTGCGCTGAAATCGCAGTTCTTTGACTTGCTTATGTTATATGAATCAATTATTTTTGAATATTCACTACCAACAACCTGATTGAATCCGCCTTCAACGAGTTCTACCCACTCTGTTTCATCGCGCAGTGTAATACATTTCTTTCCGAAAAAATAAGCTTCCTTCTGCAATCCGCCGCTGTCAGTCATCACAAGAGAACAGTTTTTTATAAGTTCCAGCATATCAAAATAACCGACCGGATCTATCACATCGACTTTAAGTCCCAATTTGTTCTGCTTAAGTATCTTTTTTGTTCTGGGATGTATCGGAAGCACGACTCTTTCATTCTTTGCTATTTCATTCAATGCCTTTACAATTGATGAAAGTCTTGCAATATCATCTGTATTTTCAGCTCTGTGAATCGTTGCAAGGACATAATCATCTTTTTTGAGAAGCCTGTCAACAAGTATGAGACTTTTCAAACTGCTTTTCTTAGCATAATATAAGGCGGCATCGTACATTACATCCCCTGATTTGACTATTGAACAGTCGAAATTGTTAAAGCCTTCTTTTTTCAGATTGTTCATTGCCGTATCGGTAGGACAGAAAAGCACATTTGAAATACGATCCACTATTATTCTGTTTATCTCTTCAGGCATACACATATTATAACTTCTGAGACCTGCTTCGACATGCGCAACTTTAAAATGAAGTTTGGACGCACATAAGGCACCGGCAAGTGTCGAATTTGTATCTCCGTAAACCAACACAAAATCAGGACGGATATTCAGAAGGATGGTGTCCAGTTTTTCCATCATCTGACCAGTCATTGCACCATGTGAAAGTCCATTAATATTAAGGTTATAGTCCGGTTTAGGAATCTCCATTTCATCAAAAAAAATGTCAGACATTGACTTATCAAAATGCTGACCGGTATGAACAATTATTTCTTTGATTTCTTTGTGCCTTTTAATTTCTCTCGAAACAGTCGCCGCTTTTATAAATTGGGGTCTGGCACCTATAACAGTTAGAATTTTCATTTCATTTCTCTTGCTTTTTCATTTATATTCAAACAAAAATGTTCAAATACCTTTCAGCTAACTTTTTATAAGTGTGATACTTAATCACATATGCCTTACCTTTCAATCCCATTTCAGCTCTTCCTTTTTCACCCATATTATCAAGCTTTAGTATGGCTGTAACGATATCGTCTGGGTTATCAGCGTTTACTGAAATTCCGCAGTCTGCTAATTTGACAGGGTTATTTTCTTCCTCAATTGAATATATAATCGGCTTCCCAGCATACATATAATCAAAAAGCTTGTTTGCAGAAACCCCAAATTTGAAAATTGCCAATTTGGGAAGCCCAATATAACAAACATCAGCCCTAGAAAGAATTAGTTGCATCTCTGACTTAGCAACAGGATTTAAAAAAGCAACATTTTTTAAATCGTTTTCCCTGACTAATTCCGACAAGTTTTGCTTTTCCGGTCCTGATCCAATAATAACAAAATGAATGTTATCGTTTCTTACAACCAACTTTGCGGCATTTACAATATTTTCCAAAGCATTTGAAATCCCTATTTTACCTGCATACATAACAATTAATTTGTTTTGAGGAATTAAATTTAACAATTTTTGGGCTGATTGAGAATTCTCAAGTTTTTCGGATTCATCAATACCATTAGGAATATAAACGAATTTATTCCTTTTCATACCATGTTGTTCCATATGCTTGTACGCTTCAGGAAGGACAGATACAACATGGTCGGACACCCTGTAACTGAAATTTTCGAACATCTGCATAAAAAGGATGAAAGGATGCCATTTGGAAATACTGCCTATTTCGATTAAAGTCAAAGGCCATATGTCCCTGACTTCAAAAATCAACTTTGCATTGAATTTCTTCTTGTAATAATACCCGTTAATTATCGAAAATGGTGTTGGCGATGTAACAATAATGACATCAGGTTTTCCAAAAGACTTTTTTTTAACAAGAAACAGCCCCAGAACAAAAACGAATGCATTAACAATGCGCCCGAAACTTTGGGATTTCTTATACTTTGGTGTTTTTATCCAGCAGTAAGTTATACTGTCAATTACTTCAGTCTTACTGAATCCTTTCACTTCCGGAGGATTTGAATAAATGTGTGTGTAGGATCCTGAAAAGATTGTTACTTTATTTCCGTTTTTCACAAATTCCTTGGCAAGATAGTACGGTCTGAACACCATCCCATGAATTTTTGATCCAATTGTTTCGTTGATTATCCAAATATTCTTATTATTCATTACGATCCCTAGTTAAATCCTTGAGAGTTATATTATAAATACTTATCATTTTATCAACATTTTGGTTCCAGTTATATAACCTTTCTACTCTATTTCTGCCTGCCTTTCCCATTTTCTCTCTCAAATCCTTGTCCAAAACCAGCTTCTCAATTGCATCCGCAGCTGCAGAGACATTTTTTTTAGGAACAATAGAACCGGTAACACCGTCTTCTACTACCTCTGGAAGACCACCCGCATCTGAAACAACAACCGGAACTCCGCAAGCTTGTGCTTCAACAACAGCAACACCGAAACTTTCCTCTATTGAAAGAGCTGCAAAAATATTGAAGGAATTTATATAATCGGGAACCGAAGCATGATCGATCATTCCTGTAAAAACAACTTTGTTCTCTATCTTTAAAAAAGCAGTTATATCATATAATTTATTTTTTTCACTCCCGTCTCCGGCAACTACAAGCTTAAGTGGCATGGCCGGGTGCTTTTCAGAAATTTGAGCGAAAGCTTTGATCAGAAATTCTATTCCGTATTTGGGTTCAAGAAGTTTTATAGTTCCTACGACAATATCCTGTTCATTTATTTTTAAATTATTCCTTATTTTAATTCCATGATTCATAGAAAAATCATTCAAATCTATGCCAAAAGGAGTTATTTCGATATCCTTGTCAGTGAATTTCCCTGCTTCGACCGCCATAACATTGCTTGTTGATAATATTTTGTCAGCCTTTCTTAAAGTAAATTCAAAGACCTTTCTATGGAGAAAAGATTTGTAGGGGAAATCAAAAACATCTGAGCCCCAGACAGAAACAATAAGCGGATGAAAACCTGACAACGCACCAAGAAGTCCGTAACTTGAAGCGAAGTGAGCATGAACGATATCGGGCACGAATTTGCAAATCTGCTTTTTCAATTCAGGCAAAGCTTTCAAATAAGCGATCTTGCCGAACCCTCCCCAACCTGCTGACCTTTTCTGACAATCCACAACAGTATAAGTGAAATTCTCATGCGGATAATCGCTTTCATTAAAATCTTTCAAGCTGAACAGATGTATAATTATGCCCCTTTTCACAAGAGCACTCACCCATCTTCTTGTATGAATAGAGAAACCATCGGACATAATGAATATTTTCATAATTTATCTTAACTCAGTTTTTCGTTTCTAATCTTTTTAAAAATTTTCTCAACATACAAAGCTCTGGCATTCCAAGTATTTTCACCTTTTATTTTTAAGATATTGTCTTTTTTCTCAACCAACAATTTTGGCTCTGAAATAATATTATCCAATATATCACTCTCATCACCGTCAGCAACCCATCCTATGTTGTTAGATAAAACGAAATCTGCGGTTGCCGTACCCGTCGTTGTAATTACAGGAAGATCATATGTCAAAGCTTCAAAAAGCTTATATGGATATGCGAAAGAAAGGTATTCAAATGGTTTCCATAAAATTACATATATATCAGACCTGAGAAAATAATCTTCTATTTTCGAACCTGTTCCATGAATTACTTTAATGTTTGTGTTTTCTGAAATGTTGTAATAGCGTTCTGTAGCTTTATACTCGTCCGGTCTGCATATCAAAAATAAATTCACATTCTTTCTTCCTTTCAAACTTTTGAAAAGAGGCTGAAGATCGTACAATGGCGGTTTTATACCGCCTGCGTAAATCAAATTTAAAATTCCATCCGCGCCTTGCATCTTTTTATCTGACAATACTTTTTCTTCACAACCTGGCGGGAGGGCATGAACTTCCTTTATTTTTATTTTTCCAGGAATAAAATCCCTCATTTTAAGTGATGGAAGAAAAAGAGCATCAAACAGTTTATCATATTTATAAAGATCATATCTGTAAAAGCATATGGCCGTCATTCTTTTAATAAAACCTGTGTTTTTCTTATACTGATCAAAAGCCCAGTGAATATCTCTGTAAAAGAGTCCTGTAGGAATAGAATGCTTTTTGAGTTTTTTTATAAAGTTAAAATCCAAGAACGGAGCTATAGGAAAATGATGTTTTTCCGTTAAGGCTGTCGGCATAGTAGATGATTCGGAATAACAGAATTCATATCTCAGACCTGACTCTATTTTTTCAAGTATCTCTTTAATCCTTTTTCGTCTTTCTCCTGCATAGCCCGAAACGACATCCACTTCGAACCCGATCCGTTTAAACGCTTGTAATATTTTCAAGGGTCTTATGCCGCTAGCTGAACAGGAATTTTCATTTAAAGGAACTGGAATATGAAAAATCATTCTTTTTTGTTGATTTTCTTTAATCATTTCTTTTCTGTCGATTTCCTTGTAAAAACATAACATGTTTCTTTCCTGTTTTAAAAATTCTCAATAAAACAGCACTGCCAATTATTAACATAAACATTGCCAGCATTGTAAGAATAGACATGTTGTAAATAAAATCATTGAATCCTCCGGTAACTGGCCAGGAAATAGTTAAATAAACCATTAAAGCCAGCATTAATGGAGTTTTTTTTGATTTAAGAATAGTAACATAACTCCATTGAATAACAAAACCAACCCATATAGGAGCAAAAACAACCCCTATAAGTCCGAAGTTCGCCCATGATTCACCAATAAACAAAGTATTCATAACCCCGCCAGTTCCCTCCTCTATAGCTGAAGGCATAACTATAGACATTATTATTCTTGCAGATCTGTCACTTTTTTCAATTGAAAAAATTCCTGACAATATATTGGATAAACTTGTAATACCAAGAAAGTTATGACGATCAGGGAATATGTCAAAAGAAAAAAATGTGCCAGCGGACTGGCTTAGAAGTATGCGTCCTGGGATACCTTGGTTAACACTAGTAACCAGTGATGCAAAATCTGAAATGCCCAAACCCATTGTTGAAAGATAAAGATATGCTAGAATTACAAATGATATAAATCCAGCAAATATAAATAATTTTTTACTTACCGATCCTTCAATAAGGATATGAAGTAATAGGAACCCTATTAAATAGGTAACTAGTGGCGATTTGGCAATATTATATGTCAGTATCATAATTGATGAGAAAAACATGAGTTCAAACCATACAAAATCTTTTTTTGATTTTGACATTTTATAATATGCATAAGAAATATATGATAAAACTGGAGTAAGCATTATTGCAAACAAATTTCTAAAAATAATATTCCCGCCGAACTCTCTTGATGCTTCGATTCTCATTCTTGCAAGAATTTCTGGTCCAGATCCTTTAAAAACATACAAAATAGGAATAGTTTTAATAACATAAAATGTATAGACACACGCAAATATCGAAATCGCAGATAAAACCAGCAAAGGAAATCTCATATAGGAATCTTTCATTGAAACAACTGGCTCTATTAGTTTTCCTGCATATCTTGAAAACAAAATTCTTGTATTGAAATTCTTTAGAAAATAATTTGCCAGAAGCATTCCGATAGGCATTGCTATCATGACATACATTATGGAAACCCAGCCATAAAATCTTGAGCTTTCAAATGCAAGCCTATTTATCATGTAATGATTATCAACTTTGTTTACAACAAGTACAGAACCAATAAATGAGAATAAAAAAAGCTGCAGATAAAAAATATAGGAAATCATATTTAATCGATTAAAGGCCATTGTTCCTGAGCATTTTTTAAAAAGATAATATGATATTATCAAAATAACAAATGAAATTAAGTAATACATCTTCTTCCCGAATTAGCAATCATTTCTATCTTCTTTCCATGATAAATCCAAATTCGAATATTTTTGATGTTTTATTAAATAATCAATCGCAATAAACCCCACTGGACTTTTCACAATATTTCTATATTTTTCCACCATTTTATCAGAGAACTGTCCATAAAACGCAATATTACTCTCATATCCCGGCAACTTCCCTGATAATCTTAAAAACCACCCAAACAAATCTTTTACAAAATACAATGTTCCTGTTTTTCTGAGAGCACCCACCCCCCACTGCATTAAAGCGGTCTCCTTGTGTAACTTTTTGACCGGAGCAGAGACACCCGAAGCCTTTAAAAACATATCATTTACAAATCTACCGTAAAATATTTTACCTTTTCTTAATTTAAGTGGCGTATTCAGCCAAAAATTAAATAAATCAGAATCATTAAACAAAAACCAATCATACCCCCAATACTCATAAACTCTAACAGAGTTGATTATATATTTTGATTGTCTCTCCTGCCATCCCCATTTTTCACAAACATCAGCCAACGCTTCTCCCGACCTTACCTTTTCTTTTTCCAAAAATGACTTTATTCTCTTCTGCCACTTTTCATTCCCTGTAAAAAAAGTATTAGACAAAGAAATTAGCGAATAATGCTTATTTAATATTGCACTGACGAACATATTTTCATTGAATTTATGCAAATAGAAAGCCTCTTGTGGAATTGTACTACCTGAAATAAAACCGATTATGTGTCCGGGCACAAAAATTGCGTCATTATTAATCAGTCTTTTTTTCTTTAGTTCCCATACAGCAGGCCAATCCTGAGCATGTGGCAAAATTGACCAACCTGAAGCCATTGAATAATAATCATGTCTTTCCTCAGTATTCCACCATTCACGCCACAATTCTTTGCTATATTTAATAAACAGCCATGGATAACTAAGATTTTCAGCAACAAACCTGCTGGTTTCAGATTCGGGATTATTTTCAGTACCATAATTTAAACAAATTACATCCTTGTAATTCACAAGTTTTAACATTGAAACAATCAAGCGAGAATCAAAACCAGACGAAAGCGGAATTATTATCTGTCGACCATTAGCATAATTAATAAGTTTTTTAATTGAGTTTAAGGTAGCTGAGTATAACCTGTCATATAAAATCTTTTCGTTTGTTGTCTCATTCTCAGTTTTATGCTGAAACCGAAAATATCTATTGTTTATAATTTCTGGAACAGTTCCATTCTCTTTAACAATAAGATATTCTCCAGCAAGAAGCTGCTTAACATCAGGGAAAAGGGTATCTTTGCCAGTAACATATCCTGTCAGTAAAAATTCTTGTTCAGCGAAATGATTCATTTTTGAATCATTCATCTGAAGACGAATCCACTCCGCATCATCGCTAATAAAAAAACTTTTCTCTGTCTTACCGTAAAATAATGGAATACTTCTAAATCTATCAACAGCAGCAAATAAAAAGTTTCCATCATTTACAATTATTGAGTAACTTCCGCTTAGTTTCAGCAGTTTGTTTTCAAGAATTTTAAAATCTCGGGTGTTTTCAAAAAAAGAAAGAACATTTTTGGCATTGATAACGCTACAACTTTTATCAAATGCCATTCCTGTAAAATAACCAGGCCCTTCATTTATCCATTTTCTATATTTATTTTCTAAATTTATTCTCAGCATCAAAAAAAACTCCTTACAGCAACCGATAAAAAATACTGTAATAAATAAATAGGAACAATAATCAGAAATATACTGGTCAAAATTTTAATCGCATTGACATTGGCAATTTGCAAAACCCTAATACACATTACGAGCCACAATACTGCTCCCAAGATCGAAAAAAGTATTATTACTTCATAATCAGAAAAAGCATAATATGCCCCGAATGCAATCACTCCTATCCTAGAAAGAAACATAACAATATTAAAAAAAAGATGCTCCAGCTGTTTTTCTAGTATCAGATAAACAGTGCTAAGAGGCGAAGAGACAAAAACTAAAACCAGCCAGATAGATATCCATTGTGCGTATCTTCCTGCTTCAACCCACTGTTCGCCAAACACAAATGAGAATAAGATATCGCCATAAAAAGTAATAATGGACATACTGAAAGAGCCAAGTATTAACAATTTTTTGGAAATTTCCAATGTAATACGACCGAGTTCTTCAGGATTTTCCCTTACTCTAGCAGCTCTTTCAAAAAACACATCCCCGACACTTCGCCCAATTAAGGACATCGGCAAACTCAATACTCTGTGGCTTAAAGCATAATATCCGGCAGCAGCTGGAGAAAAAAGTGTTGCGAACAACACAACTGGTATTTGTGTAGATGCGGTGTTAAGCAATCCAGCCCAACTGCTTATCAGAGGAAATTTTTTATATCTTTTAGATACAGATACTAAATCTTTATATGATGGGAATTTCTTTTTGTTGAATAAGGCTGCTTTTTCTGACCACAATAGACGGATAGCACGAAGCACATAGCCAAAAAGCGTCCCAATAAATAGTCCTGACACTCCGCTTTTCAGAATCCCCAAAAAAATTTTTATCCCATTTGCTCCGATCTGCTGAGTAACTTGAGTAGCTGCCAGAACCTTGAAATGACGATTCCTTATCGCAAAACGGTTCATAACATTTTCTATTCCTATTAGAAAAACCATCAAACCTATTATATTAAGCCAGCAATCAGGAACATTCGTTAACCCAATATAAGGTGCTATTTTATGACCAAACAATGCAAGAACACCAGTTAATATCAATCCAGAGATCCCTGCAATAATCACTCCTAAAATTACGACTGCAATAGCTTCACTTTCTTTTTCAGGTAAAACCACTGCAAGTTCATATCTTCCAGAAGCAACAACACCAATTATCATAACTATGCCCAGCAAGCTCGCAATAATGCCCATTTCTGATGGCGTGTAATATCTTGTCAAGATTGGAGATGCGGCAATAGTTACTGCCTGAGCAATAACCGTCCCCGATGTTATTGTTAAGACATTGTGCAGAAAGCTTTTCTCATTTCTTGTTTTGTTAATATACTCGCTTATCTTTTCTTGAAAAGTAAATGTGTTAAATTTGTTTTTTATCATTAATTATCATTTTTTATGAAAAAAAAACGGTGAAAATGCGCTCTCGAAGTTTTTCCTCTACCATTTTTGAAAACTTAGAAAATTTCTCGATCTGAATTAAGCTGGTCTTGTCTTTTTGTATGAAATAAAATATTGAATCAAATAAATCAGTTAAAGCATACAAACAAGAGTGATGAGAAGAAGAAATAGCAACAATGATTTTTTTATATTTTGATTCGATTTCCATAATAGTCTGCTTAAAAATCTCTGATTTAAAAACATAAGCAAAATCGCCGTCGTCATCTACTCTCAATATAATAATATTACCATCTATTTTTTTAGCTGAAAATTCATGTAAAGACAAACCATTGCCTTTAGAAATAAAAACTGCAGCAGTTTCAGCATCTACTATTTGATTAATCAATTGCGAAAAGTCATTGTCATCATCTGGTGAAAAAAACAAACCTTTTCTCATCGGAATCATACTGTCTTTAATTCTCATAACAAATTCTTTTTTTGTATCATCGTAACTTTTATTAGTTTTAATTATTACAGGATTAATAAAATATTTATTAAGTTCTTCAGAGTTCTTTATTTTTACTCTGAATACTTCTTTTATAAAACAAATGCTTAATGAAAAAAGAAAAGACAGCAAAAACATAACGATCACATTAATCACAACGCTTGGAGAATTTTTAATGACATCGGGAGTTGAAAAATCAATTACCTTTACTGGAGGAACTCCTGTTTTTTTATCAATTGTGCTCTCATATAGTTTTGTTGTAAGGGCTACATAAAGCTTTTCTGTAAGCTCTAGATCTTTTTTTAAAGCCTCTGTTTGAATATACTTTTTAGGAAGTGTTTGAGTATCTTTCATGATTGTACTTATAGCGTTTTCAAGAATATCTACTCCATTTTGCATAGAAGTTCTTTCCTGTTTTAAAACAGCTTCAATATTCTTTTTAGATTCTATAATACTTTCACCGAGTGCAACAATATCGGGGTGGCTATCTGTCAAATTTTTTCTATCAAAATCTCTTCTAGATATAAGATCATTATGCAAAGCAACCATTTTAACAAGAGAAAGATTGTCTGAGAGGTAGGATATTGTGATTGACGATGGGTCTTCAGCGTTTAACTCTTCAAGTGTTTTTCCAATGAGTTTTTGTTTCAACTTTAACAATTCGATTTGAGTTCTAATTTCTTCAATTTTCTTTACAACTGATTCAAATTGAACAACAGGCATAAATGTGTTATTCTCCTGTTGAAAAATAACAAGAGTCTCAGCCTTCAACAATATTTCATTCTTAACACCGTCGAGTATTGTAGAAATATAGTCCTTCTTCGATTTGATTTCATTTTTATCCCAATCCTCTTGAATAGATTCATATACTTCTATAAAATTGTCTAAAACCATAGATGCTGTATATGGATTTTCATCAAAATATTGAAGATTGATGTTGTTAGTCCCAGTTAGTGATTTAGCAGAGAATTTTTCTGGCAATTCTAATCGTGTTTGAATTATGGAAACATATTCAAGATTATAGGCAGATTCAATAAGCTCACCAATTTTATCTAAAACCAGTTTTTGAGAATCTATTTCACATGGAATATTCCAAAAACATTCAATTTCCTTACCGTTTACGGTTAAATTATATGAGTCATTATTAACAAAAAGGTCAAAAGATTCTTTTTTTAACACATCTGGAAAACTCACCACTTTGATACAACCTGAAACTCCTTTTATTCCGCTAATAACATCAATTATGTAGTAAAACATTGAGTTATTCTTTTTTTTAATAGTAACTTGAAGATTAAGATTGTTAATAACTTTATCAATTACAAGTCTACTGTTGAACAATTCTTCATTAGCTATCATCGATGAAGATGCCTCAACACCCATCATAAAAGACATCGGATTTAAGCTTATTGAATCAATATTATCGATAACTTCAATTGAGGCATTAACTTTGTAGACTGGTTTTTGTAAAAAAAGAAAAAACAACAATAAAACGAAAAAAAAACCGCTGGTATATATACCAATTGATTTCCAATTATCCGACACAAATAAAATGATATCTTTTATCGTAATTTCTTTAATTTCCATCTCACTAGACTCGTTGTTATCATACTTTATTTTTGTCATACTGTATCCACGAAACAATAAATAAAAATCTACGGTGAAACATACTCAAAACCCTTCCAGTTGTAAAGAAATATACTCTAAATGTCAATAACAGATTTAAGCTTTTTAAAAAGCAGTGCAGATATTCTGTCCCGGTCAAAATCTTTAGCCGTATTTAAGGCACTATCTCTCAATCTCATTTTCTCAACTTTTGAAAGGCTCATATATTTCTCGATCTTTTCTGCAAGATCTTCACTGCTCCCTTTTTCAAAGAAAAACCCGTTTTCGTTATCTGCAAGATATTGTGAAATTCCACCTATATTTGAACCTATGACAGGAGTTCCGCACGCCATTGCTTCAAGTCCGACAAGACCGAGACTTTCACTGTATGAAGGAAAAATGAAAACATCCAATGAATTGAAAAAACCTGGAAATCTGCTCTGTTCCGTTGTTTTTATAAATGTGATATTTCCTTCAAGGTTCAGATCAGAAATCATTTTCTCCGCCTGTTTTTCATCAGGACCGCTTCCTGCTAATAGAAATTTATGATCTTTTACAACACCTTTCTTCTTTAATAAGTCCAATGCGTTAATAAAAACGCTCCAACCTTTTTCCGGGCTTATTCTGGAAATAAAACCCGCTGAATATTCCTTAATGCCTGCCGGATTATCATCGGCCATTTTAAATAAGTTGAAGTCTACTCCGCCTGACGGGGAGACAAAAACAGATTCCTCGGAAATGTGAAATTTATCACAGACCTGTTTTTTCAGATAGTCTGAAGGTACAACTGTCAATCTCACGGTTTTCATTACTCTAAACAGCAATTTATCAAAGAAATTAAGAACTTTCGAGTCACCAGGCTGAAGATCTGTTCCATGAAAATTAACTATCACAGGTTTTATGAGAAAAAATGAAAGGATATAAAGAAGCGGAGCGAGATGAAGAGGATAGTGAAAATAGACCGCATTGCATCTCTTAAAAAGAAGACTGAATACTGTACATATATAAAGTTTTCCATACTTGAGAGCTTTCTTGAATTTTTTCGGTTCTTTTCCCTTTATCAGGCACATAAATGTAAATTCCACTCCTTTTTTCGAAAGAGAATCTGCCATTCCCTTAACAAAAATCCCGTATTTCCTGTCATTTTCAGAAGGATACATATTTGAAACAAGCCCGATCTTCATTTTTTATCCGCTGATATCAGATATTTTTTAAAATAGTTTCAATAATATAATCCTGATCTTCCCTTTTCAGAAACGGTCCCATCGGAATACTTAAAATATGATCGCCTGCATATTCAGAAAGAGCAAAATCACCTTTTTTATATCCGAGTTGTGAATACGCTTCCTGCAGATGGAGTGGTCTCGGATAATGAACTGCTGTCGGAATTCCGTTTTCATTGAGTTTTTCAATGAGCTTATCTCTGTTTTCAACAAGAATGGAAAATTGTGCATAGACAGAAGTACGGTCTTTATTGATATACGGAATGGTAATTTTCCCGTTTTCAGACAAATTCTCTGTATAGTATCTGCCGATTTCCTCCCTTTTCTTCAATTCATTTTTCAGATATTTCATCTTTACATTCAATACTGCCGCCTGAATTGTATCAAGCCTGCCGTTTATGCCGATATACTTGTGAAAATATCTTTTTGTCTGGCCGTGAATTCTAAGACTCTTCATTTTTTCAGCAATTGCGGCATCATCTGTAAAAAGAGCTCCGCCGTCACCGTAACAGCCCAGCGGTTTTGACGGAAAAAAGCTGGTACATCCAATTTTGGAAAGGTTGCAGCTCATTTTATCCTTATATTTTGCACCGAAACTCTGACATGCGTCTTCTATGACCGTTATGCCGTATTTTAATGCAATGGCATTTATTTCATCCATGTCGGCAACCGTTCCGTACAATCCCACAGGAATTATCGCTTTTGTATTCCGTGTGATAGCTCTTTCTATAAGTCTGTGATCGATATTGCATGTCTTTTTATCTATGTCAGCAAAAACCGGTGTTGCCCCGAGAAGTGTGATAACTTCTGCTGTGGCAATGAAAGTGAATGGTGTTGTGATAACTTCATCACCGGGACCGATATCAAGAGCCATTAAAGCAAGCAAAAGTGCATCAGTACCGCTTGCACAGCTTATGGCATAAGGCGACCCTGTGAATTCAGAAAGATTCTTTTCAAGTTCAGCAACCTCTGAACCCATTATGAAAGCTGCTCTTTCACATACATTTTCAATCGCTTTGTCAATTTCATCTTTATATTCCAGATATTGTGTTTTCAAATCAATAAATTCAATTTTCCTCATGAAATATTCTCCTTAAATTGGAAACATGTTACTTATATATAATTGTCGAAAAATAATCCAGTCCTTCGCTAAGATTTTTTTCATTAAAAATCCTGCATTTTCCTTTTGAAACAACTGTTTCTATTTTAACCACTCTCGTCGGACTGCCTTTTAATCCGATATTTGAACTGTCACAGCCGGCATCTTTTGCGCTCAGTACTGTTATTTTCTTTCTGAAAGCCCTCGAAACATCATCAATGGACGGCATTCTCCTGATGTTTGAACCGCTTCCTACAGTTATCAGTACCGGCAATTCCGATCGCAATGTCAGCAATTCATTCTCTATTTCAGACCTGACTTCCAGATATCCGTCTATGCAGTTCACTTGAGTCACATAAGGGAGAACCGGAATATTTAAAATAGAAGAAACTTCTCCTGGAACTTGAGCGGTATCACCGTCTACTGCCTGCTTTCCGCAGATTATTATATCAGGAACACCGGTTACAGCCAGAATTCCTCTGGATAAAGTATATGCAGTAGCCCGGCAGTCCGATCCGGCAAACGCTTTATCATTAAGCAGAACCGCTTCATCGGCACCGAGGGCCAAA
>Ga0116171_10001062_pt1 | contig 28301 bp, 27 predicted proteins | sample AD_JPNHW2_MetaG_FD_89798 | JGI IMG/M metagenome (GOLD analysis project Ga0116171, IMG submission 89798) | Active sludge microbial communities of municipal wastewater-treating anaerobic digesters from Japan - AD_JPNHW2_MetaG | ecosystem: Engineered > Bioreactor > Anaerobic > Digestate | place...
ACAATAAAACCCCTAATGTATAGTGTAGATATCACTATGCAATTATATCGGTCGGAACAAGACCGATTATATTATTTGTAATCAAATAGTTTAGTCTATGGTTTTAATCGAAAGTAAAACTATATATTGTGGTTGGTCTAAAAAAATTTTTACATATGTTTAAAAAGTTACTGGAAAATACTGGAAATCTCCACTTTGTTACATTTTCTCACAGGCTGGTAATAACTTTTCCTCCACTTATACACATATTCTTTTATAAAAATTACTGTCAACAACACTTAATAACAAAAAATGGTTGTAATTTCCAGTTTATAGCCTATTATAGTGTATTAACATGATAAAGGATAACAGACTTTAGTGTGTTAAAGTAATTTTATGGAGGTGGGAGAATGAGTTTACGTAATCCACCTATCCCGCCGACTGCTAAATGGTTGCATGAGTTGACTGATGCGGTTAATTCCGGTGTTACTAGTGGGGCAATAGCCTTTAATGAGGTTGTTGTTGGTAGTGCTAGTATTACTGCCACTACCGGGGCAACTAGTTTTACATTATCCGCTGGTAGTAATGTGACTATTACCGTATCGGGGAATGTGATTAGTTTATCTGCGCCGTTTGTGACTCATGCTCATACAGGAGTATACGAACCTGCTAGTGCCAACATCCAGACCCATATATCGAGTACCTCGAACCCCCACTCTGTTACCGCATCACAAGTCGGCGCGATTGAAAGTTCTTTACTGACAACTCAAGGAGACCTTTTGATTCGTGGGGCGTCTGCCCTTGAACGACTAGGAATTGGCACATCCGGGTACTATTTAAAATCACAAGGTGCCGGAGCGAATCCCATATGGGCAGCGGTTACTGGAGGGTCTGGACTTCTGACTAAGGCAGGGTCTTTTACCCGATTAATGTCTACTGCGTCTGGAAATGTTTCTTATACTGGAGTTGGATTTCAACCCAAACTCGTCTTGTTTTTCCCCGCAGGCGCAACAAGTACAAAGAGTATGATTGGTTTTGGTTGGGACAACGGTAGTGCAAGAAAATTTTTGAGTATATATGAAGGGGCTGCCCCGGCGGCGTCTTTGATAAATGATCAGGCATTCCACATTGTGCATGATGATGGTTCAAATATTTATGAATCATACGCAACTGTTGCCTCTTTGGATTCTGACGGATTTACTTTAGCGTGGACTCGAAGTAGTTCTGTTTCACAAACCGAAACAATTTATTATTTAGCTTTAGCATAAAGGAGGAGTACTATGAAAGTTTGCTTACTACGTTCAAATAGTAAACTACTTGAAATGCAATCAGAAGCTACTTCTGGAACTCTTATCTCAAATGCTATTAATGCTGGATATTTACCAGAAGAAATTGAAGAAAAAGAGGTAACACCAGAAGAATTCCAATCTATCTTAATAAATCAACCAAAAGATATTGAACAGGTAAGGGGGGAAAAACTATCAGAACTTTACAAACTGTTTTCTGCTGCTAAATCAGCTATAGTTTGGCATAATAATATGGGATTTGACGCAGATACTTCAAGCCAGATAGATTTTCTTTCTGCTAAAAATAGAGCAAAGGATGCTTATGATTCTTGGGATAAAGAAGGAGAGGAACCAAAAATATATTATAGAGTGTGGGTTTCGCCTACTGAAAAACAGTTTCTTCCACAAACTCATTCTGCTTTTGTAGCAGTTATGGAAGAGGGAGCATTACAGCAAACTCAAGCATTTCTTCATTTTGATAAACTTAGGACTAATTTAAAAAATGCTACAACTATAGAACAAATACAAGCAATCACTTGGTAATATTTTAAAAGGATGTGATTTTTTTGAGTCAAAAGACATATAAAGGTTCAATAGATGCCAGAATTAGTAGAGACGTATCTGGTGCAGTAGTTTCTCGGCAGACTACAGGAGCTTGGGCTAATAATGCTGCTGCTAATACTGTTAAATCATTAACTCAAATTTCCTCTCCAGCATATCCAGTGCAAAATTACCTAATTAATGTAGTTAATCCTTCTACTGAATCTGATTTAACAGTTAAACTTTTTAATACTAGGACCATCAATAGTGTTTCAACCAAGTGCTATTTAACATCACTTACTGTTCCCAAAGCAGCGACAATTAAAGGAACCGCTATTGGCGCATATGATTTTATGGTGCAAGGATTATTTGTCGCCGGAACATTAGATGTTGATATTTCAAACGATACGTTGATTGGAGCAGCAGGAACTTTTGCAGCTACCGTCACGATTTACGAGGCGTAACATGGAAGCGGTAAGACAATTTGCTATTAGCTTTACAAAACCGTTTGCTCTTCCGGTGCTTTGGTGTAGACGAAAGTTTCGTGACATGGTTATAACCAATAGCGGCAGTTCTACTCCGGACACACCGGAAGTAGCACAATCATATGCATCATTATATAGGTATCTGGATATTGGTTCAGCTCTTCATTCAGGAGTTACTAGCAAGGCATCCGCCATATTTTTTAGGAGGGACTTATAAAATGGCTGAAATTTTTAAAAATGCAAAACTATCGGTGCCGATTACTACTGCGGAAACACTGTATACTTGTCCATCTGCTACTTCTGCTATTGTGCAATTCTGTCAGGCTTCCAATAATGACACTTCTTCCAGAACCCTGACAGTGTCATGGATTGACTCTAGTGACAGTAATACGGAAACGAAATTGACAAATGCTTTATCTATACCAATAAATACTCCAGCATTACCAATTGAGGCTGGTTTTGTTCTGGAAGCAGGAGATTCTATTAAAGCTGTATCTGACGGAGACGACAAAATAACATTAACTATCAGTGTATTGGAAATATCGTAAGGAGGTGGCGACATGGCATTGCCGACGAAATATGGCGTGGTACAGCCGTATAATGTGCAAGATGTTTACCAGTTGACCAGACAGGGAGATTGGCCAATGGAATACGATTCTACCCGCAAATTTTTTTGGGCTGGCGGGTCGCTAAATATACAAACTGGGCAGACGGTTGAGGCGGCCAATATTAGCAAATCGTATGACTTGTGCGGCCCTGGATGTCTACGGCTTAAAAGCGGTTTATATTATCAGTTCGGCGCCAGCGCGGATTGGGCACTGAGTGATCATGATTTTACGCTTGCGGCATGGATTCGCATAAACTCGTTTTTGGGGACGTACAATTCTGTACTGTCTCACATCGTCTTTTATGCTGGTCGCGGCTGGGCACTGCAAGTGCTAAGTAACAAAATTCAGTTTTATTACACGACAAATGGCTCAACTGACGCTACCGTGTCAGTGGCAACAACAATTAACACGGGCACGAATTATCACATCGCCGTGACGCGGTCAGGCAATTTGATGTATTTTTTTGCAAACGGGACGTTGCTAAATGCCGGCGGAACTGCATTTAATGCAACAATCTATAATCCAACAACTGCATTGCTCGGAATCGGGGTATTTGCAACAGATGAACTGCAAAATATCGACGGATGGGTCGGCGGGATTGAATTAACTAATGGTCGGGCTCGCTGGACAGCAGATTTCACGCCACCGACAGTCCCGTATTGATGTGCCATGACTGACCACGAAATAATCAGAGCAATCGCGCCGCCGCAGACCGCCTAAACAAGCGGTGGCTATTGCTTACTCTCAAGCTAAAAAAAGGAGGCAAGAAATAATGAATATTGATAAGTTTATTAATGATATTGCCACTAAAACTAAACAATCTTCTACTGTAATCTATATTATCGCTGCCATTACTCTTGTGATTCTACTTGATAAATTGGGGATTTTATGAAGAAAACTATTCCAGCCAAAATGGAAAAATTCATTCGAACATATTCCGATACACATGATTTAAAAAAATCTGTTGTAGACGCGGGATATACACTTACTAGATGTAGAACATATGGCATGATTGGCAGAGAATTACTTAATAATCCCACGGTAAAAAATAGATTAGTAGAAATAGAAGAGATTAAACGCATGGACGCTGAAGCACAGAAACTTCGCGTTGGCGCAGTTAAAGAAATGGCAATGACTCGCATTAACGATAAGATTGCTACTGTATTAGATATTTACGATGATTTATTATCCCATAAAGATTTATCGCCGCGGCTTCGTTTTGATGTGGCAAAAGATTTACTTGATAGAGCTGGGTTTAAACCAACAGAAAAACGCGAACTTACTGGTGCTGATGGTGGTCCAATTAGACAGGAAAATTCCGTTATTAACGAAGTAGCTGATAGAGCAAGAAAATTAATGGTAGTTAATGGTGGATTATCCGAAGAATAAGGATGTGATAGTGTTGCCCAAAAAGAAATTTAAATATAACACAAATACACAACAAGTAGAACCAATGTATGAAAATTATAACCCTAAAGAAAATATTCTATCGGCACAAACGCCACAATTAACTCCTCCGTCACAACAGTTCACTCCGCCTAGCATTGACCAAATGCGTCAAGAAGCACAGAATGGAATGCCAAATGCTGGAAATAATTATGCAATGCCGACAAGTGGCGACCCTTTTATGGACAAGATTAAAGGTATTCTAGCACAAGGTGCGCCTGCGGTCACTAATACTCAAGCATTTCAAGAAATGTTGCCTACTGCTTATGCCGGTAATCAGAATCTTGGCGATTTGCAAAAATCTTATGAACAACAATATCGTGATTTCCAGATTAAAAACGCTAGACCGGGATATACAGACCAAGAAATAGCGAATTATATAGAAAGTATTCCTGCCATTACGGAGGAAGATAATACAAAATTACCTCCTCCACCCCCTTCTCTTCCTGTTGTGGAACCACCAGAGAATTTTATGGAACGTAGACAAAGTGGTGTAGAGTTTACCGGTATGCCAACAATAGAAACACCCGTTGTTCAACAGCCACAAACTAATATTCTTGCTTCTTTACAAGAAGCGCGTAATAAAATGGATAAAGGTGAAATTTCTAGAGAAGAATATAATTTATTACGTCAACAATTAACAGCTAAAACTCCACAACAGACTATTGCCCAACTTGCGTTTCCGGGGATATATAGATAAAGGAGAATCGACATGAGCCAAGTTGAAGACCTTGCCAATGCGTTTCGTCTTGGCGAAGAAAGTTTAGTATATTTTAGAGAAATTTTTTTACCAGCGCCCGATGATGTAGAGTCTGCTCCTTTCCATTATAAATGGAGTGATTCATTACTTAATGGAACGGAACATGAATTGTGGGAGTGTTATCGAGAATCGGCTAAAGCGCTAGCTCTTGATACTGTAGTACCTACTCCTACGGGGTTTACAACTATAGGGGAAATCAAAAAAGGAGATATAATCTTTGATGAAACTGGTAATGAAACCAAAGTCAAAATGCTTTCTCCTATTTTCACTAATCATGATTGTTTTAAAATAACATTCGACGATAAAACTGAAGTAGTAGCAGATGGTGGACATTTATGGGAAGTTTGGGACAAACATGCGCGTAAAACCCATGTAATAGATACCTACGAAATGTTTGAAAGACAAAATCTTGGTAGAAGAAAATCAGATGGATATTACGAATTTGCTTATCGTATACCAGTATGTAAACCTGTCGAGTTACCAAAACAAGAACTAGTATTAGACCCATATATATTGGGAGTTTGGTTAGGTGATGGCTCAACAGGCAAAGATGAAATAACTGTTAGCGATGAAGATAGAGATATTCTATTTTCCGAAATATTATCAATCTTGCCTAATGCCAAATTAATGCAAAAACCAAATGATACTTGCTACACTATTAAGGCGAAATTATCTTATCCATTAAGAGAATTAGGTATATACAAAAAGAAAATGATTCCAAAGCAATATTTACTATCTAGTTTTCATGATAGACTTGCATTATTGCAGGGACTTATGGATACTGATGGCACAATAGCTAATCAAGACACAAAAATAGGTACATCAACTTTTTGTAATACAAATAAAGATATCATTGATGGCATTTGTGCATTAATAGGAAGTTTAGGAATTAAATACACATGCACGCGAAAAACGGCACGATTATATGATAAAAATTGTGGCGATGTGTGGATAGTGGCTTTTAAAACTACGTTACCTATATTTCGTTTGCCGCGCAAATTACAATATATACAACCTACACAACATAAAAGAAGTTTAAGTCGTTCTATTGTAAGTGTGGAAGTTGTACCACCAGTACCAGTACGTTGTATTTTGGTAGATTCGCCAAATCATTTATTTTTAATTACTGATAGATTTATACCAACACACAATAGTTCACTTGTTATTCGCGCCCATACTTTATATCGTCTTATGTATCCTTCGGTAGAATATAATTATATTGTTATTATTAAATCTACACAAAAGGAAGCATCTAAAAAACTTAAAGAAATTTCTGCTGAATATTTATCTCATCCGATTCTTTGTTCTAATCTTGTTAAAATTATAGAGAATACAGAAAAAGGATTAGAAGTCAATGTTAAAAATAAACATGGCGAAGTTATTAATATAAGGATTGAAGCATATGGCAAAGGGTCTTCTATCCGCGGACTTAACTATAAAGATAGACGACCTAAACTAATCGTTATTGACGACCCACAGGACTTGGAAGATTCGTTATCTGATACTATTCAAGATAATGATTGGGATTGGTTTTTGTCAGATGTATATTTCCTTGGAATGACTTGCCGTATTTTTATGACCGCCAATAATCTTGGTGAGAAATGTTTAGCAGAACGTATTATAGCTAATGCTAAATCATTAAAATTTAGTATTCACAAAGTCGCAGTCCTAGATGATGATGGTCAACCTTCATGGCCAGCTAAAAATACTTTGGCGCAGATAGAACAAGAACGAGAAGATTTCCGCGCCATTGGTAAACTTAATATTTGGTTTCAAAATAAGATGTGTTTATCTATGTCTCCAGAAGACCAAGTATTTAAACGAGAAATGTTTAGATATTTTAATCCGACTACATTTTCTCATTCTGGTATGTCCGTATATACTACTGTTGATTGGGCATATTCAGAAAAATCAACATCAGACTTTCGCGCCATTACAACCGTGGCAGTAAATTCTGACCATCATTGGTTTGTATTAGATATAAAGTATGGCCGATGGGATGTAGATACAATGGTCGAGAAACTATTCGAAACTGTGCAAAAATATAAACCTATTTTTGTTGGAATTGAACAAGGGGCATATAAAGCCGCCATTCAACCATTTATCATAAAGGAAATGCCTAAACGTAATATTTGGTTTGCTATTAAAGAATTGGTAGCGGACAAAAAGAAAACTCTTCGTATCAATCAGATTCAACCTCGTTTTGTGGCTGGCACAGTATGGTTTGCTGAAAATGCTAGTTGGTTGACAGAACTAGAAGCAGAATTGCTTGGATTTACGATGTCGAAACCGATGTCTCTCCACGACGATTTAATTGACTCTTTAGCTTATATGGAACAAATTGCTATAGCCCCGACAAATGCTTGGGGAGATTATAATGAAAAACAAATGCCTATAATGGGGGCAATGTAAAGGTGGTGAGTAAGTGGATGAACTAACTCGTTTTGTAATAGAATATCTCGATGAAGATATTCGTTTGGCTGAAAACTACCGTGACGAGAAGATAAAACCAGACGTACTTGAAAGATATAAAAAATTCTTTGCTGAAACTTCTTATTTTGACACAAAGTTTCCAAAACTTTCTAAACAATCTTCTCTAGTTTCACGCGATGTAATGTCTACTTTGGATGGAGCAATGCCATCTATTATGCGTATACTTATGGGAACTGATGAAGTAATCAGAATCGAAGGGGCAGAAGCGGAAGACGTTCGTAAAGCAAAATTGATGGAAAAACTTATTAATTATCAATTAATGCGTAAAAATGACATGTTCACAATTCTTTATGATTGGATTAAAGATAGTTTAATTACTGGTCTTGGAATTGTGAAATGCTATTGGGAGCGTGAAGAAAAACAAAAAGATGTTACAACTGCAATGTCTTTAGACGCTTTAAATGCTGCTTATGACCAAGGATTATTAATTACTAATGTAATTCCCGCAGATGAGTTTGGTAATTTTCAAGTTACATATACACAGTCTTATTATACTAAAAATCAACCACGCATTGAAAATGTAATGTTGTCTGAATTTTTGTTTGACCCACAAGCAAGGACTTTACAGGACTGTAAGTTTGTGGCACAAAAGAAACGTGTGTCTGCTTCGTATTTGCGGGAGAAAGAAAAACAAGGATTCTATGCTAATGTTGAAGAGGCTATTAAAGATGGTGAAGAAGAATCTATAGTAGACGATTTAGAAGAAGAAATTACCGATATTGATTTATCTGCTTATGGTTATCAAGATGATGCCCGTAAAGAAAAACTTATTTATGAATGTTATGTTGATATTGATATTAATAAAGATGGTATTCTAGAACATATGATTATCACAAAATGCGGAGATGTAATTCTTCGTATGGAAGAAAATGTCTATGGACAACATCCATTCTTCGCCTTGTGTCCAATCAAAGAACCTTTTAGAATCTTTCCTAAACAATCATTTATTGATAAGGTTGCTCAATGGCAGGATATTAAAACTGCGATGATTAAACAGATGGCGGTTAATATCGCTTTATCAAACGACCCGCGAATTGTTGTCGATGAGCAGGCTATTAATATTAACGACCTCATTGAAGGAAGGAACTGGTTGCGGAAAAAACAAGGAGCGTCAATGAGTGATGCTATTATGCCGATGCCGCCTATTCCTCTTTCTAATGCTACTTTTCCTATGCTTGATTATGCTGATGGGCAAAAAGAACTTGATAGTGGTGTAACACGATATGGACAGGGACTTAATGCCCAGAGTGCCAATCGTACTGCTACTGGCATTCAGTCAATCATGTCTGCTGGCAATCAACGTCTTGAACTTATGGTTCGTCGCATGGCGGAAACTGGCATTCGGGATTTGTTTAGATTTTTGGTTACTCTTAATCAGAAATTTGTAGATATGCCAACAGTTGTTAGACTTACTAATGAAGAAATGAAAATTACTCCAGATGATTTAAGTGGAGAATTCGATTTAGTAGTTAATGCTGGAATGGGAATTTCTACCAAAGAACAAACAGTTATGAATCTGCAAACATTATTGACGGCTATATTGCAAGTTAGTAGTCAAGGTATTCCAGTAGCAACTCCTACCAATATTTACAATATCTTGAAAAAATGGGTAGAAGAAGTTGGATTCAAAAATACTAACGATTATTTAACTGACCCCGCTATTCAACAACAACGGGCAATCATGGAAACGACAATTAAGATGCAGATTCTTTCTTCGTTGCCACCGGGAATTATGTCTTACTATTATCAAACTGGACAACTACCACCGGAAGTAATGTTAATGTTACCGCCGGAAATACAGGTATTATTTGGAGGAGACAATGGACAGAGAACGCAAGGAATTTCTCCTAGCCCAAGCACACCGGGAGGAACTGGTGGAGGTGTTGTCGGCGTATCTGGAGGACTTCCTCCTCTCGGAACGGCAGGGGATAATCGCACGGTTCAAAACTTCGAAAACATTAACGATGGAGGAACTGTTGGAACTGCGAACAGAACTAAACCTGTTGGACAAGTTCCACAATAAACTTATGTCTCAAGTAGCAGATGCTACTTTAACGAGGGAATCATTAAATCGAATCGCCGAAAGCGAAGAACGATTGATGAAAGAACTCGATTCTATGTGGTAAACAAAATATGTGGAAGAACTCGAAAGAGAATCCACGGGAGGTAGTATTAATGTACAAATTTATTATGGACTTGCAACGTTTTGCTGAAGGAGAACTTGCTCCGCAAGAACCTGTAGCACCGCAAGCAAGTCAAACGCCAGAAGAAGATTTCGATATTGCTATTGACGAAGACGGGAATATTGTTATGAGTGACGCTATGCTGGGGAATCACGCGCCGCAAACGCCTGAACAACCTCCGCAACAGTATTACACTCCAGACGAATTGAAACAGACTTCCTTTGATAAAATTGACCCTTTTAAACTCCCTCCAGAGTTACAAGAGTTGTATAAATCAATGCAAGTTCCGTTTTCAAAGGCGACACAACAGTTATCTCAACAGCGTCAACAATACGAACAATTCATGGCACAAACACCACAATTTCAGCAACAGGTTCCACAACCGCAAACTATTCCCCAACAGCAGATTCCACAAGAACCGCAGAGTGTAGATAAAAAGGCTTATTATAATAAGTTGTTCGAGACTGCGAAGAGTGTTGTGGAAAAAGATTTTGGAGAAAACTTTGACGAACTTAATCCTCAACATCAAGCCGCTTTAGTGGATGTTGTCACTGAACTCAAACAAGAGTTCTATAGTCAGCAGAATAAGATTAATCAAGTTCAACAGGTTATTTCTGCATTCTCGCAGGAGCCGGATTGGAAAGAGATTGACGCTTATGCTAAATGGAGGATTAGTAAATTACCGTTTGAGGTTGCAGAACCTTTAATGCAGAAAATTAAAATGGGAGACCCTGCCGCATTACACGCCGCACTTTCTATCGCAAGAGACGAACTACGAGCTGTAAAACGGCAACAACAAATACCACAGACTCCACAAACGACTTCGACTAAAGTTCCGTTTGTAGAAACGCCGGGGGCAAGTACGCAACAGGACGTTGTTCGTACTCCCGATTACACGCAAATGCGTGGAAAATCTACGGACGAATTAGCTCGGATGGTACAGGAGTGGGGTCTAGTTTAAGGAGGAATATAGTAGATGGCTACTGTAACATATAGTGCAAAGGGTGAACGATTGCCCTTTTAAAATCGGGTGAATTGCTGGGAAGTCCGATGGGATAATCAGCAGCTAAGCCAAGCAGGAATGTTTGGAAAGTTCAACGACTAATAGCGTACATCCAGAACGGATATGAGGCTAACACGAGCGCCCGACGCTTGCCATCAAGCGATGATATAGTCTAATCTGCGCGTATAGATGAAGGCGCAGTAATTAGTATAAATTACTAATTAATAATAATTCCTAGAATCGTGAAGACCTTGGAAATTTCGTAACTAATATCTCTCCGCTGGAGAATAAGATTCAGTCTCGTATGGGTCGTAGTACGGCAGAAGCTATGTACCACGAATTCATGCTTGACAGTCTGCGTCCTCCGAAAGTTAATAAGCAATTAGAACTTGCTACTTTCGGTAGTACGTCGGCTACGCCGCGTGTGCGGATGGGCAACTATGTTCAATCGTTTATGGTTGACTATGTTGTGTCTGACGCACAGGAGAAGGTGAAAAAGGCCGGTATTGCCAGTGAAGTTTCGTATCAAGTCGTAAAAGCCTCGAAAGAACTTTCTCGCGATTTGGAAAAAGCTATCGCCGAAAACTCTACCACGAATATTGGTTCGGCTGGCACCGAAGCTACGATGGGTGGCATTCGCTACTTCATCGGTGGAGAAGCACAGACTTTCTCTACGACTGCTGGTATCATCACTTGGACTAATCACCAATGCCAGACCGGGCAACAGGTTATGTTCTATGGTGGGTCTGCCGCCGCGGTGGTTCCTGCTGAAGTTACTGCCAATACTCCGTACTATGCATATGTTGTGGATGCCAATACCATTAACGTTCATACGAATCCTGCTTCGTCTCTGAATTCTACTGGTTTTGTCTCCGTTGCTACTGCTGGTACTTCGGCTTATATCCATCGTTCTAACATCATTCGTCTTGGTAATAGTACCGACCTCGACGAAGATGCGATTAATGATGCAATGTATCTGGCTTGGAAACAGGGTGGAAACGTTGATGCCGCATTGGTATCTGGTCGTAACAAACGTCTTATTTCTACGTGGACTGCTGGCACGATGAAAACTCGTGACATGAGTGATACTACGTTGAAACAAATCGTGGACGTTCGGAATATGAGCGTCGCCGCGTAGTGATGCGCGGGCAATAATTCTGCTTTATCGGTGAACTCCTAAATTTTAGGACAATACCGAGAGGTATGTGAAGTGATTCAACAGCCTCGTATCGACTAACATTACCCATAACTTAACAGTCTGGGGAGTTGTATACGCCGAATAAACTATATTAGTAAGCGTATAATGCAGAAATTCTTTAGGGGGAAATTTTATGAACGACAAAGACATTGCTTGGTTAGCCGGAATTATAGACGGCGAAGGTAGTGTTTCATTTCAAGTTACGTTTCGCAAAACTGGTAATTTATGTATTGTGCCTTTCATAACTATCACTAACGCAGATGAAGGTATATTACAAAATGCGTCACGTATACTCAATGAAAATTCTGTTAAGCATGATAGGCAACAGCAGGTGAAAAAAACTGTATTCACATTACGTGTTTCCAGACAGGAAGCAATTAGTAAATTAATCACCTTACTAAAAAAAGAATTAAAATCTTTTAAAAAAGATAATCTCTTAGTATTAGAGGATTTTATTCAACTACGCAAAGATACGCTATTTACTCGTAATAGTAAGGGACAATTAGTACGTAATATGTATACAGAAAACCAGATTAGATTAATGCAATCTGTAAGAACCAGACCTGATGGGCATCAACTTGATAGAATACTGTCTGCTCCAAATGTACTAAAGAATAAGATATAGTCAGTTCACGTAGTAATATGTGGGGAAATGTTATATTTCCGATTTTGGCGAAATCGCCGTCGAAGCACATCGCGATTATGCGGATAACCGTGTTGATTTGATTGAGTGGGGCGGATGGAAACTCGCCTTCCTGCTTCCGTTCAAGATGGAAGATGTTGCTCGCTCTGGGACCTTCACGAAGAAGGTTATTACTGGTGCGTTGACAGTAGAAGGTCGTTCTCCTTATAGCAACGCTTCTATTACCAATATCACCGCATTGTCCTAATGATTGGGGGAGTTATCTCCCCCTTTCTCTTTTAGAATAAAAGGAGGTTAAGCGAATGATTTCTTATGCTAATTTATTTGGACAGTTAGCTTCTGGTAAACAGTTTAAAAATGCTGTTTTAGATGGCGCTGCTTTTTCGTTTACTACGGTTCCTATTACCGATTTGGTAACTGGACAGTCCGTGACTTCTCGTATTGTCGCTATGGTTCCTGCTGGATATATGTTTGTAGTTGATGCTATTCACGTATTGCCCGATGCGTCTGGCGCTGATACTACGATTACAACTGCCGCGACTTGTGTTATTGCAATGAAGGATAAAGATGGTCATACTCTCGTTACTAAAACATACGCATCTACTGGTTCGTTCGTAGCTGGTTCTCTTGGTACTGTTAGTACCACGTATCAACGTCTCGAAGAAGGGGATGCGTTGTATCTGAACATCACTAATGCAGCTACCGTATTACTTCCAGACTTCTTCTTACAGGTAAGTGGAACTATTTCGAAAATTAAATAATTATAAGGGGCAGGGTAAAATCTGCCCCCATTTTTTCATATGGAGGAAATTATGTCTAGTTCTATTTTGAAACAATATTTTGAAACAGATGGAAATCAATATGAAGTTATTAATAAAATAGACACTACCGAATTGGAACGTGCAAACTATCGTCAACGTAAAGAAAACCCTAAAGGGTGGACTACTAAAAAGAATTGGATGCACGTAGCTAGATTCTATCCTGCACAAATTCAAGCCGACGAACGTTTAAAGGCATGGTGGGATAATCGTAATAAAGACCCGAAATATGCCGCGGCTTGTTTATCTCGATATTTGGATGATAATCCCGGTTACAAAGTTAGCGATGTAAAAATTGCTAAACCGACTTTATATATAAAGTAGGTGAATTATATTGACAGCTTCTCAATTATTTGTGGAATTGCGTTATGAATTAAATGACCAAAATCGTATTCGTTATTCAGATTATCAATTACTTTCTGTATTGAATGCAACATTACGCATCATTAATATTGCTTTAAATAATTTATTTTCGCCAATTATTGTAACGGCTGGTACAGTTGCTCTTACAAGCGGAGTTGGTTCGTTGCCTACAGATTTTCAATCTATTGTTACTGCATTGGTTGATGAAACAGAATTGACTCCAGTAACTTTGAAAACAACTCCGACGAATGAAGAGTATAAAATAATGGGTACATCACTCTATTCAACAAATTCGTCAGTAGATATTATATATCGAAAAAGATTTGCCACATTGACTGCGGTAAGTGACACTATTCCTTTAGACGATGATTTTATCGAGCTTATTAAAAGATATATGAAGATTTATCTTAAAAATGATATGACAAATATGGACCAATCATTACTTGCTTCGATTTCTCAAGATGTTGCAAATATGGTAACTGGAAGAGAATTTTCTTTTATTGAATGTGAATTGCCATTCCAAATATAAGGTGGTGAAGATATGTTAGTTTCTGATATTTTGGCGCGAGCTAGATATGAAATGCGAGATACTCAAGAAGTAGACTATACTGACGCGGAATTACTTCACTACTATAATGATGCTCTCCATGCTTTAAATATGTATCTCATTAATTTGCAACACGATTCGATTATTACTTCTATTTCAATTACCGAAGGACTTGCAGTTCCAAGTGATTACTTTAAATTTGCCGGAGAATATCCCGTATATATTTTGTCTAGCGTGTTTCATATCGCTGATACAAGTACAACGATTGTTGCGTCTTACTATAAACTGTTTCCTTATGCGACAACCGTTTCTACTACTTTTCCACTTGCAGACCAGTATGCTACTCAAGTTGTAAAGGGTGTTGTGTTCTGGGCATTGAATAAACACGCTTTTGATTTAACTCAAGACAAAGTGGCAATTGATGTAATTCAAAAAACTATGGCACTCGCTATGGGTGTATCAACATGAAAATAGCGCATAAACATGAAAATGTAAGTAAAATTAATTTTAGCGATTTAAGTGGCGGAATTAATCTTTCTAAAAATCCAGAAGCAATCGCAGATAATGATTTACAGGAAGCAGAGAACTTTGAATATAATTATCTAAATGGACAATTAGTAACGGTTCCCGGACTTGTTTCCGCATTTGCGGCTAGCGGGACTATTACTTCTATGTTCTATTTCCCAATAAATAATACATATATTTATACTACTGCAACCGGAATCTTTTCTACCAATTTAACAACCGCCTCGTCAATTGGAATATTAACTGGTGGAGAAATCCCAATGTACGAACTATTTAATGATAAAGTAATGATTGCATCTGGTGGGAATTTACAGATTTGGAATGGCACAGTTTTAACAACCTGCGCTATTGCGAATCCTATAGCATCTGGGTCTGTTGTTCCTTATATTCTTAAAGAACGTGATGGACGCTTAGTTGTAATAGACAAAGCACATGATTATCTATTTTATTCTGGCGTTGGAGATGAAACAAACTGGACATTTGACGATATTGATTCTAACGCCAAATATATAGAAGTTGGATATCAAGATGGTTGTTATATTACTGGTGCGACGTTTTTATCTACCGATATCATAATACACAAAAATAATGATGAAGGTACAAAACAACGTATATTTAAATTAACTAACGAATATCCAGATTGGTTAGTCACAATGGTATCAGAAACAGAATCATCGGTTAATCGTTTCTCCACTGTAGCGGCAATGAATGATGCTTATTTCTTTAGTATTGGTGGATTTAAAAGTTTATCTACGGTTACAGATTATGGAGCAATTAAACTCGCCGACGCTGGAAAAAAATTAAATTCATATTTGATTAAAAATTTTGTAGCAACAGATGTGCGGTTATATCATGTTCCACTTAAAAATCAAATATGGGTTAAAAAACAAAATGATTATTATTTTTATATATATCATTATGCTACCGGAGCATTTACGCGAAGAAAACTTTATACAGGACAACTTAATGGCGTAGTTTGCGTTAATAATGATGTATATTGTGCTATTGGCAGTAAAATATTAAAAATGGATGATTCAACCTATTCTGAAGATGGAACTTCTTATACATCTACATTAAAACTTAAAAAATTTACTAGTCAAAGTGATTATTTGGTATTAAGAACTTTTATGAATTTTAATGTATTAGGTGTTGGGTCTGGGATATTAACTGTTGGTAGATATCCAATCAATATTGTTCTTAATGGCGTTGGGGTATTAATTTATAATAATACAGAATATATTTATAATAATACAGATATAATTTCCCAAGCGTCAGATGTTAAGAGTTCTGCTTGGATGAACCATCGAATCGAGTCTATTGAAGTTATATTACAAGTAGCTTCTGGCGGACTTTCTTTACAAAATATAGAATTACTTGTAACGGAGGTGTAGTATATGGCAGATTGGTCAATAACTTATCCATTAGATATATCTCCTACCGGGACAACCGTAGAAGACGGATTTGAAAAACACGTATTAGAATTAACTAAAATCTACGGACATTTAAACAATTTAAGAAATATACAAGCTGGAACTGTTGCTCCATCGGGACCAAACACTAATGAGGTCTGGCTTGATACGTCAACGACTCCCGCGTCGTTAAAAGAATATAGTAGTGGAACATGGAATGATGTTATCGCTGCTCATGCTAGTAGTCATGAACCTGGCGGAACTGATGCGATTGATATATCTAGTCTTGGTGCGCTTATGGAATCTGGTGGTAGTTTAACTGGGGCGCTCAATTTCGCTGTGGTGGCTACTGCAATCGTAGCTACAGCAACTTGCGCTATAGGCGCGGCAACTGGCAATATTGTATCAATTAGTTGCGCGGCGACAGCTACAATTACAGCATTCACTACTGCTCCCGTTGGGGCAGTTCGTGAACTGACTTTTGATGGTATTACTACAATAGTGTCTAGTACCGGATTGAGTCTTCCTGCCGCGGCTAATATTACTACAGCCGCGGGAGACAAAATGACAGTAATCTCTCGTGGGAATGGCAGTTGGGTTTGTTCAAATTATTCTCCATATTCTGTATCTCCTATACCTAGTACAGACGGCAATTTAACTGCCAATAGTGATGCATTAATGCCGACGCAAAAAGCAATTAAATCTTATGTTGATAATAGTAAATTAATCACGATTATTCAAGATGTTAAAAATGCCGGAACTCATGGTGGAACATTTTCGTCTGGAGCATGGCGTACTAGAACCTTGAACACCTATCAAGTCAATCAAATTGGTTTAGCGGCATTATCATCCAACCAGTTCGTGTTACCAGCTGGAACATATTATATCTACGCTTTATGTCCTGCTCGTTATGTACAACAGCATAAAGCAAGATTGCAAAATATTACAGATGGGTCAACTAGTATTTTAGGACAAACTGCTTCTTGTGTATTCGCAGATTATGATGGTGTATCTAATGCAATATTGTCTGGGGTTATTACTATAACTGGAAACAAAACATTTGAAATACAACATTATTCTAATGCCAGTAATTCGGATGATGGATTTGGAATAGCATTAAATGCTGGAGTTAACGAAATTTATACTATAGTAGAGATAACAAAATTATCATGATGAGTATTGCGAATTGGATACAAAAATATAAAAAATCTACTAATGAAGATTTTTTTCTTCCACCTAATTACACATTAATGACTAATCATGAACACGGTTTTGTGATGTATAGAGTATGCGGGGAGACAATGTGGGTTACTCAATGTTGTGGACATCAATGGTATTGGTACCCAATCATGGAAACTATTGCCAAAGCATTTGGGTGTAAACAATTCAAAACGTTTACTTCATATTCTCCCAAAATTTTTCAAAAAGTATTTAAAGGATTTAAACAGACATATGAATATTCTATAGATAATGTTAAGTATTATATTTTTACAAAGGAGGTCGAATAAATGTTTGAATTTGACCTGCAAAGATTTGGTGGTGGTGGGACAAAGACAGTTAATGAAGTTCGAAAAGTTCCAAAAATCAGTGCTACAGAACAAGGACTTCAAGATTTGGCTGTGGGATATGGAACTACAAATTTAGACTATGCTAATCAATTAAATAAATTAGGTACCGATTCTTTAACTAATGTATTGAATATAGATTATAATAAATTGTATGGTGATTTAACTAATCAATTAGGAACTATTAATGAAAAATATACAGCATTATTATCTGGAGAACTTCCATCATCTTATGCCGCTAATAAAAATCAATATATTACGCAGGGTTTATCTGAACTTGGTGGTGTATTGAATACGGGAGCGCAAAGAGGAGTTATTAATTCTTCTATTAGTGAACGTGCCAATAAAGACATTAATACGCGAACTGCGGAAGCAATGGGTAAACAATATAGTTCCGATATAGCTTTACAACAGGGACTACTTAATGATGCATACGCAAATGCTTATAAACCTATTGAACAAGCAACTAATGCTCAAGCGGCTTCGTTATCGGTTCCTGCTTCGTATTATACGATGGGAACTGGACTTGGTTCTACACTTACCGATACTTGGAATAATATGGCAAATCGTCGATATAGTCTCGCTTCCACTCCGCAAACAGTTGCAACTGGGTCTAGCGGACTATTTAGTGGACTTGGTTCAGTAGCAGGAGCATTGATTGGTTGTGTTGATGAAAATACTTTAGTAGAAACTCCAGATGGAAAAATCCCGATTAAAGAAATCGTTAGTGGTGATAAAGTTAAAGGCGAAAATGGATTTAGTAAAGTACAATTAGTTAGTATGCATCATGCCGAATGTTTTGACATTGTGATGGAAAATAATGTATTAACTTGTACTAAAACACAACCTATCCAAATCGACAATGGAATTTTTAAAACTATTGATGAGATTTCTACCGGAGATAAACTTTCTGGTAAAGAAGTCTATGCTATCGTCTCCGTTGGTATTAAATTAGTTTATGAACTGAAAACAGAAGACATTAATTTCTATGCTAATGATATTTTGGTTGAAGGGTACACGGAAAAAGAATTTGAAGAAATTTTACAACAGTTGGAGGCGATATAATGGATTGGCTTGGAGATTTAGTTGGCGGATTTGCTAGTACATTTGTGCCTATGTATAAACAGGGTTTAGAAAATAAAAGTAAACAACAAGCATGGGGAGCATACGCAGACCAATTAGGGAAAATATTAGGTGGAGGACAAGGACAACCAACTACTGATGCCACTCTTCCGGGAGGAACTACAAGTATTGTGCCCGGTACTCCTTTGCCGTTTGTAAAAAGTTTGCCAATGCAACCACTTACGCAATTTCAAAATCCTACCGTTAATAAAGTGTCGCCTTGGATGATACCGGGTGGGGTAGACAATTCTTTTGTGAATACTTTTCTACCATTTTATATTGGTGGTAGTCGTAAATAATTCGCCGTTAGGGGGAATGATAATATGAGAGACGCTTTTATGAGAGCGTTGATTGCACAAGAGTCTGGTGGAGACCCTAATGCGCGTAATGCTCGAACAGGTGCTTTCGGTATGGGGCAGATAATGCCCGAAAATTGGGGACCTTGGGCTGGGCAATATTTAGGAGACCCTAACGCAATGCAGACTCCAGAAAATCAAGAAACAGTGGTTCGTGGTAAACTTAATGAATATTTTGATAAATTTCAAGACCCTAAATTAGTTGCTTCTGCGTGGTATGCTGGACCAGGATATGCCGAATCATTGCAGGCAGGGAAACCATTATTTGACCCAAATGCTCCACAAGGCGGAGGCAACGAACCATCAGTTAATGAATATAGTAATCAAGTATTAAGTCGTATGGGGATACAAAGTGGAGTTGCGGGAGCAGGTGGACCGCTTGGTCCCGGCACTTCTGGTATGACAGATAGAAGTTCTACTCCAATGCAACCATCTGGACCACAAATGGCGTTTATGAATTTTTTACAACAAGGTCAAAGTGGGGGAAACTTTGACCCTAGTATATTAAAAGAGTTTGAAGATTCTATGCGTCCATCAACACATAGACAACAGGCAATGCAATCGTTTATGTCTTCGATGGCAGAACTTGCAAAGACTGCTTCTACTCTTTATAATCCAGACGCTATTAAAGAAGCAATGGGTTCTATGGCACAAATGAACCAAATTAACATGGGTTTTGCTGATGCTATGGAGAAAGAAGAACAGACACGCAAACGTATGAAAATTGGGTTATCTGCTCTTAATAAAATGGGTGAACCGGGAGCAAATCAAGAAGCATATGGTAACGTCTTCCAACTTGCTACTGGGCAAAAACCATACGAATCTCCAAATAGGATTAGTCCTAAAGATATGCTTAATGCTTCTTTAGCGATTCAATCTGCCAATAGAACTAATAAATATTATGACTTATTGTCACAACAGTTAGAACAGAATATGGCATTTAATAGACAAAAAGCAACCATGAAGCAACAACCTACTCTCACCGATAGAAAAGATTTCTTGGAAGAACTTGGAAAGGTAAAAGAAATGATTGGTGATAAAGGTCCAATGTTTGACAATTTTGTTAGAAATGATTTACCGAGTTATATTGAGCTTGGAAAACAATTAGGATTTAATCCGACACAAGTTGCCGGAGTGTTTGGTCAGAATGTAAAAGCAAGGGCGTGATAAAATGGCATTTGCGTTTGACCCTTATAAATTGAGTCAACCGACAGACTACGAACTTTCGCCGTTTACTCCCGCGAGAGGGACATTAGCAAATCTTGGTATTGGTTTTGGTGGTAGTTTTGTACAATCTCTTGGTGGGATATATAATGCCGCCAGATTTGCTAGTAATTATGGTCTGCCAGAATTTGACATGAATAAGATGTACGAAGATTGGGTTGGTCAGACAGGATACGACGCTACTGGAAAAGATATTTATGAAGAATTCTTCAATAAAGATAGCGATTATTGGAAAACTGGACAAGGGGCAAGAGATATTGGCGGAATAGGTGGGTCTATTGTCGGACTTCTTGCTCCTCAACTTGCTGCGGCAAAAGGTCTTTCGGTTGCAGGCAAAGCATTAGGAATTGCCAAAGAAGGTGGACCATTATTAACTACTGCATCTAAAATATTTGGTGGTACTATTAGTGGTCTTACTGAATCTGCGTCTGAATATGGCTCTAATAGAGCCGAAGCAGAACAGTTATTAGCTGAAGGAAAGACAAACTTAACGCAAGCAGATATCGAACAACGTTCTAAAGAGAACTTTATTGCTAACCTTGGATTTACTATGGGCGGCGACGTCTTAATGAGTTTAGGAGCATTTGCCGCCCCCGGTGGTAAAGTTCTTAAAAAGGTTCTACAAGACGAACACGCGTTTAGAAATGTTACTGGGAAGATGGTTGGCGGAGCTATGGGTGAGTACATCCAAGAAAATCTACAAACTCAATCTGGTAGTTACGTTAAAGGACAATGGGATAGACCTTATTCTCCGCACGATGTATCTGCCGCAGGTTTATCTCAAACCGCTAGTGTTCTTCTTCCACAAAATCAGACCCAAGAAGAAAAACTTTCTTCATTGCTTGGCGGATTAAGTGGTGGCGTATTTGGTGGTGTTGGCGGTATTGCGAGTCGTTTTATGAGACCGACAGAGCAGGCTCAACAACCTATCACTCCAGTTACTCCGGTAACACAACCTGCTGTTGCTCCTATCGAACAAGTAATTACTCCGACTATTCCGATTGCTCCAACCGAAGGAGAAGCGATTGTTGGGCAAATGCCGGGAATGGAGCAACCATATGCTGGCGAAATCCAAGAACAAACTCCATTACCTTCGACTCCTATAATTCAACAGCAAGTCGAAACTCCTACGCCAGTAGAACGTAGACCATTAGAACCCCCCATTAAACAAGAAAAACCTCAAGTTGTTAATGGTCTGACATATACTCATGTTGGAGATGTAAAAGGAAAGAATGCTGAAGGACAACTTACAGTTGCGCCGATTATCGAGGTAGAAGGACGTAGATTACTTAAATATAAAAAAGGCAACGAAATTTCATTAATTGATTATGATACAGGGACATTATTAGTGACTCGTCCATATAAAGCCGAAGAGAATTCTATTGCCAAATTATACCAAGATTACAAAGATGAACAAGCAATGGCAGAGTTTGACAAAGAGGAAGAAACTACGGCTAATATAAATAATCCAGAATTATTTGGCGAAGCGCAAAAATTTGCCGAAGATATTTTAGAACAGGACGAATCTTTGTTAGAGAAACCCGAACAATGGTCTACTGTAGCTTCTCAAATCAATCAGACTATACAAGAAGCTACTGGAAAATCTTTATCTAATAATGAGATAAATGCATTACAAGACCATATTGAAGAAATTGCTACAAAAAAAGCAAGAGCAAAACGAACTAAAGTTGAAGTTACCAAAGTTCCCGAACCAATTCAACGAGCAGAATTCGAAAAATCAGAAAATTTAGGTATCAAACGTTTGGGAGATATTCAAGTTCGTTTTGTGGCAAATGCTAAAGTTGGGGAACAATGGATTACTAAACGTCCCGGTGAACCAGCGTTTAAATTTGCCACAGAGGAACAAGCTGACGCAAAAGCCTACGAACTTGCAGAACAGAGAGGACAAGTTGTTAACAAAGATACTGCCGAAACTCCTACGCAAGAACTAATTATGCAAGCTATGGAGGCTTCTCGTCGCGATATAACGAAAGTTGCTCCGATTAAACGAGGACAAAAAACTTTTGGATTTGTTGCAAATGGTCAATTAATGAGTCAACGTAATTTATTGGGTAAAGTTGATATTATTGATATTGCTACTGGAGAAACAGTTGTTGCTGATTTGCCAGACCATAGTGTAGCTAGAAAAGAAATGCAAAGTATGGTTATGGAATTAGCAAAAACTCAAGGGAAACAACAAGCGACACAACCGGCACAATCTAATATTAAAACAAAACAGCAACCTAAAATAGACGAACAAACTCAAAAAGAACAACTTGCTGCATTAGTAGAAAAATCCAAGACTTCAGATGAGCAATTTCAATTTGGTGATTCTACTATTTACAAAGGGCATATGATTGTTCAGCATGAGAATACTAGGGTATCTGCTACCAATACACAAAATCAACATCGTATGGAATATGAATCTATGAACGAAGCACTCGCAGATATTGATAAATATACAGCAAAGAAACAATCTCTTGCCGAGGCTGTAAAACCTTCGTTGGAGGCAGATATAGCGAATGCTGAAAGTCAAGTTAAACATAATCAAAGTGCCGTTGATTTCATTATTGCTAAAACTGGTAAAGTTTCTCGTAAAGCATTGCAAGCATTAGATGAATCTAAAGAACGGTTAGCACAATTAAAAAAGACACAAGCACAACAAAATGCTAATAAACCAAAATCTATTGCGAGCGAACAGTCTTTAGTAGATAAAAAAATTCAGAATATAAAACAATTTATTAACGAATATGTCGCTTCTGGAAAAACATTGCCAGCACCAAAAGCATTAGAAGAATACGAAAAAACTTGGTTAACTATAGAAAATATGACCGGAGAAATAAACCAAGATAAAACAAAGGAATTATTAGAATTATATAGTGAAATTTACAATATACCAGGCGCATTGGGAATAGATTTTTTGAATTGGACTTCCCCAAATATTAGTCCGGTAGGAGGTAATATCCGTGCAGAACTCATTGGAACAGAAACTCAACGCGATATCGGCGGCAATGATACGATTGCAGAAACAGGGCAAGGATTACAACAATCCGAAGTTACTCAACGACGAAATCTATTATGGAACAGAATCCTCGCCAAAATCCCAATTGTCTCCGACGGCAGAAAAACAATAGCCAATGATAGGAAATTTCAAGAACGCATAGTAGATATCTTTGAAAAATTAAGCGAAGATGAACGTCACGCTATTCTACAAAATCCATATATCAATATTGAATTAATTAATGACGAAATATTTAATCAATATTTTGAAAAATATAAATGGTTGCCAAGTTATGTGGAAGAAGGAATACGTGGGTTAAATTTCCGGGCTATGGTAAATGGTTCTAAAGTTAATAATCCCTTTGCCCGTTCAACGTTGTGGATTAATTCTGATGAAATTTATCGTTACACTGATTTTGATAAAACGGTAGTTCACGAATTATCGCACGTGATGGATTATGCTTTAGATAGTAGATTTAAAGATGTATTAGATTACTACGCGCAACAATTATTTGATGCTATTCCAACGGATATTCGAGTTAAAGTTAAAGGAATGAAACTTAAAGATAAAGAACATTATGGTAATATTGATTTTATTAATCAAATATTATCTACTAATCGTAAAGCTATGTTAGATATTAAAAATATCCTAGAGAATAATAATTTAACTACTAATCGTTTAGCTAGATTAATATTCGATGTGGTTAAAGCGCAACAACAACTCGTTTATTTTAATACTGATATGGCTAAATATGATTCTATGAAATATGATGATTATATTAGAGAACGTAATGCTAATATAATGACATTATTTCCACGATTAAGAGAACATATTCTTCAAGACTATAAAGCAGAATTAGGAAAACCATATTCGATTGAACAATATCAATCTTTAAATCATGCTAATAGAGCGTTTTTGAACAAACTATTACCATTAGTACAATTCGGTGGGAATAAACAAACTAAAGTTATGGATACTTTAAGTGCGTTATATGATGATGTATATAATAAAAAAATTACACCAATCAAAGCATATGATAAATTGTCCGAAATGATGAATATGATTTATACTAGTCATATTCAAGGAAATCCTACATATGAAGAAATCTGGGAAAAAACATCTACTCCAGATGTAGTTTCTATGGGTTCTAATATTATGTACGAAGTAAATTCGTCATTAAATAAATTCGTGAGAATGGGCAAAGAGATTTTGCCAGAAAATCTTCAAAAAGAATTGGACGAAATTCTCAATACTAAACCACCCGAAGGTATTACTATTACCGGGCAACAAGCTAAATCAGATATGGGTTGGTGGACTTACGCATTAAAATCTCCATCTGTCGTTGCTTTGAAAAATAAATATATTGAACCTATTATTAATATGGCTCTGAAAGCGCAAAAACATCAAGAACGTTTACGCGCAGATTTACTCCATAAGATTAACGAGGCGTGGAATCTAGTTAAAATTAATAAACAAGACTATCAGAAGTTTATGGATTTGCGTTTACAAGCAGATTCTATTGGGCGTGATTTGGTAGAAACATTTAAACTACCAGATAGTAAGTTTGTTAATCTAACTTGGACGGATGATGCCCGTATGTTCTCCAATGAGGCGGATGCTCATAATGCAAAAATAGAAATGGCAAAATTGTATAAATATACAGAAGTTATTGGCGATGGTACTAAATTCTATACTCTTGGTTGGAACAATGCAGGACAGAAATTCGACACTAAAGAACAGGCTCTAAATGATAAACGTTCTCGTTCATTAGAGGTTGGTCATAACTTTGGGTTTGCCGATAACCACATCGAAGCGTCCTTAAAAATGCGTGAAGTTTATGACCATATTTGGGATTTAATGTCAGCAATTAGAAAGAGTACCGGATTGCAAGATGTAGATTATCAGCATGGTTATCTGCGTCACCAATTCGATACTTGGATTGTTACTATTAAACAAAGTGCTGGATATCCAATAGGGACAGAACTTATCTACAAAGATACAGATGGAACCACTCATAAAGTCACGGTTCTATCTAATAATGGTGATATGTATACTGTAGAAAGTAAATCTGGCAAAAGAGATATTAATAAGTCCCTTATTACTCGCGTGATAAAATATCCAGAAGGATACGATAAGAATTTTACTCGTATGTCTTTTCCCTCTTTAAAAGAAGCTATTGAAGAAGCAAAACGTCAAAAACAAACTATGGGTGAAGAATATTCAATCGAAATTAGAAATAAATTTGCCGATAGTTTGAGCGGTATCGGTGACACAAATAACGAAGTACGTCCAGAGACTTCTTTAACCGAAGAAGAAAAAGCTATGTTTGCCGAGAGTATTGCTCTCACAGATAATGATTTTAATACTTGGTTAAAGAATCCAGACACGGCATACCCAAAACTTGCTGATGCTATTGGGATTCGAGAGACATGGGATAATAAATCTCTTCGCGCCGCAATTCATCATACTGGGGCGAAAGGAGAAATTTATCGTTCTGGTATTTATCAATTTATTGGCAAACGAGAAAATATTACTAAACAAGAATTATTGAACTATCTAGACCATGCCGGTACTCGTAATCGTTATTTCGAAGCGTTGCAAAAACGCCAAGGTGTGGAAGGTTGGGCTAAAGATTTGGAACGTGTTGATAATAATTATGTATTGCAATCTTCTCGTTATATTGCTATGCAGCCGTTTAAACATAATTCTATTCTTTGGTACAACAAAGTATTCAATACCGACTTCTATAAAAATACTCCTCCAACTCGCGCGGCAAAATGGACTAAAGAATATATGGCGGACATGTTTGGTATTCCGACAGAATATGAAATGTTAATTAATCAGACAATTAACGATATGGGTTGGCTTGGCAAATGGTTGCAGGAGAATCTTGGAGACAGACCATCGCTTGCATTAGCAGGTAGAATTAATGCGTTCAATACTTATACAAAATTAGGTCTATATCGTATGTCTTCTGCTATCTTACAGTTAGCTATTTTCTTAAATATCAATGCTAAACTCGACCATGCAGGATATGGTAGATTTGTAGGGTTTGGTCCAATGACTCGCAAGTATATGTCTATTGCAAATCAAATTGGTGGATATATGAAGAGTGGTAAATCTACTAATTCTCGCGCCGCGGAATATGCAGAAGTATTAAAGTATGCTAATCTTGATACTGACTTTATTACTATGGCTAATGAAGGTGGATATTCTGCATTTAGTGTTACTCCAACTGAGGGAAAAATAAAGAGTAAATTACGTAGTACAATTAAAGGTTCTCTTTATTTCTTCCTAAAAGCTGATATGTGGGGGAGACGTACAGCAATGCTTGGTTTCTATGACCAAGGATTAGCAAAAGGAATGTCTAAACAACAAGCTATGGAGTACGCAGAAAAGGAAATGTTAGCAACTAATTTTAATCAGAGTGTTGCTGATTCTCCTAATATGTTTAGGCGTTTTGGTCCTATTGGACAGATACTCTTACAATTCAAAAAATATCCAGTAAAACAATTCGAGTTTATGACGGGGCATTTAGACGGAGCAGAAAAGAAAACTTTCTGGACTTCTTATTTCCTAATGTGCGGAGCATTTGGTGTCCCGGCGATGGATTGGCTCAAAGAGTTATTAAAGGGTATGTTTGATTTTGATGTAGAACTAGGGATTAAACGCGAAGTTATGAAGATGGCAGGAGATTCTCCTACCGGACAAGTTTTCGCAAAACAGATGTTCTATGGGTTAGGTGCATCGCTACCTTCTGCCTTTGGTTTTAATGACCTTGGTATGGATATTCATTCTCGCATTGGTTTAAGCGACATGATGCCTACTAGATTACGGGACCTTGGTGGGCCAATGTTCTCCACTATGGCGTCTGTTATTAACCACGTCAACGAAGGTAACAGGTGGGACGAAACAGTTGTGGATGTAATGTCCGATTTTAGTCCGGTTGTTAGAGATGCTAAACATATGGTATCTGGAGAGATTCGTTCGGACTACAATCGTGATAGATTAGTTATGGAACTCTCTCCAATCCAACGCGCATTACGGGCATTTGGTTTCAAACCCGCTGAACAAAGCGTACGGACAGACCAAGAACGAATCATTAAGTATACCGAAGATGTCCGCAAGAAAGAAAGTAAAAAACTTATTGACGATTATATTAAAAACCGTGACTCCGATTCTCTCGCGGCTCTCCGAGAAGCGGGGATTACCACCAAACAAGTTAAAGAAGAAATAAAACGTAAACAGATGGGAACCGTAGAGAGAGCTGTAGACGCAACCGCGCTTAAACGCCGCGGGCAATTCAAAGATATCGTAGCATTTGATAAAGAATAGGAGGGGGTAACTCCCCTCCTCCCTAGGGGGGTTGTAGATGGAGTATGTATCAATTATTGAGCGTCTAATGGAAAAATTTGGAGTACCGGGTGTGGCAATGGGAGTAGCGGCTTGGTTCGTATGGAAAATTATACAACCAATTATAAATAATATTAATCAATCTACCAAGACATTAATAGAAGTTTCAACTTTACTCGCTAGTCATAATCAAAATGCTATTGATATGCATAATACTTGTCGAGAACATGGAGAATATTTATGCGACTATAAAGATGTGATTACACAGAACCACAAAGAAGTTATGGTAAAGTTGGAAGAGATTGGTAGTGACGTTAAACATTTAACGTAAGGGAGGACATTGTGTTAAAGGATTTGTTTTACATCAATAACGAATTAAGTCTATCTCGTGTGT
>Ga0116171_10001067_pt1 | contig 28229 bp, 18 predicted proteins | sample AD_JPNHW2_MetaG_FD_89798 | JGI IMG/M metagenome (GOLD analysis project Ga0116171, IMG submission 89798) | Active sludge microbial communities of municipal wastewater-treating anaerobic digesters from Japan - AD_JPNHW2_MetaG | ecosystem: Engineered > Bioreactor > Anaerobic > Digestate | place...
CAAGTCCATGAACTTTTTATACCCCGCCTGAGCTTGTTCAAGGGTAAATGTATTCACGCCGTCCCCGTTCTTGTCAAAGTCTCCGAGCGTAATAACGGCCTCTTTTTTCGAGTCCCCAACGCTTCGATACTTGAACCGGAATGTTTTCTTGCCGGTCTTACTGACGCAAACATACAGGCCAGAGCCATCATAAAATTTTTGCTGATGCTTGATTTTCTTGCGGTTTAACGGGTTGATATTGCCAACCTTCAGCGATTCTATCAGGTCATTAGTTAGCTGCTTCGGCGTTCTGATGCGGATTCTCTCTGTCATGGGGACTTAAAACCTACCTTTTTCTAAATCTATCGGCTAATTACCCCAAAATTACCCCGAAAACATAAAAAAAAGCAAACTTGTATAGACTTGCATATCCCCAGACAAACAAAAAACCCCGCTGTTAACGGGGCTTTTGGGCGATTATAGATTGCTATAAATCTATGTCGAATAGCAAGGGTCGGAATCGAACCGACGACCGCACGGGTATGAACCGTGAGCTCTGACCAGCTGAGCTACCTTGCCGGATAAAACAAAGGCCCGAATATTATTCAGGCCCTTGCCTTGCGGTTGCGGGGGACGGATTTGAACCGCCGACCTTCGGGTTATGAGCCCGACGAGCTACCAGACTGCTCCACCCCGCGTCGTAGGGTTTGCCGAGAGCCGGGCTTGAACCGGCACGGGTTTTACCCCACCGGATTTTAAGTCCGGTGCGTCTGCCAATTCCGCCATCCCGGCTGATCGATTTGTAGTTTAACAGCTCAACAGCGCAAAGTCAAGAGATATTTAAAATTGGGATGCTAAAAATTATTTTACCCTGCCGCAGACTTGTATAAAGAATTTGCTTGCGCTATTATGGTACAATAGTTCATCAGCATAAAGGCGGGGAAAATGAAAATGCGGCGAGGGGTCACTCTTCTCGAAATTATGTCAGCTTTGTTGATTCTGGCATTCGCATTTTTGCCGCTCATCGGTGTCATCGGCACTTCATCGAGTGATTCAGATGTGGCCAACTCGCAGGTTTTTGCCCAGACTGCGGCCCGCAACATTCTCGATACGCTGCTAGAAGACGTACCGTTCAATTCAATCAGGGCCGCTGGCGCCAAGGTCTCTGACCTCGACGGCACAAACCCCCAGGACAACGTAGCCGAAATTTTTAGCCAGGGAACCTTTGACCGGGCCTCTTTTCTTGCCATGCTTGGCAACACAGGTGGCGATGGTTATGCGCGTGGCGATATCGTTGATGAACGCGGTATCACATATAAAACCCGCATCTACGTTTTTCCGGTGCCGGTCAGCAAGCCGATTGCCCTCGACAACGAAATCGCGTTTACCTGGTACCCGCGGGCGATTTTCGAAAACCAGGTGGACGCCAACGGCCAGAATACCTGGTACACATATAGTGACGCTTATTTACCCTCCGGGGTTCTTTCGCCCTATCACGAAGACGGCAGCAAGGTTTTGCAGCCGGCCACATCAACGATGGGAGCGCTCGAACTTGGTGCCAAGGCCGGTGATGCCGGCGATTACTGTGTCATGAAAAAAATATTATTCAAAATTACCTGGCAGAACCGCAGTGGGCATGAACGCGCCATTGAGCTGTTCACCATGAAAGCAAATCTCGACTGAAAGGCAACCTGATGAACAAAAAGGGTATGGCGATTCCGCTGGTTCTCATTTTTGCAACCGTTCTCGGGCTGCTGTCAACCTATATTATCAAAAATACCCAGCAGTACAACCGCTCAAATCAGATGAGCTTCGCCCAGCTGCAGGTACATTTCGTGGCGCGGGCCGGCGTCGAGCATGCCATGCTGAAAATAAAGTTTCTGCACCGTGAGTTGTATGACGCCATCTGCCTGGCGCAGGGCCGCAACCCGCTGTTTGACTTCACACAAATCAAAAATCTCGACGAACCCGAAAAGGCTATTTCGCAATATAACCCGGGGCCAATTTTTCTGTATCGTCAGGGCCAATTCCCTAACAACCGTCTGCTTACCCAGGGTTTCACTGTGAATGCTGGCAGCGAAAAGCGCTGGATCAACGAATTCATGGCCGATATAAAATCACAAATTACAAAAACGCCTGCCGGCGACAGCAACGCGGTGCTCAGCATGCAACCGTTGCCGAACCAGATCAGCAATCTGATGAAAGAACCATTCAAAAAGGCACAATATGGCATTAAAGCTCTGAATATCGCCGCCCAGGAAATAGCAGAAAACGATAAAGACGGCGCCGTAAAAGTGCACAACACCGCAATTATTGAATTGCTGATCAAGGCAACGATTGAAACCGCCCGAGGTGAGGCCTGGGATTATGACATCAAAAAAACCGTTAAAATCAACCGCGACTGAAAAATTATGCTGGTTGCAGAGTGGCTTCACCATCACTGAAGTGCTCATTGCTTCTGGTGTTCTTTCGATTTTTCTCGCGGCGCTGTTTAGTCTATATTCGGGCGGCACACGAATGAGCAGCCAGACAATGTGGACCCAGAACATCATCAACCAGCTCAAGCTCGCGAGCCGCCAGATTAACACTTCGATCAAGCGAAGCTCTTACCCATCGAGCCTTACTTTTCCGGGCAACATCGTCGAAAACGAAAAAAGTGATTTCGCCTTGCATTACTACGACGGTCAGTTGCATGCCACCGAATCCGCAACTCTAACAAGCAGCACCTACGGCGGCAGCAAGTTTCTTGCCGTAACCGAATCGACGCCGGCAAAGTCAGGTTACGACGCCTCAGACAACGCTGACGCCACACTGATCTACCATATATTTTCGCTGACTGACGAGGGGCTGCTGAACTACGCGCGGTTTAAGGAAAAAGTCGGCGCTGCCAGCATCGGGAGCCTCGCCAGGACTGCGATCCCTCCTGGTGGTGCCGACGGTGTTTATCGCACCATACTGGCCCGCGACGTTGAATCAGTGCTTTGTCAGCCGACCTCAGCTGCGGCAGACTGCCCTCTTTCGGTTAGAATCAACTGCCGCATTCCCAGGGGCCATACCACGAGATCTGAAACAGCAATTGGCACTGCCAATGTCGCAAAGGTGTCACACAAAAGCACAGGAGGATGGTAAATGAACTTCAATCGCACTTGTCTGATGATGGTGATCGCCGCAGTAATTTTCTGCTGGCCCCTGCACGCCCAGGAAGGAACGCAGTTTGGCTATGTAAACGTTGCCGATGCAGTGATGCTGCACCCGTTGATGAAAGACTTCGACCCGATGCCGAAACGTTTCAAGCTCAGCGCCCTGAAAAATGTACCCGAAACCCGAAGCCAGACAAACCGCGACAAGATTGCCAGTGAGGTCGAGAAGGTACAAAGCAGCATTAAAAAGCTCACCGCCGACAAAATCAAAATTGAAGACACTTACCTTGAAGACCTCAAGAAATTACGTCTTGAAAAAAATCCCGAGGGAGAAACTTCCGGAAAATTACAAGAACAGTATAATACAGAGAAGGATAAGATAGATTCTGCTTTTTTTCGCGACGTCGGAAACCTGAACCAGGAAATTCAGAAAATGCAGGCACAGATTGTACAACTGAACCGCGAGACCGAATACGCGGCGCACGCCTCTCAAGAAGAAACCGCCCAGGTTTTTTCTCTGATTCTTGATGACGTTTACGAGGGGGTTGAGGCAGTTTCCAAATTTTATAAAATCGGGTTTGTTTTTAACAGTTCTTTTGAGTTTGCCCGCATTTCGAGTCATTTCACCACACCGAACCCGATGCCTGATTTCTTTGGCAAACTCGATCAGCACCTGCAGGAAGTAGAAGAAGGCAAGCTCACCATGGGTGCCAGCCTGAATGCCTGGCTGAACAACCGCAACGACAATCTTGTTAACTGTGATGACCGTCGGTTGTCTTCATTCGTTCTGAAGGGCGGGCTCAATATGACCCCCGCCGTTGTTGATTATATTTATCAGAAGCATGAGATCAGCAAGTCTCATCGCGATTTTATCCAGGATTATTTCAAGAAAACCGTTTCTAAATGATGACCTTGGCGCTCTAGAATGTTCGGGGGAGGCAATGTATGAACTTTAATCGCTCCGTTAAACTGGCTGCTTCAGCTATGCTGTTGATGTTTGCAGGCATTACTGGTAACGTTCATGCCGCAGCCCCGGTAATGAATGGCACTGCCTATGTGCTTCTGTCAAAAGATTTTGAGAATCATGGCGTGTTCCGGTTGAACGACTATCTAACCGGCAACCCGTTATTGAGTTCCGAGAACAAACTTTTCAACCTTGGCACCCTTGAGGGCAAGGTCAGCGGGCTGGCGGTCAATCAGCAGAAACAGATTTTTCTACTGTCATCAGAAACCGGCGGCACCTGGGAAGACGCTCCCGTGGGCTGGTTACCGACCGGCATGGAGTTTGAGGCCAACTCGCCTATTTATCTTAAGGTAGTCAAGCCAACCCAGGACGGCATCTCTCAGTACATAAGGCCGGGCACTCCCCACATGAGCAACGAAACCACCGGCACTCACTGGAAACGCAACTATGAAATCGCCGGCAAAAAATATAATTACGCAGTTTATTTCGGTGGGCCGGTAGAAGTCAGGTTTTTGAACGCCAAAGACGGAGCAATCGGCACTCCGATCTGGGACGGCACTTTTTCACCCACTGCCGGCCTGCCGCATGAATCAGACTCGAACAAGGTTATCCTTCCTTCGCATTTTGCCGGGGTAGCTTATTACGCCTATGGCACCGGCTATCATACTGAATTTCCTGGTGAAGCCCTTGACGGCACCATTGGCAAAAATGGCAACCTCAAGCCTCTAACCCTGTGGTCTGAAGGTGCAGCCGGCCACCAGAACAGCCCGAACAGTCTTTTCTCATGCATCGTCAAAAGAATTTACAAGCACCGCAAAAAGTCACTCGACCTTTATGCGGCTACCGACGACAACCCGTGTTCTGTTCTCACACGTGAGAGCGCAGGTATGCTTTCTTCGCTCGATGTCGATGTTACCGAAGCCTACGGCAAATATTGCGGCGACAACTGTATTCCCGGTGGCTCAATTGGGCAGAACAGCATTCTTACCAAGCTGTCAACAGTTACGGTCGTTACTTCGACCAAGGGCAGTCGCTATGGCTTTAACCCCCAGGGTCAGAAAAAAGGCCCATTCAACTCGACCACCTCAATAAATGCCGCGCTCAGAGCGGTTCTTGCCAACAATATCAGTCAGACGGTCGCCTACGATATTTCTACCGATGATGACGGGCAGGTTTTTTCGAACATCATTACCAATGCTGGTTATCTGCAGAGCCTTGGCATTACACCATCCAACCTAAAAGTCATTGGTGTTTCGTCAGACTTTGGCAACAATGGCGGCCTTGATTTTATTTATGGCTCAGACGCCGACATGTTTGTTGTCCAGGATTCCTGGTGGGGTCGTGGCGGCGTTGCCTATGAATACTTCAAAGATACCGGCATGATTCAGAAGCTCGATTACGTCAGCAACCCGAATCCAACCCCTGAACCACTCGATATTCTCAGCGGCAAGGTCGATGATATCGGCATTGACGGTGATGGTTACCTTTATGTGCTGCGCACCGAAAAAGAGCCGGGCGATGATGTTATGGCCGCCTGCGTTATTGAGACGCCTGCCCTTGCGACCTGGAAGGGCGGTTTCGGCAGCAACATCGATATAACCACGCTGGTTGCGCTGCCTCCTTATCTTGATACCGTCACCAGCAGCGGCTGGAAGCGCCGTGTCGTTACCATGGTCGGCGGGGACCCGATTACTGAGATAGTCGATATTAACCCGGGCCAGCAGCAGCCTGAAGACTTTATTGTCGTAAAAATCAAACAAAAAATCTATAAAACCGTTAAGAGATACCCCCAGGGTACTGGCTCACTTGGCAAAGAAGAAATGCGTGGCAGAGTCAAGGCCGGTCTTGACGAATGGACCCGCGAAGCCGTTCTGCAGAGTGATGGCGGTGTTCAGTGGCGCAGTGCCACCTGGAGCGTTGAAGCCGACGGCAGCAAAGATTCAAATTTGCCCGGCGAACTGGCAGTAGTCAACCTTGCCAAGATACCTGCCAACTTTGAAGGAACCACAGAGCACCACATCGTCGCGCTCAACGGCGCGGTTCCTGATAACGCCTACAGTTCGGTCGGCGACAACCCCTCGATCAACGAACATGATTTTATGACCTTCAAGATCGAAGGCTACAAGCCTTTTATCGATGGCAAGTTTCAGCCTTTCAAGCCAATGGGCGACATCGTTGACCCGGTGACTGGCAACAAACTTTTCGCCAACGTACAGATCAACTCGATTCCGAATGCCAACGGCGATTACAAGCATGATGAAAACGGCGATGGCGCCTTCAGCGGCTTCCCGTCGAACATGTTTGAAGCCACCGGCCGCAAAACCACCGTCACCTGGACGGTAGACTTTGTAGAAGGCAATACAGTAGCTGAAGCCGAAAGCAAAATTATCAAGAATCTTGTTCCGGCACAGGATGGCGGTGGCGAACTGGCAACTTTCACTTACAAGTTTCCGCATCCGGGCAACTACCTGGTTCGGGCCACCATCAATTACAACTATTTTACCTTTCCGAGCACTGCCGATTCAAGACCGCATCAACTGGTCGCCAACCCGTCTTCGCCTGTTAAGACCACCGGCTTTCTCGTTAAAGTTGTGGCGAAAAGCCTGAATCTGAATCAGAGCCCGGGCTTCATTTCGAACATCAGCATGAAACCGGTCGGCAATCTTTGCATGACCGACGTTACCTCTTCGAGCAAAACCGGCAGTTCAAAAATCGACTTCATTGAAGATACAAATTTCAGCGGCATCGAAATTGCCTTTGACGCACAGTTTGCCAGAGATGCAAACTTTGTAACCAATGAGGGTGGCAACCTTGAAACATACGATGGTATCGGCATCTGGGACTACATCTACTACGCACAGATGTACAAAGACATTGCCAACGTTTTCCCGTCACTGCCTTATAGCGCCCCCGCCGTGGTCAGCAACCTCGGAAGCACTGCACCTGGTGATCACGTCTATAATTACAATCCGACCGGTGTCAGCAGCGACATCAAAACCATGATCAACCTTGATGCCTACAACCCCGGCCGCATGAAGGGCAGCGATGCCAAGTGTAATAACGGCACCCGTCTCGACCAGGATCCGACCGACAAAGACTGGGCCTTCATACAATGGGGTCTGTATTTGCGGCCTAACAGCCCTTATAAGGTCGCGACAGCCACCTCGGCTCTTGGCGGTGATATTCGCCATGAACGCGGCATACTGGTAGCTTCGGGCAGCTGCAGCACCGCCAACGTTAAAGCGTCGATCGGCGACCGCAAGTTCTCAGTTGGCATAACTGTACCAGCCACGGCTATCAAAACGATCATGACTCCCAAAGACCCCGAAACCTACAGTCTCAACCTTGAAATCATCTACCCGAGGGTTTCATGGGTTGCCAACGACCTCGGCGACAACAAGAACGAAAAACGTTTCAGCAGCATGATTCCTCTGTTTTCAGACGTAGATTCGCTAAGCACCAACGATAAGGCGGGCAACAACCCGATGCACGTGCTAGGCCGCATGAATCTTTCTAATGACGGCAGCGAACCTGCGGGCAACTACATTCTCAACCAGAGCTGGAAATTTGGTGGGAACGAGTTCTTTAATGCCGGGGGCGATGCCACCGAAGTTCGCGCCCGGGACGTAACAATGCCCACACTGGTTCAGTCACCCGGCGACAACCCGACCCCGATAATTCAGACGACTGGCGACGATGTTACTGATGTGACCGTAGGGTTCGCATCTTACGACAATAATCCGTTTGCTGAATTCACCGACTTCTTTGCCGCTTACCAGACTTTGAAGAGCGCAAGCAATGTTCTCGACAACACCGAAGACAACAAACAGTTCAAGGCAGAAAGCACGATCAGCGGTGCTGGAATCAAGCGCATCACCGGCGCCGATGAACCTGATTATTATCAGAACGACAAATGGACCAACGGCGCTTCTTTCACGACCACGATACTTGAATACGGCCCCAATGGCCCATTCCAAAAAGAAAAGCCCTATGAAAACTGGATCGGCAGCCTGAATTATACTGTCATGGGTTCAGTTTATGACGGCATCGGTTCAGATGCCAAAGACATCACTCACCAGTTCTACCATGCCAAAGCCTGCCAGGATCTGGGCATGACCATCAATGATGATGCGAAGATCCCCGTTGATAACAATCTGGTCAAAGCAGTTGAACGTTTCGACAACGACCCGCCCAGCCTTGAAGTTGAACTGGTTTCGCAGGTTGATAACCGCCGCTGGGTCTTCAAACTCGACGAAAACATTCATGACAACGGCCCGGTTCCAACTACCCCAGACGCCCTCGGCAAATGCAAAATGTCGATAAAATGCTACAACCTGCAGGGCAATACTGAGGTAGCCAACTATAGCAACGAAGCCATTGACGGCTGTGCCGGCTACCCCAATCAGATCGGTGAAAACCGCGTTACAGTTACTGATTTGTTCGCTGATGCCGTTCCGAAGTTCCGCAGAGCGAGCCGCCTGCTGCTCAACGTGCACATTTTCGACAACACCGGCTTCAGAGCCCTCGAAGAAGCCACTCTGATAGTTGAAGACAATGATGGAACGACCACTCGCAGCCTGCTGCCGGCGAACAGTCCTGGTATTCCGACTATTCCATCGCTCAACGTCACCGGTGCGATTATCAACAGTCTCGATACCCGCCCTCGGGCCAGTTACGCCATCGACATGCCCATGAAAGTCAATGGTGAAAAGCAGGTCAAGATCGAGTTGAAAGCCCGAGACGGAGACAATAACGAACGCATCCTGACCATTCCGGTTACGGTTGTAGAAAGTACTTTCGAAACCCGTGTTCTCGAAACCAAGGAAAACAAGAACTGACCTGAGAAACCTTAACAGCAACGATGCCCTGAAAATGGGCATCGTTGCTTGTTTTATTCTGCTGATACTCTATTGGCCACCCACCCTGCCAGGTTGCGACATGACTGCATTTGTGCAGAGCGATTTTGCGGCCCGTTGCCAGTTACTGCAAGAACTCAGCGATAAAACGGTCATTGCCCGGCGGGTATCACACCCTGACCTGCAGAAGCACATTGGCAACCTGAGTCGCGAATGGGTACGCTTTTTTCTGGCACACGGGCAGGCGATAAATTGCCCGCCCAGCCTGAACTTTATCGCCAGCTCAACCTGGGAAACCGCTGTTAAAGACATTGGCATGGCCGTAGCTGCCACCACCCGTGGTGAAATCGACCAACCGGCCTTTGAGTTGCTGCGTTTTAAAATCGGGCTGCTTAAAGACGCCGGCGCCCTTGAAACAGTTCAACAAGCGCTTAAGGCATCGGCGAACGCCACGGCAAGCAGCAGCCTTCAATGGCTCGAAATTGAATACCTTGGCCCGGCGGATGTTATTGCCAAACATCTGGAGACAAACCCCACACTGGTGACCCGGCTGCAGACTTCTGCATCTATGCATTTCAGCACTGCCGGGCGAATCGACCGCCTCGCGGCAGGTGAAAGTGCCGCCGTTGTTGAAGCCATTACCGAAAATTTTAAAAAAGAAGTCCGGGCTGACCGGCGCTTCTGGGAGCAGTTATTTTTTTGCGACTGACCTAATTCAACCGGAAGATTATTACAGAACGACGTTGTAGTCGCTCTGTTTGGTTTTTTCGCTGTCGTCAGCAAACAGGGCTTCAAGAAACTGTTCAGGGTTGAACAGCATCAGATCATCCATTTTTTCGCCAACTCCGATGAATTTAACGGGAGCGCTGATCTGCTCTTCGACCGCGAACAACACGCCGCCCTTGGCGGTGCCGTCGAGTTTTGTCACTACCAGACCAGTGATTGGCAGGGCTTCTTTAAATAGTTTCGCCTGTTGAACGGCATTCTGGCCGGTGGTGGCATCGAGAACCAGCAGTATTTCGTGAGGGCCGCCATCGCTTTCTTTTTCGGCGATTTTCTGCACCTTTTTCAGTTCAGCCATCAGATTGGCTTTTACGTGCATACGACCGGCGGTGTCAATGATCAACAGATCGGCGCCACGCTTTTGAGCTGCATGAATAGCGTCGAATACGAGAGCGCCAGGGTCGCCGCCCTCTGTTCCCCTGATCACTTCGACCCCGACGCGGTCGCCCCAGATAGTCAACTGGTCGATAGCTGCGGCTCTGAAGGTATCGCCGGCCGCCAATATTACTTTTTTGCCGTCCTTAACGAAACGGCGGGCCAGTTTGGCAATGGTGGTCGTTTTGCCGACGCCATTGACACCAATAACGAGGTAAACGGTCAAACCCTTGGGGTTGAATACGGGGTTTGACGAATAGCGGGTCAGCATACCTCTCAATTCATCACGCAGCAGGGCATAAATTCTGGCCGGATCGGTTATATCTTCTTCATCAACCTTTTTATGAAGGTATTGCAGGAGTTCTTGCGTGGTTTTTACGCCCACATCTGCTTCAAATAAAGCTTCTTCGAGTTCATCGAGCAGGTTGGTATCGATTTTGGTGCTGCCGAGCACCAGGCGTTTTAATTTGCCGATGAACCCGCTTCTCGTTTTTGTCAGGCCAACAGTCAGGCGCTGAAACCATGAAAGCTGTGGTTCTTCTTCGGTTGGGATTGCAACTTCGGCCGGCTGCGCTGCTTTTTCGGCAGGTTTTTCAAGGGGCGGCTCAACAGCAGAGACCTGATCGGTAACCGGTGTAATTAATGGTATTGCAGGGGTAGCGACCGGCATGGTTGATTTTTCGAGCACCTGGGCCGGTTGAATTGTCTGGTCTGGAAGAGCAGTAATAACCTCTTCGCCGATCTCTTCTTCGTCTATGGGTTTTGAGTCTTCAAATTCTTCAAAAGGCACCAGCCATGCAAAGAGCAGCATGGTAACGCCTGCCAGAGAGGTCACACCGGCGACCACTGCCTGGGAAATTCCGGCCTGATAATAGATCAGCACGCCTTCGATAAGCAGGCTGAGGCCAATCAGCAGCACAATTACTCTTGATTCATCCCAGGGTCTCGGCTGACGGGCAAGCTCTTTGCCGGGCCCGGAAATTTTCTGTTCTTCGCTCATTGCATGTTCTCCTCTGTGGCTGATCCAGCTGTGGCAACCGCATAATTGCGTTCTTTCATGCCGCCGGCTTTGCTCACAGTAAATTCCTTAATTTTGTCGTCGTCTTCAAGTCTGATTGAGATTGGGCGTGAAATGCCTGATTTTTGAAGGGTTACGCCATAAATGACATCGACCGCCTGCATGGTTTCTTTATTGTGGGTAATGACCAGAAACTGCGTTTTATCGGCAAAACTGCGCAACATGCGGGTAAAGCGTCTGACATTTGCTTCGTCAAGGGCCGCCTCGACTTCATCAAGCAGACAAAACGCCGGTGGTTTAACCTGCAGAATGGAAAACAGCAGTGCCAGCGAGATCAGAGCTTTTTCGCCGCCCGAAAACAGTTCGAGGGTCGAGAGTTTTTTGCCCGGCAGTCGGCAAACAATATCGACATCGCTCTCAAGCGGAATATTCGGGTCGGTAAGCTTGAGCATACCGCTGCCGCCCGGAAAGAGGATTTCGAAGATATCGTTAAAGGCAACGTTGATCTGGCCGAAGGTTTCAAGAAATCGTTCAGAGGAAATCTTCTCGATTTCGGCAATAACCTGTTCAAGAGAATCGGCAGCATCGGTCATATCGGCGATTTGCGAATTCAGAAAGTCATATCGTTCGCGGGTTTTCTCGTAATCCTCGATGGCAAGGGGATTTACGGCGCCGAGGACTTCCTGTTCGAAGCGGCGCTGATTGATGCGGCCAGCGAGTTCATCGCGGCTTTCGTATTTATTCGGCTTAAAACCATGATCGTTGAGATCAATGTTGAATTCACCGCTGAGAATGCCTTCTTTGGTGCTGATATGCGTTTTAACTTCAGTCAATTTGATGTCGAGTTCAGAAAGCTTTTTTCTTGTTGAGTCTTCGATGCGCACTCGGCTCTGATAGGCATGATCGAGTTGATCAAGCTCTTTAGACATGCGCCGGTAATCATTTTGAATGGTTTCCATGGCCGATTCAAGAGTTTCTTTGCGTTTTTCAAGCTCATCTATGCCGGTCTGAACAGCCGAGACGTTCTTTTCGCCTTCGCAGGTCAAACCCTTAAGGCGTTCGACTTCTGAGGCGGCACGCTCTTTGCGCTCGGCGGCATCGCGGCGGCGGCGGGTTGCCGCTTCAATTTCTTTTTTAATGGCTTTTTTGCGTTCGACTATCTGTGCCATTTCGAGCTTGCGTTCGCCGAGCATACTGACCAGACCGCTCAATCGCGCCTGAATGGCACCTTCGCGGCCGCTGAGCGCATTGAGGCGCCCGGAAAGCTCGGTATGTTGTTTTTCAATAGAGGCCAGTTCGGCGCCAGCCTGAACGAGTTCATGGCGAAGCGCATCAAGGCGGGTGGTCATTTCGGCACGGTCACGGGCAATATTCGAATATTCTTCGCTGCGGGTTTTCAGTTCCTGGGTATTTTTGTCACGGGTGCGTTCAAAGAACCCGAGTGACTGTTCGCGGCGCCGCACCATATCATCGCGTTCACGGGTCGAGTTATTCAGGGTCTGGCGTTCGCGGAGCAGGTTATTCATCAGGCTGCGCAGCTTGCCTTCTTTGCTTTCGAGCACTTTCAGCTTTTCTTCGAGTTCTTCTTGTTCACGTTTGCGCGAGAGAATACCACCAGATTTGCGGGCTTCGCCGCCGCCGGTCATGGCGCCTGAAGACCTGATAATTTCGCCATCAACGGTGACGATGCGATTGAAATTACGATTCTTGCGGGTGAATTCGACTGCGTTGTCGAGGTTATCGAAGATCAGAATACGGCCGAGCAGATTACTCATGACCGTATAAAATTTTGCATCAAATTCAATCAATTCGAGGGCTGCGCCGAGGCAACCTCTGGCTTCGGCCCGGCCAAGTGCCGGTGGCGCGGTCATTATATCGAGGGGCAGAAAGGTGGCGCGCCCGGCCTTATTCTGTTTCAGCATATCAATAGCCGCTTTGGCGGTTTCGGCGTCCTGGGTGATGATATCCTGGATACTGCCGCCCAGAGCTGTTTCGATAGCGACTTCATAGCCGGCCGGCACTTTTATCAGGTCACCGACGATGCCGTGAATTCCGGGCAGGCGGCCGGTCTCTTTAAGCGCCAGGGCGGCCTGCACGCCACGGAAAATACCGCTGTCGCTGCTATGGCGGAGTTCTTCAAAAAGATTCAGGCGGGCGCGGGCCATTTTGATACCGTCAGAAACGCCGGTCAGCTCTTCTTCGGTTCGCTTGTGATCTTTTTCGACCTTGTTAAGGCGGGCCATTTCTTCGGAAAGCAGCGTTCGATTTTTTTCGATTTCTGCTTTCATGGTGGCAATCTCGGTCTCAGTTTTTTCGTTTTCAGCTTGCAGGCTGTTAACATGATTTCGAGCTGAAGTGACATCGCCTTCGCCCTTATCAAGCTGGCGTTCAAGAATTTGAATCTGCTGAGTAACGGTGGTAATACGATTTCGGCGATCAGCAAGTGCGACCGCCACATCAAAGACCGACTGTTTATCGCTGCTTTGTTCTCTGAGATGTTTGTCGAGCTCGGCACGCACTTCATCGACATTGCCCTCAAGATCGGCCATAACCGCAGCCAGTTCTATTTCGCGGGTTTCTTCGTCTTTAAAGCGGTTCTCGGCGTCACTTATTTCCTGGCCACCGTCGAGCAGAAGGCTTTCGATGCCATCGATTTCTTCAAGAATGGCCTGACTGCGAGCCTGCTGGCTCTTGAGATCTTCGCGCAGAGCGGCCATCTGGCGGCGGCGGTCGTCGATCTGCACCACCACTGTTTTAACTTCATCCTGACGGGTCTGCAGCACTGATTCAAACTCGGCAAAGCGCACCCGGGCGTCGGCTTTCTTTGCATCGACTTCGGCGAGGAATTTTTCGATTTCTTCAATTTTAGCGAGGAGCCCGAGGCGCATCGAATTAATGTTTTCGAATTCGCCGTTCAGCTGACTGAGGTCGAAAAGAATCAGATCTATTTCGAGTTGTCTGATTTCGCCGGCCAGTGCCTGATATTTGCGGGTTTTTTCAGCCTGTTCGGCGAGCGGGCCGAGCTGCCCCTCGATTTCAGAGGTTATGTCGCGCAGGCGGGTAATGTTGGTACGGGTATGCCCGAGCTTGGTCAGGGTATTCTGTTTGCGGTGCTTGAATTTGGTAATACCGGCGGCTTCTTCGATCAGGGCGCGGCGTGACTGGGTGCGCTGAAAAATAATATCGTCTATATCACCCTGACCGATTACCGAGTAGCCGTCTTTGCCGATACCTGTATCCATGAGCATTTCTTTGATGCTCGACATCAGAGTTCGGCTGTTGTTAACGAAATAATTGCTCTCACCCGAGCGAAAAAGCTGGCGCCCGATGCTGACTTCGGAAAAGTCCATGGGCATGGCGTGGTCTTCGTTGTCGAGAATCAGCTTAACCTGGGCAAAAGCTGAAGCCTTGAGTTCTGCAGAGCCGGCGAAGATGACTTCTGACATCTTGGTGCCGCGCAATGCTTTGGCACTTTGCTCGCCGAGCACCCAGCGGATCGCATCGCAAACGTTGCTTTTTCCGGAACCGTTTGGCCCGATGATAGCGGTAATACCCTGAGTGAAATCAAAAACCGTCTTGCGGCCGAAAGACTTGAAGCCCATCAGCTCAAGTGACTTGAGATACATTTAAGTTTGCCTGACCTTTGAATTAGTATCGCAACCGGGCCGAATTCCGCCCTGTTTCTGCTATTGAATCCTGCAAAACTGAATAGACAAACTAATATATGCCACAATTCGCAGCAAAAATACAGCCTTCCGGTGCAATTTTGTGGGGAGGGCCGCGATTTTTTCGGGGATTTTTTTTATGCAAGCCAGATAGTCAATTTGCCGGCGCTGATGTTGCTTTGTCTGAAGGGTGTGTGATAATCTGACGCGGCGGGTCAGTATTGCAGGGTGGCGAACCCGTCTTTTTAAAAATCAACACGGCACCAGCGAGGAAGTTTCATGGATAACAATGGCAACAATGATGAAAACAGCAACAAAAACAACAACGCTCCCAACCAGTCAGACGGCATCGGCCAGAAGCTCGGTTTCTTTGCAATTGCGATTGTGGTGCTGGTGATCGCCAAATACGTTATCGGTTTCTAAGCCTCGAAAGCCTTGCCATCAGCAATCATGGGCCGCAACAGACGCTAAGCGTGGTTTCGCGGCCAGTAATGCATTAAGTTTCGCTAAGCGGTTTTATTTATAGATAACTGAATTTTACGCGCTGGCAAAATTTTGCTTTCATCACCCGGCCAGAGTGATATGAGGAAATCTGGCAAGTGTGGCCGGCATGTGATAAACTGCCAGAAAAGCACAAATCCTCAGGAGGTTGCCATGCCGGTAGTTGGCGAATCTATGCCCCGCAAAGACGCTCTCGACAAGCTGAGAGGCGTTGCAAAATACATTGATGACTACAGTTTTTCTGATATTCTGCATGTCGTAACCGTTCGTTCATCGCATGCCTACGGTCGTTTGATCAGCGTTGACAAGCGTGAAGCCGAAAAAATGCCCGGTGTTGCCGGTGTAATTACCGCTGAGCAGATCCCCGGCAAAAACGCCGTGCCGCTGGTTTTTGAAGACGAGCCATTTTTGGCCACAGGCTTCGTCAGGTTTCACGGTGAACCTGTGGCCCTGGTCGCCGCCGAAACCCTTGAGCAGGCACAGGCAGCCGCCGAGCTGGTCAAGGTCGAGGTTGAGCCGTTGAAGCCGGTTCTGAGCATCAAAGAAGCTCTTGCCCCTGGTGCGCCGCGCCTGTATAAAGATGATAACTGTTTCAGCCGTTACACAGTAATCAAAGGCAACGCTGAAGAAGCAATGCAGCATGCGGCCCATGTTTTCGAGCAGGAATACGAAACTCCCTATCAGGAACACGCTTATCTCGAAACCAATGGCGTCATCGCGGTGCCGGGTCTCGAAGACTCAATGACCGTGTATGGCAGCATGCAGTGCCCGTTTTATGTTCATGACGCGGTTGCAGCGGCAGCGGGCATTGACCGCAACAAGGCCAGGGTTATTCAAACGACTACCGGCGGCGGGTTTGGTGGCAAAGAAGATTTTCCGTCCGTGATTGCCGGGCAGGCAGTTGCGGTGGCCAAAATTTTCAATCGCCCGGCCAAACTCGTTTATAAGCGCGAAGAAGACATTATTGCCAGTTCAAAACGTCACCCCGGGCTGATCAAAATGAAGGTCGGCACTGACGAACATGGCAAAATTATCGCGGCTATAATTGATTATTACGTTGATGGTGGTGCCTATTCGACCCTTACGCCAATCGTTCTCTGGCGTGGCACAGTGCATGCTCTCGGGCCATACGAGTGCGAGAACGTTCACGTGAGGTCATTCGGTGTCGCGACTAACAAGGTTCCATGTGGTGCCTATCGTGGTTTCGGTTCGCCGCAGGTTATTTTTGCGGGCGAATCAATGATCGACGAAATTGCCACAGCCCTGAACATAGACCCACTCGAGATACGCAAAACCAACGGCTACAAAATCGGTTCAAAAACCGCTACCGGCCAGGTTCTCGACCAGTCATGCGGTCTGATGGAAACAATCAGCCGTGCCGGTGAGCGTTCACAGTGGCAGAGCAAATGGCAGAAGCCTGCTGAGCGTCAGGGCAACCTCAGAAAAGGGATCGGAATTTCCACGGTTTATTACGGTGTCGGTCTTGGGGCCGGCGGCAAGCATCTTGACCGGGTTGGCAGCACCATGACCATCATGAAGGACGGTTCGGTTCACTGCGCGGTTGGTAATGTCGAAATGGGCCAGGGTGCCAGAACGATTCTGGCACAGATTGCCGCCGATGCTCTTGGGGCGCCATTCGAGCTGGTGAACGTCGTCGAAACCGACACCAGTCTGGTACCTGATTCAGGGCCGACCGTGGCCAGCCGCACGACTTTTATGTCGGGCAATTCGCTGATGCTCGCGGCGGCGGAGCTTCGCCCGCGCCTGCTGCAGGTGGCGGCCGACATGCTTGGCGTTGCCATGACTGATGTCGAGCTGATTGACGGGCAGGCATTCATTAAGAACAAACGGGCTGAAAAACAGATTGGCTTCAAGGAACTGGCCGCCAAACTATACGCTTACCGCCTCATGCCCAGCGCGTTTGGCTGGTTTATCGCCCCCGATTCATCTTATGACAAAGAAACGGGTCAGGGCAATGCCTACTTCGTCTACAGTTACTGTACCAACATTGCTGAGGTAGAAGTAGACATGGAAACCGGCGAATACAAAGTGGTGCGCATCACTTCGGCTCATGACATGGGCAAAGCCATTAACCCGCAACAGGTCGAAGGTCAGATTGAGGGCGGCACGCTGCAGGGGCTTGGTTACGCCACCATGGAAGAAATTCGCCACGATGCCAACGGTCGCATGCTCAACAATGCCTTTGCCACCTACATTCTGCCAACCACCGAAGACACGCCCGAAATCGATCCGATTATTGTTGAACACCCTTATGATCGCGGTCCTTACGGGGCCAAAGGCTTTGGGGAAGTGCCTCTGATGGGCGTTGCTCCGGCTATCTCGAACGCAATCTACAATGCAACCGGCGTAAGAATCAGAAAATTGCCGGTGAAGCCCGAAAAAATTCTCGGTCTGGAAGACTGAAAAATGAGCGAAACCGACATCAGAGCGGCATCAGCTGGTCAACCCGGCGAACAACCCGCGGCTGAGCAGATAGAATGGAATCGCATCGCGGCACTTGTGGCTACGGTCGCGGTGCTTTTCTTTTTTACCCGTTCCGCGCCTTTTCCGGCGCAGACCTTCTGGGATCTAACACTGGCACGCGACTTTGACCTGTCGCTTGGCTGGGTATTTTACCCCGAAGCAATCGCCCTGACCATCGCCGATTCTGGCGCCTCGCTTCTGGGTCTGAAAGCGGTTTTTCATATCGCTTATTTTTTGCTGTGCTGCATTCTCTGCACCTGGGTTTTCAAGAGCCGTGAGATATTGCCTGGCATAATCTTTCTGGCGATTTTTGCCCTGTCGATGCAGGCTTTTCTGAGTCTGCGCATGCTGCTGACCCTGATTTTTGTAGCTGGTACCATAACCATGCTTGATCGAAACCGCCTGAAGAATCATTTTGGGCTGGTGCTGGTGCCGATAACAGCAGCAGCCAGCGGTCTGGGCATCAACAGCTGGCTATTGGTAGCCCTGGTGGCCTGCCACGCTTTCTACAACGACAACTACAGCCCGACCATGATTCTCTGTGCGCTGACCGGGTTGCTGTTTTTTCCGGAAGGGGCTGCCAGTTCGGTAGACCCCACATCAGTTCTTGCCTGGAATTTCATGCCGGAAGCCGATATGAAAGTTATGTATCTTCTGTCGGGCATTTTTCTGCTGATCACCATAGCGATGCTTGGGCGGCTGACGCACGAAGACATGCCCAACCTGTTTTTTTATGCAATCACCGGGTTCATCGCGCTGATCAACCCGGCCACCCTGCCAATCTTTGTATTGATGGGGCTTACGATGTTATTGAAGTGTTTCGCCGAAATTGAACCTCTGGCACTGAACTATCATCTGATTGGCATCATCTTTTTGACTGCCATTGTTCACATGTTTCTGTTCATCAACCCGTTCGGATTCAAGCTGAACCCGACGGTGCGCGGGCAGCTCGGCAAAAATCTCTCACCGCTGCTCGAGGGCTACATCGACGAGCAGGTGATTTTGAACCACGAAATAGGTGAACTGGCCTGGAAAGGCCTGGTTTCGATCAAGCCCGAAGACCTGCACCGCATTGCCCTCACCCGGGAATGGAAATTGCAGCGTTCGACACATGGTAATTTCGAACTGATTCCGTCGTTGTTACCGGTTACCACGCCCGCAGCAACGGGGACCGCCAGCTACTGAAACCTGAAAAAAAACCGGTAGCGCCGTGGGCGCTACCGGTTTTTTTATTGAGCTGAATTTAGATGAGCGGGCGCAGCCACTGAAGCTTGCGCAGGCGGTTCATCTTCTTAACGGTTTCGCTCTTGACGTGATCTTCGGGGCCATATCTTTTTACGATGCGGCCTTCGCTGTCGCGTTCGAGGCGATACTCGATGATGTTTTTCTTCATCAGGTTAAAAATACGATTTCTGGTCATCTGGGCGAAGGGTTTGTCGTGAATGGCAGCCACCACTTCGGAGTTCACCTGTTCGCTGAGGGGGTCCATGTTGTAGGAACCGACAACGGTCACCAGGCCGTCAAATACGAAGATTTTGGCATGCAGGCGCTCATTCTGGCTCGGGGCCACAAAGAGGCGGGCGGTAGGCATGTCGGTCAGCAGTCTTTCCCAGTCGTTCATCAGGAAGGCCTGCGGAAAGAGCGAATCGGTTGAATCGGCACTGTTGGTGTGGAAGAAAATCTTAACGCCACGTTCTGATGCGCGTTTTAATGCGGCTTCGACTTCGGGAGTAATTACCAGATAAGGATTCTGAATTATCACTTCGCTGCGGCAGGCTTCGATCATCTTGAGCAGTGAGGGCGTAATGCCGTTGAGCGGCCCGCAATACGAATGTTTGTCGAGAATCTTCACGGGTTTGAGACGTTCGCCCCTGAACAGATCAAAGGCAGCAAAGGAAGTGATGTTCTTGAAGCTTGTGACTTCTTTGTTCATTTCGAGCAGGGCTTCGTGCAGGTCTTTTGAAAGATTGAGTTTTTCGGGGGCGAAAAGCCCGCGACCCTGCATGTAGCGGCTCATAACGCGGTAAGCGAGATCAACTTTGGCAAGCTGGTCTTTGAAGTTGATGCCGTCAGCCTTGACCACTGAATTTTTCAGGTAGTTCCATTCGTCGTTGAAAGCTTTTTTAAGCTGCTGGGCAACGTGCTCGCCCTGCATTACCACATCAGCGTCATTGTAAACGATATCGTTTTCGCCATTTTCTGCAAAATAGTCGGCACCAATGTTTCTGCCGCCAATGATAGTGGTGTAGCCGTCGCAGATGATTATTTTGTCATGGTTTGAAGCCACGACCTTTTTGAGATCGGTGAATGCGGAGAGCAGGGATTTGCTGACTGAATTATAGAGCTTGATTTCGACATTCGGAAAAGCGGCGAGTTCTTCGATTTTGTCGGGCATCTTGCTCATGTAGGGCATGCGATAGACGCGACCATCGATCATAAGGCGGATTTTAAGGCCCATGCGGGCTTTTTTGAGGAGCAGGCCGATAAAAGCCTGACCGAAAATATCTTTGTCAACGATGTAATAGGTGCAGTCGATGGTATCGCGGGCATCTTCGATCATTTTCCAGCGTGAATACCATGCATCGTTGTTGGTGGTGATCAGACGAACCCTGGTCTGTTCATAACGCCCTTCAACCTTGACGCTGCTGAAGATTTCAGACAAACTGCGATTATCTGGTACCGGCCGATAAGGAGTACTGGCAAAAACAGCCGAAGCCAGCAGACAAAGCATCAGACCGACAAATAAAACTGACCTGAAATTATTTTTCATAAGGTTCTCCGCTTCGAGATTCTTTTAATTGTAATTATTTTTCATGCATTCAGCAAGTACATTGCACAGCAAACAGCTAACAGGTTGATACCGTGGCGGGCCAGTGCTTCGGTGAAGCTCTGGCCAGAAGCAGGGCGGGTGCGAATACGCAAAGTCGCGATTTGCAGTTGTTGAGCCAGGTCAGGCGGGATTTTGCAAAAATCTTTTTCGGTACAGACGAGTTGCAGTCTGGCATTCTGGGCGCGAGTGCCAAGCTCAAGGATTTCGGCGCGGGTAAACCGGTGATGGTCTCTGAACTCAGCCCGATCACTCACGCGCAGCCCTGCAGCGGCTAGCTGACTGTAGAAGCCGGCCGGGCGACCGATGGCCGAAAAAGCCAGAACCGGCCCGGCAGCGGCCGGGTTATCAATTTTGCTGCCGTTCCAGGCAAAAATACCAGCACAAGAGGTCTGAACTTTAACGACCGGAACTCTGGGAGCCTGCTCGGCCAGCCAGCTCAGCCAGCGTTGTTGAACATCAGCCGGCACCGATTCGCAGCGGGTCAGCAGAATAGCTGAAGCCTGCTGCAAGCGCCAGGCCGGTTCACGAAACCGGCCAGCCGGTATTAGTTGAGCTTCTTCAAGAGAAGCCATTGCGTCAAATAGCACCAGATCAATATCTTTAACCAGGCGACGATATTGAAACCCGTCGTCAAGCAGTATAATTTCTGGTTTACAGCGTTGTTCAGCGATGATCGCCGCGTGATGGCGATTTTTGCCGAGCAATACGGGCACCTGCGGAAATCTGGCGTTCAGGAGGAGGGCTTCATCGGTGAGCTGATCCGGGTGTGGCCCGGGGCCTTCCAGGTGATAGAAACTGCGTTCCCAGGGGCTGCGGTAGCCTCGCGAAAGCACACAGAGGCGATGATGCACCAGTTCTTCAAGCAGTTCAAAAAGCACCGGTGTCTTGCCGGTACCGCCCATACTGAGGTTACCAACCGAGATAACCCGGGCGGTCGGGCGATAGCTTAAAAATTGACAGGCAGAAAAAAACCGGCGCTCAAGACTCGTCAGCGCCCCATATATACCAGACAACAGCGATTTCATAAACTGACACCCGGGCATGGCAAAACTGGCAGGTTCGGCTGGCCAAGCATCTCAGCAAAAGCCTGCCGCATCTGTTGGAGTCTTGCAGAATTTTCGGCACAGAAACCTGGTCTGGCGCGACGAAAGTCAGCCAGCTGGTTCTGCTGCAGAGTCAATACCCCGGCATCTTCGGCCAGCCAGTGCACTTTGCCGTCGTAAGCCGCCAGTTTAACCGGCAAACCGGCACGAAGCATTGCCAGACCGGCGTGAAAACGCATGGCCAAGCCGAATGAGAGATTGGTGCAGGCGTCGGCAAATTCGGCAAACGAGGTCGGCTGCATTATGGAAGCAGCGGGTGCGAGGGCTTTAATAGCCTTGACGTCATCGCGGCGGGCGGCCAGGCCTACAATATGGCGTTCATTGTGGCGCAACTGGCAGGTAACCAGTTCAGTAAAATTGCCTGATTTCCAGGGGCGCAGGTTAAGGGCAAACGGGGCATTGCGCCGCTGGTTTTCGTGCCACTCAACCGGCACCAGCCATGACCAGTCGGTGCCATAACTGGCTTCGACAGGGCCAAGCTCATTAAAAAGCCGCACTGATTGAGGGTCACGCAGCCAGGCAATCTTGACCCGCCGCAAGGCACGACTGACGATCTGGCGTGCCCAGCGACTGCGAAGCGGGCCGATGCCAGCGCCCCATAATGAGGTCTGACAACCCATGGCAGCGGCAGCCATAAGCCGTAGCGCAAACCAGGTTACGCCTTCAAACGACCAGTCCTGCAAAATTCCACCCGAAAAAATAGCGTGCTCGCTGGCAGCAGCCGTCTGCAGAAACACAGGCCATGATGCAAGACCACGGCGTCTGATCGGGGCGGCCGCCCCCTGCGAAGGCAGACCACTGGTGACGAACGCCCGACAATCGGCAGGCAGGCAACTGCAGATCGCCTGCAAGATCGTTTCGTCGCCGAGATTTCCTTCGCCGTAAAAACCGGTCAATAAAATTTTCATGCATCAATCTGACCGCAAAACGGCCATTCTGTCAAGAATTGTCTGCAATCTTTCACCCCAGACCGGAACCCGCCCGGAAAAAACCTGCGGGCCAAAACGGTGCTGTTGCAGGGCGGCGGCGGCCTGCATTGGGCCAGCAATAAATCTGCTGATCATCGGGTTGGCATGCAGCGAAGGCAGGTCGGGCGCCCAGACTTCAAGGTGGCAGGCAGCGTATTCATAAGCCTTGATCGGGTCAACCCCGTTGATCAGTTCGAGGTTTTTGAACGGAATCAGCCCGATATGGCAGCTGAGCAGGAGTTGTTGCAGAGCACCAGGTTCGAGATGGCCGTGATAAACGACGTTACTTTTGCTGATCAGCTTCTCAAAAGCGCTTCCACGACCGGATCCAGCGATATGCAACTCGGCGCCCGCGAGTTCAGCAAGCATGGCAAGCCAGTCACAGTCGACCCATTCATAATGTGCCCCCGACGAAACAAGTCTGATCTTTGCTGCGGCCGCAACCCTTTTGCCTTGATCGTTTAGCGCCGGCTGGCAACCTCTGGCCACAAATTCCTCACTACAGGCATTGGGCGCCAGCAGGGTGTTTTCTGGCATTCCCCGCGCCAGAAAAGGGTGAGAGACGCTGATGATCGAAGCTCGGCTGGCCAGAAAACTTTCATAAGTTTTCCAGGCATGGTGCCGTTGCCCCGGAAAAGCCCCATGCAGGTCGCAGCGGTCATAAATGACAGTTTGCCAGGAAATCCCAGCCAGTGCTGCCATAGACGGGTCTGCCAGCCACAAGATCGTGGCATGAGGGTCTAATTGCCTGAAACGACAGAGCCAGGCCTGAAACAGGCGAATGCTGATTTTCTGCAAAGCCGGGTAAGATGCCGCTTTAAATGGCACTTTCAGATGCAGCAGCGTCAAGCGGTCACTGATTAAAGTGGTAGTCAATGACCAGCCCGGGCTGAGAGACGGTTCAAGGTAATCGACGCTGAAGCCGCTCTGTGCCAGTTCAGTTGCAAACGCCTGGTGCCGCTGTTTCAGGCGGTTGAAGACTACGGGCGCCACAAAAAGAACCTTGCGATTCATTTGCTGATTCCATCGTTAAGAACGGCAATAAATTCATACAGCATGCGGTTATAATCGTTCACGCACCTGAACTGCTCGAGCGCACCCTGGCTCAGTCGTTCGTATTCGGCAGCAAGACCCAATCTGTTGATTGCCGCAACCAGAGCAATGGCATCGCCAGGCTTTACCAGCAGGCCACTGCGCTCGTGCTCGATTATCTCTGGAATACCACCGATTTCTGAGGCAATAACCGGAATGCCAAAACGCATTGCTTCAAGCAGACTGAGGGGGATTCCCTCGCCGAGCGATGGCAGCAGAATCAGGTCGATACCAGGATAAAGCAGCTCGGGTTCATTGACAAACCCGTGAAACACCACCAGGTCTTCAATTGCCAGTTGCCGGCATAAGGTTTCAAGGCTCCGACGTTCGGGGCCGTCACCAAGAATATGAATTTCAGTAATACCACAACGCCCATCGGCTCGGCTGATCGCTTCAAGTGCCCATTTATGGCCCTTATTGGCATGCAGCTTAGCGGTAATAGCAACCCGAAGCGGCCGATGCGGGGCTTTTCGGCTGCCAACAGCTGTTCTGGCAATACAGTTTTTTATGACCAACATGCCGGCGGGGTTAAGCCCCTGAGCGAGCAGATGCCGGCCTACCGCGTCAGAAACGGCAATCTGCCGGTTACTGAACTGGTAATAAATTTTCTGGTTCAGGCCATGCACATGTGAAACAACGGGGATACCGGTGAATCGGCCAAGCAAACCAGCCATCAGACTGGCTCGGTTCAGATGCGAGCTGATGATTCCGGGGCGCAGGCAAATGAGGTCACGGCACAGACGAGCCAGAAAAAACAGACCGCCGGCCTGCATTCGGGCAACTGAATGCTCGATACCGGCATCGGCCATGGCCCGGCTCAGCGGCGCACCTGCACAGGTCGCCGTAACCCGCCAGCCACATCTGGCAAGACTTTCCATCAGGCCCAGCGCCAGGCGTTCGCCGCCACCGAGTTCATCAGAAGAAATGGCAAAATGCACATGTTTAGGCCGCGTCAACAGGGCCCTGAAAATTTCGAGATGCTTCTCTATGCCGATCTGGCGATTGAACGAAGCTTCGACCCTTTGCCGCCCAAGCAGGCCAGCCCGGCGACGAAACTCGGGTGCGCGGGCCAGACTTTTCAGCTTGTCGGCAAGATCGGTTCGGTTTTCGGGGTCAAACAGCAACCCGGTCTGGCCATTATCGACAAGCTCAGGTATACCGCCAACCGAGGCACCAACAATGGGAAGAGCACGTTCCATGGCCTCGCAGACATGAATGCCAAAGGCTTCCTGGCGTGATGCCGCGACAAAAATATCAAGCCCGTCAAGAAAAAGCCGCTGGTCGCTAACCTGACCGACAAAAGTGCATTCAGCGGTGATGCCCAGGCGTTGGGCCAGAGCGTGCAGTTCATGGCTCTGGCGACCATCGCCGCCAATAATCAGTTCAAATGGCACCCCATCAGCCTTAAGCATGGCGCAGGCTTCGATCAGACGGTCGATGCCCTTCACCGGGTGCAGGCGGGAAAGGGTTCCGATTCTTATGACACCCGGCCGCGGGGCACAGGGGACAACCGGCCTGATATTGACGCCCGGGTAAATAACGCTGCATTCGGCTTTATCGAGTGAACGGATATTATCTTTATACCAGTCACGCAGGTAGCGACTCGGAAAGACCATATAATCAGACAGCCGGCTCATCAACTTTTCGAGGCAATGAAAAGTGCCGGTTTCGCTGCCATGAACCGAGGTAACCAGGCGCACCGGCCTAAAAATGCCGCAGAGAGCCCTGGCCCAGAAACTGGCTCTGAAGAGGTGCGAATGCACGATTTCGGGGCGAAAGCGCCGCATAATCGAGACAAGACGCGCAAAAGCCGGCAGATCAAGCAGGCTTTCGCCGAGCAGGTGCACGGTAAAGCCCTCATTACGAAGAATTAGGCCGATCGGCCCATCGCGGAAACAGGCGATCTCAATTTCGTGGCCCTCGCAGCGTGCCCGTCGTGCCAGGTCAAGAACCACAAACTGTGCGCCGCCCATGGTCAGGGCATTAATGATCTGTAGAATTCTCATTGCCGGGGGTTGTCGGTTTCATGGCCGCCGACAGCTTTTCGTTAAGACTGGCGAATTCTGCCTCAGCGGCAGAGAGAGTCATGCGCAAGGTCATAGACTCAAAAACATTTTCGCGGGTCGAGAGTTCAATCAGTTGTTCAGCGCGGCTCCCGATGATTTTTGTGAGTTCAATCTCAGTATTGGCCAGCATTTTATTCAGCCTCTCGCCGAGGCGTTTCAGTTCGGCAGACTGCTCGATCAGATCAGCACGGTTCTTCTCAGCAGAGGCAGACCAGAGTCGGTCGAAACAGCGGGTGAATTCAAGCAGCAGCCGAGGCTGTTCGCCCATTGGCTTGCATTCGTAGAGCCACGACAGGCGCCTCGAGAATTTCAGCATTTCATCATGGGCAGAATGGCGATCAGCTTTGAGTTTTTGCCTTATTTCGCCGATTATGCGCCCCAGTTCTGAGAATTTGGCCTGCCATCGGGGGTCTTTGCCACCCCACTCTGGCGGGAACTGGCTGAAAGAAGCTGCAAAATCGACCCAGCAGCTCATGAATTCAACAAGTCGGCGTTCGGCAAGCTTCTCATCGAGATACTGCTCACCGAGAAGCTTAATGGCAACCGCCAGTCTGGTAATCGCTGCGGCAAATTCATCCTGCTTGCTGGTGCCGGCCATAATGGCAAAAAGGTTCAAATCGCAGGCCAATGCAGGCATAGATATAAAGGTCAGCAGCAAGAGCAAAACAAAGAAGCGCACCGGCGAGCCTCCATCAGCTAGACTACCGGCATTCTACCATTCTATCGGCAAGTGTTCAAAGAAAACCGATTCAGACTTCCCCGGGTTTTTCGGGGGCGACCGGTATTTCGAGGTTATCGGGTGGAAACCACCTGATGATGCACAGGGAAACAAGCCAGGCAAAAATTGCGCCGACCAGCCAGCCACACAGAACATCAAGCGGAAAATGGACACCGACATAGACCCGCGACCATCCGACGAGAAAAGCGAGAAAAGCCAAAGGCATGCCGGCTTTAAGGCCGCAGATCATCAGGGTGACAACCGCAAAAGCCGCGGTATTGGCAGCATGGTTTGAAGGAAACGAGCGGCTGTTTTTTTTGGGCAACAGCAATCGACATGTGAAACCAGCGGAAGGCTCGACCGAACATGGCCGGGTGCGAGCGACAGCCGGTTTGATGACCCGGGCGCAAAAAAGATCGGTGAACCCGACGGCAACAAGCAGAGCAAGCGCCAACACCCGCAAACGCTTGCCGCTGCCGGCAATCATGAGCAGCCACAGCAGCAATACAATTGGCAGCCAGGTTTTCGCGTTGGTAATAAACGGCATGAACCAGTCGAGAAAGCCGTTTATCAGGCTTGAGTTCAGCAGCATAAAGAGTTTGTGATCGAACGCGACGAGGGTTTCAAGCATCAGTATTCACTATAAACGGTCTCAAGGTTGTCGAAGCGGGCAAAATTTTCATTAAAAGCCAGTTCAAGGCCGCCAACCGGGCCATTACGCTGTTTGGCAATGATAACTTCGCCCTTTCCCTTGCTCTCTTCTTTTTTTGAGTAATACCAGTCGCGATAAAGAAACATGACGACGTCGGCATCCTGCTCGATGGCACCGGATTCGCGAAGGTCAGAGAGAACCGGGCGGCGGTCGGTGCGCGATTCGACAGCACGCGACAGCTGAGAGAGGCATATAACCGGGATATTTAACTCTCTGGCGAGGCCTTTAAGGCTTCTGGAAATAGCCGATACTTCCTGTTGGCGGCTTTCGGGCTTTTCGCTGCCCGACCACGAGATCAGCTGAAGGTAGTCAATGATGATCATGCCGATTTTATCCTGGGCAAAGGCGCGGCGGGCTTTGCTGCGAATTTCGAGCATACTGGCGTTGGCGGTGTCATCGATGAGAATGGGAGTCTGTTCTAGAGCCCCGGCTGCATGCGACAGCTTGACCCAGTCTTCGTCGCCAAGAAAGCCGCGACGAACCTTTGAACCGTCAATTCGGGCTTCGGCACAGAGCAAACGGGTTACCAGCTGCATGTGCGACATTTCGAGCGAGAACAGCATCACCGGGGTATTACCGTGATAAGCGGCATTCTGAGCGATGTTGAGACAAAATGCGGTTTTGCCCATCGACGGGCGGGCGGCGATAATAATCAGGTCAGATTTCTGAAAACCTGCGGTGTATTCATCAAGTCGGGTAAAACCGCTCGGAACACCGGTAACCGCCTGTTTGTTCTCATAAAGGGATTCAAGATAAGTAAAAGTTGGCTTGACCAGGTCTTTGACGCGCATATAGGGTTTGGTGCGCTGAAACTGGCTTAACTGTAAAACTTTTTGTTCGGCTTCACTCATCAGCAGGTCTGCCTGGGCCTGTGGGTCGAAGGCGCTGGTAGATAATTCGCCCGACAGTGAAATCAGATGGCGAAGCATCGACTTGTCTTTAACAATGCGGGCGTAATGCTGGGCGTTACGCGAA
>Ga0116171_10001070_pt1 | contig 28209 bp, 19 predicted proteins | sample AD_JPNHW2_MetaG_FD_89798 | JGI IMG/M metagenome (GOLD analysis project Ga0116171, IMG submission 89798) | Active sludge microbial communities of municipal wastewater-treating anaerobic digesters from Japan - AD_JPNHW2_MetaG | ecosystem: Engineered > Bioreactor > Anaerobic > Digestate | place...
ATGCAAGCCTGAAGGATGATGTTAAAAGGTTGCTGCGCCGTCTGAAAAGCAGGGGGCTGACAATAATTCATGTTACGCATGACTACAGGGAAGCAATGAGCCTTGCAAGCAGGGTGGGAGTGATACATAATGGTAGGATAATACAGGAAGGAGAACCCGGTGAAGTTTTCAGAAATCCGGTTAACAAATTTGTTGCAAGATATTCTGGTGTAAAGAATTTTTTTGAAGTAAAATTCAGAAAGGAGAACGGCGAATGGAAAGCTGTCGGAAACAATGGGATGATTTTTCATCTGCCCGGTAATTCATATCCGTCTCAGGGAGTGTTGATTATAAGAAGCGAGGATATTACGATATGGAACACAAATCCTCCTTTGCAAACGGATAATTGTCTCAGAGGTGTTGTCAGAGAAATACTGCCATCTGATTCAGGGATGGAAATTGTGGTTAATGCAGGGAATGATTTTTATTTAGATGTTTCTTCTGAAATGTTTAAAAGACAGCCCTTAAGTGGGCTTTCAGAGGTCTGGATCACTTTCCCGGGGAAAGCTGTTGTTACATTGAAGGAGGAGTAGTAAAAGAAGTAAAAGAATAAAAAGAAGAACTTACACAGAGGACCACAGAGGAGACACCGAGCGACACAGAGAGCCACAGAGGAAATATATAGGAGCACAGAGGAGACACAGAGGACCACAGAGAAGAAAGAGGATATAAAGAGGGCACAGAGGATAAACAGATGACTACAGAGAACATAAAAGAGGTAAAGAGGATGCATAAGAGGGGAACAATTATAAGAAAAAATTAAGATGATGAAGATGATAGAATTTCAGGAAGCCCTGGATATTGTGATGAATTCCGCTTTCACCATGGGCACAGAAACAGTCTCTTTTATTGATTCATCAGGCAGGATATTGGCTGAGGACATCAAAAGTGATATGGACCTTCCGCCTTTCAACAAGTCAACTGTTGATGGATTTGCCTGCAGAAAAACAGACCTGGGGGGCGAGATGGAGATAGTCGAAACGATTCCGGCAGGGAAATATCCTAAAAGGCCGGTTTTCGGAAATCAGTGTTCAAGGATAATGACGGGAGCTGCTGTACCAGATGGAGCAGATATGGTGTTCATGGTTGAGGACTCGGATATCCTGCCGTCGGGGAATGTCAGATGTACAGCTCCATTCACAAAAGAAAATATCTCTTTGATGGGAGAAGATATAAAAAACGGCGCTATTGTTCTGAGAAAGGGAAAAATAATACAACCACAGGATATTGCAGTAATGGCTGCAGTCGGTTGTACTTCTGTGGTTGTCAGCAAGATGCCTGAAATTGCCATAATAAGTTCGGGCGATGAACTGGTTGAACCTTTCGAAAAACCTGATATCTGCCAGATACGGAATATAAATTCTTACGGGCTTCTGGCGCAGGTAAAACGATCAGGTGCAATCGGGAAATATTATGGTATTGCATGTGATCATGAAGAGGATACCTTTAGTCTTCTTGACCTTGCAATATCGGCAAGTGATATCGTACTTATTTCAGGGGGAGTGTCAATGGGAGATTTCGATTTTATTCCTGCCGTCATGGAAAGGGCAGGAGTTGAAATCCTTTTCCCGGGAGTGAATGTTCAACCCGGTAAACCTACAACTTTTGGCACCCATAAAAAAGCACTTGTTTTTGGTCTGCCCGGTAATCCGGTCTCATCTTTTATTCAGTTTGAACTGATGGTCCGGCCTCTTATTTATAAAATGATGGGTTACAATTGGAATCCTCTAACAATAAATCTTCCGGTTAAGGAGACTTTTACAAGAAGATCCTCCGGCCGTATGGCTTTGCTGCCTGTAAAAATTTCAGAAGAGGGATATGTATACCCGGTTGAATATCATGGATCTGCACATATATCAGCTTTAACAGTGGCCGATGGAATAATCTCCGTCCCGCCAGGTAAAAAGACAATTGAGAAAGGGGAAATAGTAAGTGTTCGACAGTTTTAAAAGAGATATTAATTATCTTCGGATTTCGGTCACCGACAGGTGTAATCTGAGGTGTGTTTATTGTATGCCGGAAACGGGTATTCACATGCTCCGTCATGAAGATATTCTGTCATTTGATGAGATTGTTAACTTCACAAAAACAGCAGTGGCAAACGGGGTATCGAAAGTAAGGATCACAGGAGGAGAACCTCTTGTCAGAAAAGGAATAACGACCCTGGTAAAAATGATATCAGAAATAGAAGGCATCAATGATCTTTCGATGACCACAAACGGCACTCTTCTGGACCTGTATGCACATGATCTTAAGGTATCGGGTCTGCACAGGGTAAATATAAGTCTCGATACTGTTGACCCCGGCAGGTATTCAACTATTACCCGTACCGGAAATATTGACGATGTTTTTAGAGGTATTGATAATGCAATAAGTGAGGGGCTTTTTCCTGTCAAAATAAACTGTGTAATAAAAGAATCAAAGAATGAAAAAGATGCTGTTGCTGTAGCTGATTTTTGTAAAGATAAAAACCTGGAGATAAGATATATACGTCAAATGGATCTCCTGACAGGCCATTTCTCAGCAGTTGATGGGGGCACCGGCGGGCTCTGCTCACATTGCAACAGGTTAAGGCTTACTGCTGACGGGAAACTTAAGCCATGTCTTTTCAGTAATATTGAATTTGACGTCAGGGAACTTGGTTACAAAAATGCTTTTAAGATGGCAGTAGATTGTAAACCCGGAGCAGGATCAAAAAACGAAACAGGTGCATTTTACAATATAGGAGGATAAAAGTTTATGAAAAAGCTGACACATACCGACAGTAATGGGAAAGCTGTCATGATTGATGTAGGTGGAAAGGACATACAGCTCAGAATTGCCAGGGCAAGCGGGCATATTTCCATGGCTGAAGAAACCATTAACCTTATTAATGAAAATCTGCTTAAGAAAGGAGACGTTCTTACTGCAGCTCAACTGTCAGGTATAAGTGCTGCTAAGCAGACTTCCGGCCTTATCCCGTTATGTCATAATATTGTTCTTGACAAAGTAAAAGTCGATACCATTATGGATGACTCCGGGGTGAGAGTTGACAGTGAAGTCAGTTGCAACGGCAGGACGGGTGTTGAAATGGAAGCATTGACAGCTGTCAGTGTATCGCTTCTTACAATATACGATATGTGCAAAGCAGCAGACAAAAACATGGTTATTGATTATATACGCCTGGTTGAAAAAATTAAGAAATGAACATTCCCGGTAAATTTGAGGTACTGATAATTACTCTCAGCGACAGGGCTTATAAAGGAGAGTACAGGGATCTGAGCGGTCCCAGAATAAAAGAGGACCTGTCTTCGTTTTTCTTTTTAAATGACTGGGACTTTCAAATCAGTTCCACTATCATTCCTGACGATGCTGATGCCCTGAGTGGAATACTGAGAAGTTCAGTGGATAAATACAACATCATCATAACTACCGGGGGAACAGGCATCGGTCCCCGCGATATTACGGTTGAAACAGTTATTCCTTTTCTGTCAAAAGAGATTCCGGGGATAATGGAATTCATCCGTTTGAAATATGGTGCTGAAAATCCAAATGCCCTGTTGAGCAGGGGAGTGGCAGGAATTATGGGAAAATCACTTGTTTATACACTTCCCGGATCTGTCAGGGCTGTCGGGGAATACATGACTGAGATATTAAAGACCCTGAAGCATATTATCTATATGCAGTACGGGATCGATACCCACACACCACATCAGTAGGCAATATTGTTAAGGGTGTTGAAGACAGCAGAACCTATGACCCTGTCGTAACGATCGCGGGGATTTTTGTAGTAAACCAAAACAACGTAGTCATTTTCAGTCTCATAATGACTGCCTTCGAATACTGTAGCAACAGCATCTGAGGAACCATCTTTCTGAAAGACATATTCATAATTATACCACCCCTGTTTCAGAAGCATGGTGCATTCATATTCCCCTCTTTCATTATTGTAAGTCATAAGGTTATTTTTATCCAGATTCCAATTATTCAAATTTCCTGATACGTACATTTTTCCTCCTGAAACCATCTGACGGGAAGGGAGCGTAAAATAAACATATACATAATCAGCATCAAGGTCGAAGTTTTTACCGTCTTCCACAGCAACATAATATTTCCCGTTAAAATCCTGCCAATAGTAATATGGTTTGAATTCACGATCTTCAGAGGGTTTTAGATAAAAATTGTAAAAAGGGGCAGCATAGTCTATCCTGCTTACGTATTCAGTCTGGTACTTTATGCTTTTAGTATCGAAATACCTGAACTCATTTCCACCCCGGAAGATATTCCTGTCTGATAATGAATTGAACTGAAGTTCATTATTCCCTGTAAAATCTGGTTTAAGATTTCTTTTTGCATTGTCCCATCTTCCATTCTGAAGGACAAAAGCGTTAATATCCCTGTATGTATCATTGATATCAATACCTGAGTAATTAACAGTAAAATCGATTTGCTGGAGAGCATTATTGTCAACAGTAGCCTGCGGACGATGAGCCTTAATGTCAATAGCAGCAGCATCTTCCGTAATGATGAATCTTTGTGTTAAAACCGGTTCCTCAGGTTTGCCGGCAGGATAAACCGTAATAATATAATTGCCTGAAAGTTTAAGCTTCACTATGTCGTTGGGAAAACTGAGTTTATAATGGAAGTAACTTACGGTTGTGTTGAAAGAGGCTTCGTAGTCTTCAACAGGATTTTCAGGGAACCCGTCGAGATAGTCGCCCTGGAATATATCTGATTTTTTCCAGTCTTTGCTGCAATGAGAAAAAGTATAGTAGTATGTTTCAGGCTGGTCCCCAAGCTGGTCAAATTGCAGGATTAACCTGTCATCACTGTTCAGTTTCATTATAGGATATGAAAGATTCCACCCGTCTCTGTACAGCTGAACCGTTTTAATATTATAATTATAGATATGATTTGAGCAAAGGACAGAATCGGGATAGTCTTGCTGGCCCTGCAATAAAAGAGAGCTTACTGAAAAAGCAATGATGAATAGAATTTTCATGAAATTAAAATATTATCCGTTTTAAAACTATAAAAATAAATATTTATTTCTATTTAATAGCTGGCATGCCCACTCATCCATTACGTACATTTAAAGTCTGAAAACAAAACAGTTAAAATAGTTTGAACCAACACAAATATTATTTAAGATTGCAGTTAATTATAATCATGAATGAAAAATATCATAACAATATGAACAACAAATTATTAATAATAGCACTTTCTGTAGCTGCAATATTTCCTTCATGCACAAGCAGGAAACCTGTCATAGAAAATTTCTCAGGTTTTATACAGGGAACCACTTATAGTGTTGTTTTTGACAACAGAAAGAAACTTGATTTGGTTAAGACCAAAACAGATGTGGAAAATATTCTCCATGCTTTTGATTTGTCGTTGTCTATCTATGATGATTCATCGATTATTTCGAGGGTAAACCGGAATGAAGATGTGACAGTTGATTCTTATTTCACTGAGGTTTTCAATAAATCGGCCATTATCTCAGAGATGACCGGGGGTGCTTTTGATATAACAGTCGGGGCCCTGACAAAGGCCTGGGGTTTTGGACCGGATAACACAAAGAGCTTTACAGAGGAGAATCGCGACAGTCTTCTGAAATTGGTAGGGATGGATAAGGTATCGCTGGTTAATGGCCATGTAATAAAAAAAGAACCTAATATGTATCTCGATGCCAATGCAATAGCACAGGGATATTCAGTTGATGTCATCTGCAGGTACTTTGATGAACATGGAGTAAAAAATTACCTGATTGAGATTGGTGGAGAGGTGAGGGCAAAAGGCACCAAAGGGGGTGATCTGTGGAGAATAGGTATTGACAGACCTGAGGATTTTAATATGACACCTGGGCAGGATCTCCAGGCTATAATTAAAATTACTGATAAAGCAATAGCCACATCAGGTAATTACAGGAAGTTTTATGTGGAAGATGGTGTAAAATATTCTCACGAGCTGAATCCCAAAACAGGTTATCCTGCAAAGAGCACTCTTCTGAGTGCATCAATAATTGCTGACGAATGCGGTTTGGCTGATGGGATTGCAACTGCATGTATGGTCATGGGAACGGATGCTGCCATTGAGTTCATTAATAACCACCCGCAGTTTAGCGCCTACTTTATCTTCTCGGATGAGAATGGCAATTTTAAAACCTGGACTTCGGAAAAATTTCAAAAATTTATTTCCGAAGCCGCAGATAAATAATAACTGCTCTTATTATTCCGTCACCCCTATGATCCTTAGCAATTCAGTTGCTGCTTCGCGGGGTCCGCTTGATTCGTAGCCCGAAATACCCAGTCTGGTTCTCATCTGACCGACAAAAACATTATTCTTAAAGAAGGCCTCGAAGTACTTCCTTGCAATTATTTCATGTATCTCTTTGTACTCGGGAGGGCCGAAGATATTTGCAAAATACGAATGGACCAATCCGCTTGAAGTAGTTGTACCTTTGCTCATTACAGCTCCTTCCCTGAATATGTCGAGAGCCCATTCCGGGGATGTGAATCTTTCAATGACAGGGTGTTCATTATCAATTTCTTCGTAATTGTTGGCATACAGTATATAGTCGATCTTATGGCCCTTTATCAACGTCTCATATTTGGTTACGGGGAAGACTATACGGGCATTAACCTGGCTGGGGTTCATAATAACCGAGCGGTCGAGATGGCCGTAAGCATAACCCGGTTGCAGGTCGTCGAGGCGGAGGAAGGCTCCTGTCTCTGTTCCATACCCCATGGGGCAGCCATTTTCATCAAGCTCAATTGAGCCCATGTCATCAGCAATGATGGTGAGTTCACGAATATACTTTTCTCCAAGTACACGGAAAGCTTCAAGAGTTTCTGATTTTCCTGCACCGGTATCACCCATCATCAGAACAGTTGCCTCTTTGTTTCCATGCAGAAGTATCTTTATCATGGCGCCATGAAAAGGCATATTACCTGATTTCATTACAATGGAATTATGCAGTGTAAGTATCATTTTCTTCAGGTAACCAAAGTATCCGAATTCTGGTCTGCCCGGGATAGCACCTACAAAAATCCTGTTCTCATCGTCGTCACAAAAGACAGTCGGATATTTTGAAAGGCCATCTATTGAATTCCCCTGGGCTCCATAAATAAACAAGGCGTCAGGTTTCTTCTCCAGATCTGCATCATTAGCAAGTTCAAACAGGTTGCACAACGGGAAGCCAAGTTCGAAAAAACCGAGATGAAAGTAAACCATAATAAGCAGTTTGCCTACTTTAGCCGGAAAGCAGATCCACTCTTCGGGAGAGAGTTCAATCAGATCAACAGGATTCTGCTCTATCTTTTTAAACTGTCCGGTCCTTTTATTCATCGGCTGCTGTATCACAAGCGGAGGGTAAATAAGCATCTGGCGGATAACAGGTATACTGTTTAGTTTTTTATACCTCTCCCCTTTATATGCTATCTCTTTTGGTAAAGAGATGACTGCCATTTCCGCTCCTGCAGGAACCTGTCTGTAGACAGTAGGACGACATCCTGATATCCTTTCCTGAACCTGACGGTATACTGTCCGTATAAGATGAGTCAGCTGTTCAATGGTCTCATTAAAAGTGCGGTAAGGCCTTTTGTCAAGACGGTCACCTTCTGAATCATTTATTATAAATCGATCAAAATGGCGCCAGTAATCATAAAGGTAATCTACAAAACCTTCAAGCTTGTCGGGGTTATTAAGGAAGACCCGGGATCTTTCATAAATATGTGGCACTGCGCCTGATTCATACTTCACAAGTAATGTAAGTGTCTTAACAAGATCATCCACCGACTCATTGTTGATTTCACAATCTCCAAAGATCTCAGTTAAAGGAGAATCCTTTAATCTCAGATCTTCAATGCAACGGTCAAGAACCATGCGGAACTTTTCACTTCCAAGCAACTCTTCAGGGGTCTCGCACATCCTTTCCCGAACGTTCAGGATAGCTTTATTGCCAATAATTCGTAGGGTGTTCTTCTGCATATATATTTTTATCAGTTTGGGTAAAAATATCACTACTGTCCGGAATAATATCCCATGTTTATTTAAAGCTATTATTTATTGCGCCCTTGCTTCGTAACTTCGTTATAATGGGGGTTACTTATCATCTTGCAAATATTTAATCCCTTATGAGATTCCTCCCTACGGTCGGAATGACAGTCCTCTGCATGTGGATGAGGGTGTAGGAGAAAGCGACGGCACTGCCGCCGCTTTCTCCTACACCCAGCTTAAAAGTCGTCTGTCATTTCGAACGAAGTGAGAAATCTGCCCCTTATAACACAAACCATCATTATTCCGGACAATAGTGTAAAAATATGATAATAATTAATTGAAAACAGACTTTTAATTGGATATTTTTTATTATATTTTCACTAATTATTAAGACTTATGCAACCGGAACTTGATTTGTTTGCAATATTGCCGGAAGACAAAATTCCGGAGAAAGGAAAGATCCTAATATCAGAACCTTTTTTGCCTGATACTTTCTTTAACCGGAGCATAGTATATCTTACCGATCATACACCACAGGGCTCGGTTGGTTTTATTCTGAATAAAAAACTTGATCTAAAACTCAACGCTGCTCTTGAAGGATTTGATGACTGGGATGAGAATCTTAATATGGGCGGACCTGTAGCACCCGATACTCTTCATTATTTGCACAATCTGGGCGATCTTATACCAAAGAGTGTGCTTGTTGAAGGAAACATTTTCTGGGGAGGCGATATTGACTGTATAAGAGATCTGATCAAATCAGGTGAGATAAACCCGTCACAGATAAGGTTTTTTCTTGGTTATTCGGGATGGTCAGCCGGCCAGCTTGAACGCGAACTTAAAGAAGATTCATGGGTAATAGCAAAGGTAAAGAGCGAAATAATAATGAATAACAGAGGTAATGATGCCTGGAAGCTTGTTCTCCGAAGCTTTAAAAACAAATACAGAATGTGGGCCGACTTTCCCGATTCGCCTGAGATGAACTGAACTAAACTAAAGGTGAAGTATCCTGTATACCATCTCTTTTAATAAATCACCGGGCTCAGTGCCCGGATCAGCGTATCCCTTTGACCTCATGTCGTATGTACGTAACATGCCGATAATATGCACCGTTTTTGCTACATTGTATTTTGAAGCATAGGTCTCATAATCCTTTACGAAAAACGGATTTATCTTCAAAACAGCAGCAACATTGTTTTTCGATTTGTCGGGCAGGTAATGATAGGTGAGGACCTTGCCGAATAATCCGAAAAGAGAGGCAATGGTGAGGGTTAGCGGATTTTCTTTCTGATTGTTGGCAAAGTACTGAACTATCATGTTCGATTTGAGGATATTCTTTTCACCTATAGCCTTTTGCAACTCAAAATTATTATAATCCTTGCTTATGCCTATATTCTTTTCAATAAGCGATGTTGTGATGACAGGTTTTCCTTCAGGCAGGGTGATAATAAGCTTATCCAGTTCATTTACAATCTTGTGGAGATCGGTGCCCAGATACTCCGTCAGCATAGCACTGGCGCTCGGATCAGTTTTTATACCTTTTGTCATAAGATATCTTTCTATCCAGGCAGGGATCTGATAGTCACGTATCCTTGGAGATTCGAAATAGGACCCGTGGCTCTCAAGCAACTTACACAGTTTAGTTCTTTTATCCAGAGTCTTGTATTTATAACTGAATACCAGGATAGTCGATAACAGTGGCTTCTCAAGATAAATGACCAGGTCCTCCAGCTTCTTCAGCGATTGTGCTTCTTTCACAATAACCACCTGATGGCTGGCCATCATTGGGAAACGTCTGGCCGTATCTATTATAGCCGGGATGTTGGTGTCTTCTCCATAAAGGACCAGCTGATTAAATGACTTCTCCGCCTCGGGAAGCACTTTATCTTCAATATATTCAGTAATGAGGTCAATGTAATAAGGTTCTTCCCCTGCAAGAAAGTAAACAGGCTTGAAGATCCTTTTTTTCAGGTCCGAAATTATTTCCTCATAAGTAACTGCCATTATCAGAATCTTAAATGTTTAACTGATACCCCATTATCTTTTATTTCCCTGAGAGCGTCAATCCCTATTTTAAGATGAGTATCAACAAACTCAGCTGTTACCTTATGATCGCTGGCTTCAGTCTTTATACCTGTTGAAATCATGGGCTGGTCCGATACCAAAAGAAGAGCTCCGGTAGGGATCTCGTTTGCAAATCCAACAGTGAAAATCGTGGCAGTCTCCATATCAATTGCCATTGCATGTGTTTTTACCAGGTATTTCTTAAATCTTTCATCGTACTCCCAAACCCTTCTGTTTGTGGTGTATACCGTGCCTGTCCAGTATTCTTTATTATATCGTGTTATTGTTGCAGAAATAGCACTTTGTAACTTAAATGCAGGCAATGCAGGAATCTCATTCGGGAGATAGTCATTCGACGTTCCGTCACTTCTTATTGCAGCAATGGGCAGAATAAGATCCCCCAGTTTATTCTTCTTCTTTAGTCCGCCGCATTTACCAAGGAACAGTACGGCGTTTGGAGCAACAGCACTTAGAAGATCCATTATGGTGGCTGCATTCGGACTGCCCATCCCGAAGTTTATTATGGTTATTCCGTCAGCTGTGGCATTTGGCATGTTTTTGTCTTTACCCTCAATAGGAACATTGTTCCATTTTGCGAAAAGCTCAACATAATACATAAAATTCGTAAGAAGAAAATACTTACCGAAGTCTTCGACAGCTTTGCCTGTATATCTGGGCAACCAGTTGTTAACTATTTCCTCTTTGGTCTTCATAAGATTAATTTAGGTAAAATTATCTCAATATATTTGTAAAGGATTGATCATTCATTAAAATAAAATGTAATCATTAATCCGACGTTTTCATTTGTGATAAACTAATTTGTGATAAAAGTACAAAACTAAGTTGAAACAGCTAAATCTGCCTCAATATTCGTTCAAAATATCCGGTAATGAGAATAATGAAATGATCCTCGATACGGTAAGGAGAAAATATGTCAGACTTACTCCTGAGGAGTGGGTACGTCAGAATTTTATTCAATATCTGGTCAATGAAGGAAAGTATCCTGCCGGTCTCCTTGGTGTTGAAGTAATGTTCAGGCTTAACAAATTAAAAAGAAGAGTCGATATCCTGGTTCACAACAGGCAGGGCAGACCTGTTATGATAGTTGAATGCAAAGCGCCTGAGGTAAAAATTGATGATAAGGTGTTTGATCAGATTGTCTGTTATAATATAGGGCTGAAAGTCCCATATATTGTGGTTACCAATGGTATAGACCATTATGCCTGCAAGGTGGATCATACAACCGGTAAGTATGAATTCCTGCTTGTGATCCCGCTTTATGAAGATCTTTTATAGTGATGTCATGATTAATGTTACATGTGCAGTTATCAGGAATGAGGATGATGAGGTTCTGATTGTCCAGAGGGGAGAAGCAACCGACCATCCTTATAAATGGGAATTCCCGGGCGGGAAGATTATCCCCGGGGAGAGCGATGAGGATTGTATTATCCGTGAGGTGGAAGAGGAACTGTCGATGGAGATAGTAATATGCGGGCGACTGCCTGAGGTCGAATATGACTACAGAATAAAACAGATACGACTGATTCCTTTTATTTGTGACACTCTTGATGAGTTACCCTTACTGACAGAACATCTGGCTTATAAATGGGTCCTTCCTGAAGATCTCGGATCGGTCGATTTTTCTGAAGCCGATGTATTAGTTGCTGATAGTTATAAGGATAAGATTGGGGTTAAAATGAATCATGAAGAGGTGACTGTTAAGCAGTCTGCTCAATCTGAACCGGCAGATGATGATCTCCAGGCAATGATTAACAATCTGATAAGGACGAAAGAGGTTGAATGGATCGCAACTTCTGCAATAGAGAATCCTTCTGTTTTAAAAAAACTCTTTGAATATTCATATTCTTCCGACAGAAAACTGGCATTTCATGCTTCCTGGGCCCTGACAAAAGTGGGCGACAGATATCCGGAGATGATAAACCCTTATCTCCCGAGTATCATTGACTCGTTGGGAAAACTTAACAATGATAGTACACAACGTTCATTTCTCAGGATACTATCATTATGCGACATGAATATTCTCAGTCATAAGAACCATGGTATTCTTGCTGACTACTGCTTTTCGATGCTTAAGTCGGGTTTCTCAACTATAGCTGCAAAAGCATATTCTATGGAGATCCTTTACAAGCTGGCAATAATATATCCGGAACTGGCAAATGAGTTGGCGGCAACTATAAGGATTCTCCAGGATGAGAAATCAGCAGGGATTTTAGCCAGAGGCCGGATAATAATTAAAAAACTAAAAGCAGGATTTTCTGACCCGCCAGCTGACCTGTCTATGTAATAGACGCTTTGTGAAATAAAGTAAAAAAAGTGTTTAACAGAAGTGATGAGTTTTTTATCCGGGTGAAACACCTGAAAAAATAAGGTGTTGACTTTATAAAATCGGGTATTTATTCCATATGGCAGCAGCTTAAAAGGAATTATTTTTGTATCAGGTCAAATATTAGTTAGTAAGGTTGGTTTTTTCATAAATTAGAGTTAGCTAAGAGGCTGTATTAAAAGTTCTTGACTCTTTTTCACCCCTAAATCCCACTGACGCTTCAGTCAGTGCCGGACTTAAGGGGGCTTGCTGAACACCAGGTTTTTACAAAATTTCATTTGGTGGGGGTAATAGAGAACTTTTGAGACAGCCTTATTTTTTTATGTTCAACCACTACTGTCCGGAATAACCCAAGGCGGCCATTCAGCACCTTCCTGAGAAATCTTCTGTGGTATCCGGTACCACGGGTTGTTGCCCCGTGGTTATTCATATCCGGCACCTTCCGGTGCCGATTTTTAATAAACTTCGGCGACAGCCGGAGGAAATTATAAACACACTCAACATCAGCCCGGAAAGGGCGTCATTGATCTACAATGCCTGATGTCCTAAGGACAATTGTGTTTGTATAACCTTATCGTATAACGATTTTTTTATTGTAACTTATGCCCTACGAACAATTGTATTTTTAGAACCTTATCGAGTAGTGGTAATGGTATTAGTATACGGCACCTGTTAGTGCCGGAAAAATTGTTTTCTATCCTGATTAAGTATTCCACCTCATTCTATCAACCGCTTTTCGACTTAATCCAATCATTCACTCTTATCAAGAAATGATTCTATGTTTATCAATGAAATTTATTCTGAAAGATACTGTTTCAAAAAAAACTACTATTAATTCTTTATTCAGTCAATTATTTGGTAAGTTTATAATCAGATGAAACCCACATGATTGAAAGCAATCACAAACATGTATAAATATAATTTTAAATCATGGACAGTTCAATCATACCATTAAAATTATATTATGATGAAACAAGAGTGTTGAAAAAATAGAGTTTTTTCTTTATCAAGAATATGAATTAAAGAATCTAAACTGGCCATTATGAAAAAATTTTTCCAATTATTATTCTTTTTCATGATCTCTATAAATTCCACTTCCCAAAGTTTATCAGAGAAAATGACAGGTATATTAGACCATATCAGCAAGAATATACCTGCTGATCAGCTGTTCTTGCATCTTGACAGAAACCTTTATCATCCCGGGGATACTGTCAGGTTTCAGGCATATATAAGAGACAGCCAGACAGGGGTAATTGAAACAAAAAGCATATCTCTTTATGCTCTTCTGTTAAATTCAAATCATGCTACAATCGACAGTGCCCGATTCAGAATAATTTATTCAACAGCATCCGGGTGGTTAAAAATACCTGAAGCTGTTACTCCTGGTGATTATTCAATTCTGGCATTTACAAGTAGTAACATGAATTTTAATCCGGAGTTCTCTTTCACAACTCCAGTTAGAATTGACCATATCAGACCTGTCCGGATTGAGAGTGAAACGCAAATAAAAAGTGGAGATACACTTTTATATGAAATGCCTCTTCCACAATCAACAATTGATCTGAGATTTTTGCCAGAAGGTGGTACATTTATTTATGGAATTAATCAACGACTTGCCTTTAACGCAGTTACATCAACTGGTGTTGGTCTGGATGTTACCGGAATAATAAAAAATCAAAGAGGCGAAAAGATTACAGAATTCAGATCAACTACATATGGCCCGGGAGTTGTGGAATTCACGCCGTTACCAGGTGATACATATTTTGCAGCACTTAATGGAAAAGAATTCAACGGATTGTCATGGCCCTTACCAATTCCTGAAAGATCAGGTGTTGCAATGCAGGTAAATAATGCGGGCAAGGGATTAATTGACATTATTCTTAAAGGAAGAGAAACTGATGGAATGGCGGGTTTTCTGACTGTAACGATGAATAATGTACTGATATTTTCAGAAGAGATACATTTAGATACTCTGTTTAAAGCAAGGATCAGCACAAAAGAAATACCTTCCGGAACAGCATTTGTTACACTATATGATAAGGACTTGAATCCACTTGCCGAAAGAATGATCTTCCTGAATGAAAACAAAAAATTGAACGTTACGTTAGGTGTTTCATCAAAGATTGTTGACCATGTTGATGAAACAGAATTGACCATTAACACTACAGATTATCACGGGAATAATATTAGTTCAGTCGTTTCAGTTTCAGTTATCGATTCTGCGACTGGTTACGATTGCAGAATTCCGTTACCTGAAATTGAATCAGTCTATCTGTATGACAGAGAATTTTATAATAATCTTCCTTCACGAATCAAATCTCTGGGGTTAAAAAACATTGACAGTAAATCCATTAACATATTGATGATGACTTATGGATGGAGAAAATTTAACCTGAAAGAAATCACCCGGAATAATCCTGAAAAAGAATTTGTTAATTATGATTGTCTGACATTAAATAGACAGGGGGCTGTAAAAAAAAGAAGATCAGAAATTGAGCTTATTTCTCTTGAGGAGGGAAAAATCATAAATCTTGAAATGAACAATAGCAGAGAAGCTGTTTTGCCATTCGACTCTCTTGATATCTATACAAGGCAGGTAATGATCCTTACCGAAGATGATTCTAAAAAAAATATCAATCCGGTAAGTGTCAGATTTCCTGAGAATAAGAACTTCACAGATAACGCAAAACATTTGGTAAAAGATTATAGTTATTCTGCCCCGTATTTGCCGCCAATAACCAATAGACAGCCGGATTTTGATGTGGACACTTCAATAATGATTGAATCTGTAACCATTAAAGCTCCACAACAACCAGTTAAAGTATATGTTGATAAATACGAAAAAATGTACCAATCCTATGGCGTTCAAACAATGTACAGTAAGGATTTCATTACAGCTTCAACCTTTGAGGACATTCTTCCCAGGTTTTCTCCGTTTTATCTTGACAGAAGAAATAAGAAGATAATTCTTCGTGCTGTCAAATACTTTTTTACCCGCGGCTATGTTCCAGCATTATTTGTAGTTGATAATGCTCCGATTTACGATAATACATATGTTCCAATTGCTCAAATGCCTTCCTCCGAAATAGCATCAGTTTCTGTTTTGAGAGGACCACAGGGATTCGCAATATTCGGAAATGAAGCAGTTGGAGGGGTAGTATTTGTGACAACAAAAACAGGCAATAAAATCAATGGCGGCGCAGATCCTGCTGATGAATCAGGTACTGACGATGATATTATAAAACCGGTAAGATTGTTCCGTACAGAAACTGAATATTACATACCTACAAAAGAGGAAGTATTTTTTATTCCTGAATTTCAGTCCAGGCCAACAATCCTGTGGAAAACCGATGTTTTTATTGACAGCACAGGTTCAGTTAAAATAAAGTACCCGAATAACCTTATAAAAAGCACTGCTATGATATTGGTAAATGGAGTTACTTTTACAAACCTTGTTGGCTCTAACAGATACATCTATAAGGTTAAACAGCCATGGTAGAGTTTTTAATCGCCTCTGTTTTTATTCCTGTCGCGGAAGTGAAAACAGGAACTCTGTTCCTCCTCCCAGTCTGTTTCTTGCTGATATCTCTCCTTTATGAAGCTGTATGGCATTTTTTACAATTGCAAGTCCGAGGCCTGTGCCGCCGCTTTTACGTGACCTTCCGGCATCGATCCGGTAGAACCGCTCAAAGACCCTGCTTAAATGCTCCTCCGGAATGCCAATACCATCATCTGAAAAAGAGAAATAATAAAACTTTTTATCTTTGTTATATACAATAATCCTGACAGTCGTATTGTCTCCGGCATAGTTTACGGCATTCTCCATCAGGTTCTGAAACACCGAAAGAATAAGCGATCTGTTTCCTGCCACCACAATATCATTGTCAATGTTATTTTTAATCTTTATCTTTTTTGCTTCGATAGCTGTCTTGAAATTATCGCGCACTTCATGAATGATCTTTTTTATTTTTATCTTTTCAAGCAGGTATAAGTTCCCGGCTTCTTCAATCTTATTCAGAACAACAATATCGTTAATCAGTCCAGTCAGCCGGTCTGTCTGGGCCAGGGCCTTTTCAAGGAAATATTTCTGTTTCTTTGGTTCCATACCCGGATTGTTAATCAGAGTTTCGATATATCCTTTTACCGAGGCCACCGGTGTTTTCAGCTCATGAGCAATATTGGATGTCATCTGTTGCTTGATGAGTTTGTTTTTCCCCATCTTGGTAACATCGCTCAAAATTATTTCGAAGCTTTTATCATTGAATATCACACATTGTATCCGGAAAAACCTTCCGTCTTTCGTAACCTGATATTCTGTTTTCGGAAGGTCATGATTACTTATCTCCCTGTCGCTGTTTTTATCAATGAAATCCGTTATTTCCCCGAACTCTGGGATATCAAAAAAGTCTGATGACGAGATCTTCAGATTTCCCGTGATCATATTCATCAATTGAATAAAATGATCATTATTAAGGATATTTGCCTTCTCCCTTGAGAAGAAGGCGATTCCTTCATTTAAGGTATTCAGATGACTGAACAGCTTTTTCTGCTCAATGATAAGTTCGTTGTCGTCAGGGGGAGGATTATCAATAATAGATTTATTTTTCACCATCGTTGAATACTGAATTTCAGAGTTCGAAGAAATAACCATACCCTGTTTTGTTCCTTAGGTTCTGGCCGAAATTGCCAAGTTTATTCCTTAACCTGGTAATATTTACATCTACAGTCCGGTCTGTAACTATTACGTCATCACCCCACACTCTCATCAGGATATCGTCTCTTGAAAATACTTTTGACTGGTTTTCGAGAAGGAGTCTCAGTATCTCGTATTCTTTCTTTGTAAGTTCGATTTTTTCGTTGTTGATAATGAGCCTTTTACGGGTAGTGTCCAGTTCAATATCCCCGAACCTGATTATCGATTGATTTTTGCTTTTACCTGGATTAGTTCTTTTAAGTACAGCTTTGACTCTTGCAGTAAGTTCATTAATAGAAAAAGGCTTGGTAATATAATCATCAGCCCCCAGGCTAAATCCTGTGAGGAGATCATTCTCAGTATCTTTTGCTGTAAGAAAAATCACAGGTACAGTATTATCAAGCTCTTTCCTTAGCTTGTCGGCCAGCTTAAAACCCGACATAGGTCCCATCATCACATCAAGGATAAGTAGGTCGTAAGTGTGGAGCGGCATTTTTAATGCATCCTCTGCAGAATGTGCAACATCGGTTTTGTAACCCTCATTGCTCAGGTTGTACTGAAGGATCTCACAAAGATCCTCTTCATCGTCTACAATAAGTATCTTTTTTCCTTTTAGGTCCATACAGAGAAATTTTTGTTACTATCTGATATTGCCTGATATTCTGTGCTCTCCAAAGGTAATTGCATTTCCCGGATAATGAAATTACAATTTTATTACAAAAATTCAGATGTTAATAAATCCTTGTCATTAACCTTGTGTCTTTTTCCGTACCAAAATATTAAAAAAAATCATTGAAATTCACACGGTTAATACAGGGGGTAAGAGGAGTTTTTATATATCTTTAAATGATATTTTAATATAAAAGTTTAATTAATGACTATCAGAAAGATCTTGTTATTCTTTGGATTCCTGATAATTGGGACAGACTATGCATTTTCGCAGTCAGTTACTGCTCCCAATTATGCCCTGAAAAGCCATGAGACCCTCGAAATAAGAAAGATAGAGACTACTGACAAAGCAACTTTAATATATATGGATATTGAGAACAGGATAAAAGGCGGATCCTTTTGTGCTGACAATAACATTTATATCATTTATCCGAATGGCAAGAGGAATAAACTGCTCTTTTCAAGCGGAATTCCTGTTTGTCCCGATTCCTATAAATTCAAATACCCGGGAGAGAAGCTTGACTTCGTGCTTACATTTCAACCGATACCGACAGGCACTGAAGTGATTAGTCTGGTTGAAGAATGCAGTGAGAATTGTTTTTCGTTTTATGGAATTATTCTGAACAGGGAACTGAACAAAAAGCTTGATGATGCCTTTATTCTGGTTGATAAAGGAGAATCAGACAAAGCATTGAACAGCTTTATCGAGATTGCTGAGGAAATAACAAAAAAGAATATGGTGGTCTCAGATCTTCTTTATTTAAATATCATTAAGCTTTCTGAAGAAACAGGGAATAAGGCAAAGGCCTCCGAATGGTATAACAGACTTAAATCATCAGGAACTTTACTGCTTCAGAAGTATGTAGAGTATCTTGACGAACATGTACTTAATAAATGATTCTGACAAATAATAAATGTGTTCTTTGTTATCTCATCCGGAAAAACATCGGAATCAAATCTTCAGAGCCGGATATAAAAATGTTTCCTGAGATGAAGAAAAATTTGATTGCCTGGGGGGAATATCTGTATTGTGACTGAGAATGTTGCAGAGTATCTCTGAGGAAAATTTTAAATTTGTGTAATAATACCAGAAACTATGAAATATCTGCAGATTACACTAATCATTGGTACCATAGTATTTTCTCTGGCAGGATGTGCCGGGGGAAAAGAAAACATCCCTGTTGCCGCGCATATCAATACGGTAAAAGTTCAGGCAGTAAGATTTGTTCCAGATAGTTCTCAGTACAGTTATGTGGGGGTTGTTGAAGAATCACAGTCGGTTCCGCTTAGCTTCCTCATTGCCGGCACTGTTGATAAAGTATCAGTGGATGAAGGAGAACATGTAAAAAAAGGACAATTACTTGCCTCATTAAACAGTACCAGCTTTCAGAATGCATACCAGGTGGCTGAAGCAAAAGAGAAGCAGGCACAGGATGCTTATGATAGGTTGTCGTCGGTATATAAAAACGGCAGCCTTCCTGAGATAAAGATGGTTGAAATAGAAACCGGTCTGGAACAGGCAAAGTCTTTGGTAAAGATTGCAAAAAAGAACCTTGAAGATTGTGTTCTCTACTCACCTGTAAACGGCCTGGCAGGTAAAAGATCAATAGAACCTGGTATGAATGTCATACCTGGAGTTCCGGTTATCACTCTTGTGAAGATTGATAAAGTTTTTATTAAAGTGTCTGTGCCTGAAAACGAAATTGCTTCGATTAAGGTTGGCCAGGCTGCATCTGTCAGGGTTGCAGCTCTGAAGAACGAGGTTTTCACCGGAAAAATAGAGCAGAAAGGGGTAATAGGCAATCCTTTATCGCATACTTATGATGTAAAAATAGCTGTTGCAAACAGCGATGAAAAATTGAATCCGGGAATGGTCTGCAGTGTATCGCTCATCAATGATTCAACAGGAAGTTACGCCTGTGTCTCACTTCAGGCTGTTCAGACAGACAGTAATAACAGGAAATATGTCTATGTGGCAGACACTACTACTAACCGGTCAGTCAGGAAGTATATTGCGACCGCTTCTCTTATGGGTAACGGTGATGTTATTGTCACAGACGGATTGAAAAATGGCGATCTGGTTATTGTGGAAGGTTATCAGAAGATTGACGAAAACACACCTGTTAAAATAATCCGGTAATTATGAAAGAAAGGATCTCTTTTGTGGAATCTGCCATGAAAGACAGGCAGATCGTGTTCTTGTCCATAGTATTGTTGGTCGGGCTGGGTGTGTTTGCACTTTTTAAGATGCCCCGGCAGGAATTCCCCGTGTTTACCATTCGTCAGGGATTGGTCATAGGTGCTTATCCGGGTGCAACATCAGCCCAGGTTGAGGAACAACTTACCACTCAGGTGGAACGTTATCTGTACAGTTACAAAGAGATAGACAAGAAGAAAACCTATTCAGTTTCGAAAGATGGTGTGATGATCATCTTCGTTGAGCTCACAGGTAATGTTAAAAATTCTGACGAATTCTGGTCAAAGCTGAAACACGGGCTCAACAGCTTTAAAGCACAGTTGCCTTTGGGTGTGCTGGCATTATATGCCGATAACGATTTCGGTGATACTTCAGCTCTCCTTATCTCCATTGAATCTGATAATAAATCTTACAGGGAGCTTGAAGGATATCTTAACAGCCTGGAGGACAGGCTTAGACAGATCCCTTCAGTATCAAAGCTGCGACATTACGGTTTGCAGAAAGAGCAGATAACCATTTACCTCGAAAAGAATAAACTGGAAAAATACGGCATCAGGTCATCTGTTCTTTCAGCAACCTTATTTGCCCATGGTTTAACGGCTGCAGGAGGATCGATAGATAATGGCTCAATTGAGGCCACTATACATGTGTCAGATGTTTACAATACTGAAAAAGACATTGCAGGGCAGATCATTTACTCTGATCCTGCCGGTAATATAATTCGGTTGAAAGATGTTGCCAGAGTAGTAAGGGAGTATTCAGATCCTGACAGCTATATCCTGAATAACTCCAGAAAGTGCCTGCTTATTTCTATGGAAATGCTTGAGGGAAACAACATCGTCGAATATGGTGAAGAGATTGATAAGGTGCTTCATAATTTTCAGGAGGAGTTGCCGGATGGAGTAACTATTAAACGTATTGCTGATCAGCCAAAGGTGGTAGGCAATTCTGTCAGAACTTTTCTTTTCGAGCTGATGTTTGCCATTTTATCAGTGATCCTGGTAACAATGTTACTGTTACCTTTCAGGGTGGCATCAGTGGCTGCCTCCTCAATTCCCATAACAATTTTCATGTCCCTTGGTTTGATGTATGTTTTTGGATTGGAGCTCAATACTGTTACACTGGCTGCGCTGATTGTAGTGCTGGGGATGATTGTAGACAACTCCGTTGTGATAGTCGACAGCTATATGGGAAAACTTGATGAAGGAATGGAGCGATGGCCGGCTGCTATTTCAAGTGCCAGGGCATATTTTAAGGCAATATTTTCGGCAACACTTGCAATAAGTATCACATTCTTTCCATTTCTTTTCACTCTTACAGGAACTTTCAACGACTTTGTCAGGATGTTCCCCTGGACAGTAACGCTTACGCTTGGTATATCATTGCTGGTAGCCATGCTGGTAATACCTTATATGCAGTATTATTTTGTAAAGAGAGGTTTCAAAAAACCGGAGAGCGGAAAAAAGAAGAAATTTAATATGCTCACTTTCATACAGAATACTTATGAAAAGTATCTTTACAAAGCTTTTGCCAGACCTAAGATGACCATAGGCTTTGGTGTATTTTCGGTATTACTGGCTGTTTTTTTGTTTACCAGGATGCCTCTCCGGTTGTTTCCTGTTGCTGAACGTGACCAGTTTGCTATTGAGATATATTTGCCGCAGGGAAGTTCGCTTCAACGAACAGCTATGGTAGCCGACAGTCTAGAACATATGCTGGACAAGGACGACAGGATAACCTCCATTACCTCCTTCATAGGTACAAGTTCACCAAGGTTCCATACCACCTATGCACCAAGTGTCCCGGCTAAAAACTATGCACAGTTTATTGTAAATACCTCATCGAGCAGGAATACTGAAGTATTGCTTACCGAGTATTCAAAAATCTATTCTGATTATTTTCCCAATGCTTATGTCAGGTTTAAACAGCTTGATTATCAGCCGGTAGCAGCTCCTGTTGAGGTAAGGCTTACAGGAAATAATATCACAATGCTGAAGTATATCAGTGACTCGCTGGTGAAAAAGATCCGCGTTATTAAAGGTGTTACCTGGGTGCGTACAGATTTCGGAGAGATGCAACCATCTGCAAGAATTGATATCAATTCAGTAGAGGCAAACAGGCTTGGTATTGATAAAACTACCGTTTCAACCAACCTGGCTGTAAGGTTTAGCGAATTGCCCATTACCACTATCTGGGAAAAAGACTATCCTGTGTCCGTAAAACTGAAAACAATGACAAATGGTAAAGAATCATTTGAAGATATAAACAGTGAGTACATTCATTCATTTATTCCTACTGTTTCTGTTCCCTTAAGACAAATAGCCACAGTCATTCCTGACTGGAATCAGGGACAGATTGTAAGACGTAACGGAGTGCCAACTCTAACTGTCAGGGCAGACATCGGGAAAGGAGAAAACATAAACAAGATATTTAGTGAAGTAAAAGCTGTAGCTGAACAGTATAATATGCCGAAAGGTACCACTTTAAGCTATGGTGGAGCTCATGAGATGGACATTGAGACCTTTCCTGAGCTTCTAAGTGGGCTGATAATCAGTATTCTTATTATTTTTATGATTCTGCTGATCCATTTCCGGAAGATCAATCTGGCAGTGCTGGTTCTGGCCTCATCAACACTTAGCTTCCTGGGCGGGCTTATTGGACTTTTCCTGTTCAGAATGGAATTCGGGATAACTGCAGTTCTGGGTGTTGTAAGTTTAATAGGAATCCTGGTGCGTAACGGAATAATAATGCTCGATTATGCAGAAGATCTCCGGATAAACCATAACAGGACAGTGAAAGAAGCTGCCATTGAAGCAGGCAAACGACGTATGCGCCCTATTTTTCTGACCTCAGCTGCAGCTTCTGTAGGAGTGATACCTATGATTGTCAGTTCAAATCCACTCTGGAGCCCCATGGGTACAGTGATATGTTTCGGTACCATAACAGCAATGATCTTATTGGTTTTGATACTGCCGGTAGCTTACTGGATGTCATTTGAAAGAATTGACAGGAAACGTGCAAAACAATCATCGGGGAATAGCACAGAGATCATTCCGAGAGCTACTATGACCATAATTCTTTTATTATCAGCCGGCCTTTATTCATCTTATTCCCAGACGGGTTACAGCCTTGAACAATGTAAAAAGCTGGCCATGGAAAACAATAACCAGGTAAAAAATTCAAATCTGGAATTGCTGGCTTCAAAACAAACTAAAAAATCAGCTTTCACCAACTATTTTCCAAAGATAAGTGGTACGGCCATGGCATACCGCTTTAATGATCCTCTGCTGAACATAGACATGCCGGGAGGAAATCTTCCTGTGTATGACGGTAATCCTGCAAACCTGTTGACTCCGACCCAGTTTGCTTATTTTCCGGGCGTCTCAATGTCGATGATTGATAAGGGGTATATAGGGGCCCTGACAGCAATCCAGCCTGTTTTCACCGGAGGACGTATTGTTGCAGGCAACAACCTTGCAAAGGTAAGTGTCGATGCAAGTGCAAGCAAACTGGTCTTGTCAGAGAGTGAAGTGCAACTCAAAACAGAGGAAAACTACTGGCTGATAGTCTCACTTAATGAGAAACTGAAAACCCTGTCGATGGTAGAACAGCTTCTTGATACTATCTACAATGAAGCCAATGATGCATGTAACGCAGGATTGATTAACAAGAACGATGTTCTTAAAGTGACATTGAAACAAAGTGAAGCACGGATAACAAGAATGAAGCTGGAACATGGTATCAGGCTGGCAACAATGTCATTCTGCCAGCATCTTGGGATACCTTTTGATGAATCAATGGTACTTACCGACACTATCGGGATTGAAAAATCTCCTGTCGAAGTATATGTTGATGTTAACCAGGCGCTTCAAAACCGTGAGGAGTACAAATTGCTTGAACATAGTGTTAAGGCTGAAGAGTTAAAAAGCCGGTTGAAAATCGGGGAGTATTTACCGCAGGTTGGTGTAGGAGTAGGGGCTTTATATTATGATATACAGGATGCAGGTACGTTCAATTCAATGCTTTTTGCTTCTGTAAGTATCCCGATTTCAGGTTGGTGGGATGCTTCCCATAGCATGAAAGCAAGGAAATACCAGGAAGAGATTGCAAGAAACACCCAAAAGAATAATTCAGAACTTCTTTTGCTGCAGATTCAAAAGACATGGAACGAGCTGGATGAATCATATAAGCAGATAGAAGTTGTAAGGGAAACTATTGCCCAGGCAGAAGAGAGTATGAAGATAAACAGAGACAACTACAAGGCAGGTATTGTAAATATATCGGATATGCTTGAGGCCCAGGCCTTGCTGCAGCAGACAAAAAACAATCTTACTGATGCGCTCTCGGCATACAAAGTAAAATTTGTAAATTATTTACAGGTTACAGGCAGGTACAAGTGATCCTGGAGAGCATGGGATTGATTAAATCATGGGATTAAGTTGAAAATGGAGAGGCTGTTATCACTTTATGAAACAGCCTCTTCATGGTTAATCTGTAATATGATTATTTTGCTTTACCGAACGAAAAATCAAGGCCAATGGATACAATCCAGGTCTTTTTATTATACGTCTCATTCCATGAAACAGGAAGTTCCATAAGGGTCTTGGAATAACTTTTTGAACCCTCATCATAGAAAGAATAAGATCCTCCCATATTCAAGTCAATCATTGGCGTAATATGATAACCAAAACCTGCCCCGAAAGTATTAGTGTTGGTGCTGTATCTCTGATCATTCAGGTAGTTTGAATTAGCACTGGTCCTGGTAGCCAGCCATCCGGCACTTGCACGCAGCTTTGAGGAGAGGGCATATTCCAGTCCCATTCCATATTCCAGAAAATTTCTATCGGTCATGTCAATATCAATCGATTTACTGCCGTCATAGTCAAGGTTTTTGTCGAAGTAAATATTCATAGTTGCAGCTACAATTAGCTTATCCATAGGTTTAACTTCCGCTCCTATGGTAAGTATTGCGGGAATATCTGCGACAATTTTTTCTCCTTCTGTAAACAGACCACCGCTTTTATTGTCTTTTACTTTTGTTGTAAGCTCAAGTTTTGTTTTAAATTCATATTTGACTGAAATATCCATTTTATCAGAAGGAGAGAAGTTAACACTGAGAATTGGAGTATAACCAACTCCTGTTTCTTCTACATCTACCTCAATATCTTGTGTTTGTGCAGAATAGCCAGCCATTGCTGTGGCTTTTGAAGTAAAAACAGGGGCGATAGCATTAAGGGTCGCAGCAGCTGTTCCTATATTCATCCCTGTAGCGTCAATACCTGCAGCTCCCAGCAATTGTGTTACCCCGGCAACTGTGGAGGCAGGCATTGCACTCAGAGGAGTATCTGGTGAGACTCCACCGGTCATTGCATTGGATAAACCTGTTGCAGCTGAAGTTGAACTTGTTGCCAGACCAGTCAGAAAAGTGCTGCCATCTGCGAAAAACTGGCTTGCAGAGTTCATAGTGCCTGTGTATGAAGATCCAAAAGCGGCATAATCAGGATTAATACTTATATCTCTTAAGTATCCGCTATAAGTGTTTTTAGCAGAAACCAATCGCACACCGGCTGCAACCGAGAACATATCACTTATTTTATACCCGGCATTTGCCTGATAACCAAAATAGATTGACGAACCTTCAAAGAAGATATCTGCACTATAATCTGTCGTTGGAATTTTCTGGTTTGATAAGAGGGGGACAAGATCAGAAATCCCCATTTCGAATGAAGGCAATCCTTTATTATATTTTGCGCCACCGCCTCCTCCAACCGGATTAAATCCGGCAGAGAATGATAAATTCCCGGTGTTATATGCAACATATACACCTGGAAAAACAGGAGCGTATATTTTTCCAACATATTCCTTATAAGATGAACCCGAACCTGTTCCAGAAAGAAACGGGTAGTTGCTCCCTACGGTTCTTGTCTGATGGACGAACTGGTTGTTTAATGAGGCATAAAAACCTTCACCCAGTCTTGTCAGACCTGCAGGGTTATAATAAACAGCATCAATGCCGGTAGAGGCACTCCGATTCTGCATACGTGTAAACATAGCGCTCTGGTTATGGTTGGTGACCAGCCCGCCGGCAATTGAATTTCCGGCAATAAGAATACCAATAAAAATTATCAGAATTTTTCTCATAAGATAATTTATTAAAATAAAACTTTTAAGGTAATCAGTATCCCTGTTGCTGAATTTACCTTCCCCTTTTAAAAACGTAACTAATTATATCAAAAGTAAAAGATTTTTTCATTTCTGCAAATATTCTAAAATAGTAAATTGATATTTAATCAATTATGGAATATTAGAACAAAACGGTCGAAAAAGAGACGGAAGATATAATAGTGAATAAAAAGCGGAAGGATAAAAGCAGAAGGCAGAAGACAGAAGGCAGAAGACAATAGGCAGCAGACAGCATATATGTATTATGCTGACAGGAATATCAGGCATAGATTGGAATAATTACCAAAGGCGATAAGTTTCAGCCTGCAGGATAAAAACGTTTCCGTCACCTGTAGCCTGATGTTTGTCGCCTTCAGCCTTTTCTTACAGTTTTATTTATTATTTTTCGCTGAATAATATAAAGTCTTCGAACAATCCGTAATCCGTCATATGGTAATCTTTTCCTGCCGGGTATGATTTATTTTTTTTCCAATAATTGGGAGTTACAAAACCTGGTCGGGGTTCTTTATGATGCGGGCCCAGAAGATTCTTAAGGCTTCCGATAACCTTTACATCAATCTTGTTGATTCCTGGTTTTATAAGAGAGGTAACATTGGTAAGATATGGCGGGAATGCAACAGGTTCCGCAGGTTTACCGTTTACATATACTTCTGCAATGGTTCCGTTCCATCCAGTGAGGCCAATTTCCCATGTTCCTTCATTTTTTTCAATATTGAATTCCCTGCTGTATGTGACTCCCCATGAATAGAATGGCATGCCCTGATCTTTCCATTTACCCATGGTATATTCTGAAGCGGGTTTTTCTATTACCCAACCTTTTTCAGCAGGTTTCAAAGAGAAGTTACCCAAAACGTAAACAAATCCTGTTTCAGCATGGATCTTCATAGGGGAGGTATGAAGAGTTATTGTATTATCTCCCGTCCTTACATTTGCTCCTATGTTGAAAACACCGAAGGATCTGTCGAGCCACCACCTGTCTTTTTCAGGTTTGACTTCAATTCCGTTAACAGATACTGTCCACAACCATGGGCGCTCAATAACTGTCTTTATATTGGAGAAGTCAAAGCTTCCTTTTATTGTGAAATGGAAAGTAGCTGTAAATCCGGTACCAGGTTTGAAGGTGTCCCTGTCGATAATATTTGTCTTGTACTGAACCGATGTGTTCCACGGATCGCCGTTTTTGAATCCAAAGATCTTAAAGACTGTATCGGTAGCTTCGGCTACATGAATATCTTTTATCAGGTTCTTGCCGATCTTCAGATCACAAAAATCTATCATAAGTGCATTATCTTCATTCCTTGAGACCTTTAAAGGTGATGAGGCCATTACGGGAGTTTTATTTTCAGTTTTTGCAGAGATTGTATAGCCTGTAATTTTTTTATCAGGGATGTAAAGCAAAAGGCTCCCTGCAGGGGGGATAGAGTAGGAGAGCCTGATATTATCACCATCCTGTTTGTACTGATAGCCATATATCTCACCTGTCAGGGTATTCATCTCTATTGCATCTTTACCCCTGGTGGTAAATGAACCGTTAATTGGTCCGGTCAGACTTGAATTTACAAGGAAGATTAGCTGGCCGTCAGAAAGTATTCTGCGGTGATGATAGAGGGTTCCTTCTTTCACTCCCTCAAAACCGAGGTTATTATTTTCAAGGTATTTTGAAATCACCTCAGGAGTGAGTTTATCGAGTAAAATTATCCTGTCAGATTTTTGGTTGAAGAACTTTTGTATTTCTTCGCTTGGGGCACCATCAACAAGCGTAGGCACAGAAAATGCAATCAGGGTACCTCCTTTCGAAACAAATTCTCTTAGAAGATCATATGTTCTGGTGTTGAGGTTCTCTGTTAAAGGAGGAACAACAACCTTCGAGTAACCTGTCTGTCCGACTACAAGTCTGCCTTTTGCAACGCTGCCGCGATCTTTAATAATATTTTCAGAGCCAAGGTCATATTCAACCTGGTTCATCTCTATTTTTGTAATAAATGTTTGAAATGTACGTCCTGTTTCAGCACACTTTTTATTACTGTTTACATAAGAATCATA
>Ga0116171_10001072_pt1 | contig 28194 bp, 24 predicted proteins | sample AD_JPNHW2_MetaG_FD_89798 | JGI IMG/M metagenome (GOLD analysis project Ga0116171, IMG submission 89798) | Active sludge microbial communities of municipal wastewater-treating anaerobic digesters from Japan - AD_JPNHW2_MetaG | ecosystem: Engineered > Bioreactor > Anaerobic > Digestate | place...
ACCTGTTCACCCGTTAACCCGTTAACCCGTTAACCCGTTAACCCGTTAACCCGTTAACCCGTTAACCCGTTAACCCGTTCACCTGTTAACCTGTTAACCCGTTCACCCGTTAGCCCGTTAACCTGTTCACCCGTTAACCCGTTAACCCGTTCACCTGTTAACCTGTTAACCTGTTAACCCGTTCACCCGTATGCAAATAGCGACTATAGATTGCGGTTCCAATTCCCTCAAATGTCTGATTGCCGAAAAGAGGGGAGAGGGATTTATTTGTCTGAAAGACCTAAGATTTCAGACCCGTCTTGCGTCTGCCCTAAACAAACAAGATTTTCTCTCCTTAGCAGCTCAGGATAGGACAATCGCTATTTTAAAAAATTTGCAGGAGAATGTATTTTCTGCTTACAAAATTGAAGAAATTCGCGCTGTCGGCACAGAAGCAATCCGCAGAGCCATTAATAAACAAGAATTTGTAAACCGTATTGTTCAAGAAACAGGAATTAAATTAACTATTATTGATGAAGCACAGGAAGCATTTTTGGAATGGAAAGGAGTGCTGAGCGGGGTTAAAAAACCCTTACAACCAATAACTATTTTTGACAGCGGAGGAGCCAGCACAGAAATTATCAACGGGGACAAGGGACTTATCCATAAAGCAACCTGTTTTCCTGTGGGAGCTGTGAATTTTACAAAAAGATATGTTCACAGCGATCCCATTTCCCAAGCTGACTTTGAGGAATTGGTTAAGAATGTTTACCTAAATTTACCCCGATCCTTTAAAATACAGGATACTTTTATCGGTGCCGGGGGAGGGGTCTATGTCTGTGCCTGCGTTGCTTCCGAGGGTAGAATTTCTTCTCCAGAAGAGGCAGATGGCTATGAAATAACCTTAAACGAACTGGAAAGACAAATTTACCTTTATATAACGACAAACCTTGAACAGCGTAAACAAATTCCCGGAATGGAAGGTGAGCGAGCCGATATTATGCTGGCTGCTGACTTGATTTATTGGACTTTACTGAAAGCCAGTGGCAAAGATAATTTTATTGTCTCTACTCGCGGAATTAGACAGGGCTTAGTTATAATATGAAGCACGCAGAATTTGCAACTTCATAAATATCAAATCGCTATGCTATTCCGTTAGTTATTTCTTATCCGGTTTCTTATTCACAATAAGCTTGTATATTTCAAACCAGGCAACACTTAAGTTGCCTAAAATTAGACAGGTTAGCGTTTCCATTACACTCATTGCTTCCAGATGAAATATGTTTGTGATTGAAGGCACTTGAGTCATCAACAAAACGATGGCAAAAACGCCTAAAAACAAAAAAGTCATACCTTTATTGGGGGTTCGGATAATTTGCACAAGGTTCTTTTGCCAGCTGCGATTGGTAGTGATCAGCATCAGATTGGAAAAAACCAGAGTTGTAAAAATATGGGCTCTTAAATGATTATCCCCCATTCCGTTATTGATTCCCCAAAAATACATAATAACCAATAATAACAATACTCCCAAACCTTGCAGGGCACCAATTACTAACCTTTTTGTGCCAAACAAACTTTCTTCTGCTGAGCGCGGAGGTCGTTCCATAATATTTTCCTCTTCCTTCTCCATTTCAAAGACAATGGAGCAGGCAGGATCAATAATCAACTCCAGAAAAGCGATATGAACAGGAAAATAGATAATCGGGTAATCCGCAAACGCTGCTGGAATCATTGCCATCCCGGCAATAGGAATATGTAAAGAAAATACATAAGTGAAGGATTTGCGCAAGTTATCATAAATTCGTCTTCCCATTTTGACAGCGCTTACTATGGACGAAAAATCGTCATCCGTTAAAACAATAGCTGATGCTTCACGCGCTACATCCGTTCCTCTTAAACCCATAGAAATACCTATGTTAGCAGCTTTTAAAGCCGGGGCATCATTAACTCCATCTCCCGTCATAGCTACAATTTCTCCATTGGTTTTAAGTGCCTGCACAATTCTTAATTTCTGATGCGGAACTACCCGGGCAAAAATTGATACCTGTTTACATCTTTCTGCTAATTCTTTATCGGAAATTTGGTCTAACTCACTACCCGATATAACATTATCAACATTTTTAAGCCCTATCTGTTTACCAATTGCTTTTGCTGTTCCAATATAATCACCGGTAATCATTATGATCCTGATTCCAGCTTTATAACATATTTTAACAGCTTCCGGAACTGTTTCTCTAATCGGATCAGCTAATCCAATTAACCCTGAATAGTGAAAAGATAAGTCAGTCAGCTTTTCAGGTAAAGCATCTTTAGTAAATTCGCAAGAGGCAATTGCTAAAACTCTAAGCCCTTCTTCTGCCAAATCTGAAACCTGATTCATTATGGCATTGGTTTCTTCCGCATTGATTTTGCAGAGTGTTAAAACTGCTTCCGGAGAACCTTTTAACGCAATTGTGTTATTTGGACTACCGGGAATTTTCCATGCCTTTGCCATAGCTCGGAGCTCATCAGTTAAAGGATATTCTTTTATTTCCTGATATTTTTGCAGCTCCGTATAAGAAGAAGCATCAGAATCTATTAAGGCAATATGAATTGCTTTCTCCATTGGATCAAAGGGTTCTTTCATACTGCCTAATACGCTGTAAATTAGTGTCTTACGAATTGGCTCAGACAAAGTTGCGACACTATTTAAAGCTATGTTCTCGTTGTTATTGACTATTCTTTGCAGGGTCATTTTATTGTAAGTAATTGTTCCTGTCTTATCGGTGCATAAAACTGTAGCAGAACCCAAACTTTCAATTGCCTGTAATCTTCTAACCAGCACATTTTTTCTGGACATCCTCCATGCACCCAAAGCCATAAAAACGGTTAGAACTACTGGAAATTCTTCAGGTAATACAGACATTGCCAAAGTGATACCTGTAAGCATTGCATTTATCAGATGTTTTCTGGTGATATAAAAAACGATTACGACAAAGGCACAAATAAGCAAGGCAAAGATAGCAAAGTATTTAACTAATCTTCCTGTCTCCTTGCTAAGCCGGGTTTCCTCTTCAGTTATATTTTTCAGGGATTTACCTATTTTACCTAATTCAGTTCTTTCACCGGTGGCAAAAACTTGAGCTATGCCTCTGCCGCTGACAACTAATGTTCCGGAATATACAAAAGGTAAATCGTCTCCTCCGGGAGTGGAGGGTCTTTCCTGGTGATTCCAAACCCGTTTTCCAACCGGAACAGATTCCCCTGTTAAAAGCGATTCATCAACGCTAAGTAAATTATTTTCCAGGATATAAGCATCAGCAGGAATTCTATCACCTTCAGCTAACACAATTAAATCATCAGTAACTACTTCTCTCCCGGGAATTCTGATCTGTTCTCCATTCCGAATAACTAAAGCTCGTGGGCTGGATAAATTCTTCAATGCCTCCAAAGCTTTTTCCGTTTTGCGTTCCTGAAAAAGTTCAATTGACATAACAATTACGACGGACGCGGTTAAAACAATTGCCTCTTGCAAATCCCCTAAAAAGAAATAAATAACAGCACAGGAAACCAATAGAATAAACATTGGCTCGCTTATTACATCCAAAATCAATTTACCTAAATTACGAGCTTTTGAACCTGGCAGTTCATTATACCCTTCCTGTCTTAATTTATCTTCCACTTCTTGGGTGGTCAAGCCCTGTTTCAAGTTACTGTATTCCTTCATCTTATCTCCTCTAACAAAATAAAATCTTGTTATCAGTAATTATGTTTTTAGTCAAGGAAAACCGTTTCGTGGATAGGGAAGATAAAAGGAAGCGGGAAATTTTTTTTAGCACTCTCACTTTTAAGGCATTCCCACAAAAAAACGATGTGGATAACTCATATTTTTGGACAGAAAACTATTATAATAATTTGAAATAAGAAGCTTAACAAAAATGGCGGTCTCACAATTATGGGATCAATTAAACATTTGGAGACCACAATGATAGCAATACAGAATTAAACCACCGAATTCGTGCAAGAAAAATTGTCAAGTTTCTATAATAAAATGAGTTAGTATTTACACCAACATTTTGAACTCAACTCAGACACCGCTTTTCGCCCTATATAGAGAGCATAAATCAAGTGTTAATCTAACCTTAATCAAGCGTTAATAGTAAACGCTTGATTAAGGTATGATAAACGCTAAATTAATAGCTTTAGGAAAGGAGGATCAGAGACAGCAATAGTATATTTTGTTTTATCTTACAATTGCCAGTCAGTCCCCCCAAAAAATGCTGTGGATAAGTTATAGCACACTGTTGTATAGTTAGATATGTTATGAAAAATATTAATGCTCTCATGACTTTAGCATTGTTTTTCAGCTATATAGCTAAAGAGTATCTTGCCAAATTCGCCGATGGATCCCCTAAAATAATAAACTACAAAAAAGAAGATTTATCTGTACCTAAAGAATTCATATACTACAGAATAGCTGAAGTCATTTCAGTATGTATTAACTTTATTATCCAGTATAAACGAAAACTAAGCTTAGCAGAACGTATCGACCGGCATCAAATGAAAATAAGGTTCCGGTAAAAAAATATGGGAATGCCAACCAAGCGATATTTCTATTGACAGGAATCATTATGCCTTAATTTTATAACTGAAAATAAAAAACGAATGGATGAGGAGAAAGCGATAAATGATAAAGATTGATATGATTACCAGGAATAGGAAGCAATTCCTTGACCTCTTGTTATTGGCTGACGAGCAAGAGGATATGATTGATAGATATCTGGAAAAGGGCGATATGTTTGCCCTGTATGATGATGATTTGAAGAGCATTTGCATTGTAGTGCCGATAGACAGCGATACCTGTGAATTGAAGAACATAGCGACATACGAAAAGTACCAGGGCAGAGGTTACGGCAGAACCCTGGTAAGCTATATTTGCGATTATTACAAGAAAGAATTCAAAACGATGCTGGTGGGGACTGGGGAAACTCCGGCAAGCTTGTCCTTTTATGAAGGCTGCGGATTCCAAAGATCGCATCGCCTGAAGAATTTTATGATAGACAATTATGACCATCCCATATTTGTAGGCGATATCCAACTTATTGATATGATATATCTTAAAAAGGATCTTGGTAGTGGCGATTGATGAATCCCCGTCAATATATAGGCGGAACGGCGTCCACCTGTACGGTTTTTCTGTCCACAGATTAACACGAAGTATCAATTGATTTTTCATAGATTTCACGCAGATAAGCAACGCAGATCAGGTAGATGACTTGGGGTGAGGGGGATTTATAGAACCCTCACCGCTGCGGAACATTCAACAGCGAAGGCGAAACTTGAGCATTCAACAATTTGAATGTGGATAGGGAAGAAAAGAGGAAGCGAGAAATATTTTTTTTAGCACTCTCACTTTTAGATTGACAATTTTCCAAAGTTGATTAAATTGTCTTTAGATTAGCAGTTCATAAATGGGACTGCTAAGAAAAAAATAACGGTGGAGACAATGAAAAAGAATCAGCTGCGACTTAACGAAACCCTTAAAGCACTGGTAGATGAATACATAGTCAGTTGCGAACCGGTGTCTTCCAGGATACTGAATGAGAAATATCTGCGTAATGTATCCTCAGCTACATTGCGTTTGGATTTGTTGAAACTGGAACAGATGAATTTGATTTCCCAGCCGCATACTTCGGCAGGAAGAATTCCTACTATTAAGGGCTACAGAGAGTATTTACGGTTAATTGAACCGGAAATAGAAAAGGTCAGCTATGAAGGAATGGATTTATTGCGGAGTTTACTGGTTCGTAACTATAAAGATACACCCAGAGCTTTACATTATATAATGGAGAATTTGGCAAAGGAAACGGATCAGCTTTCTTTTGTTGCTGAGCCGGAGGTCTCCAGCGGTTATTTAGCCAAATTGGATGTTTTTTCAATAGGTGAAGATAAGCTGATATTTGTTATGAGTTTGGATTCCGGTTTGGATAAAACGGTGATTTTGAAATGCGATAATGATATTACAGAAGCACAGCTGAAAAAACTGGTTCGCTATTTGAACGATGAACTGGTGGGTTTGCAGATTTATGACATTGCGAATAGAGTTTTACTGGAGATGCAGAAAAATGCTGATAACAGTATAGTTAGCTGGTTTTTAAGGGAATTGCATAAGGCATTTATAGAGATTAGCGATTTCTTTATTCACTATGATGGCAGCATAAGCTTTCTGGAGCAGAAAGAATTTGATTCTAAAAAGAATATTCTGAAGTTTATGGGCTTATTACAAAGCCAGGATTTTCTGCTTAACACGATGCGTAAATATCAAAGTGATAAAGAAACGAATGTGATTTTGGGTGAGGATTTTGCCATCAACAACTGGCTGGATTTTGCCCTTATCTATTCTAAATATGAGGTCTTTGGCATACCTGGATATTTGGGTGTTTTAGCACCTGTAAGAACAGAATATCGTAAGCTGATTCCCCTTATCAGGGATGTAGCAAGAACTATAACCAATACAACAAGGCGCGGAATGGTCGTGCCTCAGGAGATAAAGTGATGGATAAAAAAGCACAGAAAGAAGCGGAACTAAAAGAGAAAGAAACGGTTACTAAAGAAGTTACGCCAGAACAGCAACCGGATAGAACAGCAGAACTGGAAAATGAAGTAGCAGAATGGAAAGATAAATACCTGCGCTGTATGGCGGAATTTGAGAATTTTCGCAAGCGTTCCAATGCGGAAAAAGCTGATTGGATACGCCTGGCAACGCAGAAATTTGCTTTGGAAGTTTGCGATGTGCTGGATAATTTTGAACGCGCTATTCTGCAAGGGACGGAAGAAGAAAAATCTACTCCCTTCGGAAAAGGAGTGCTGATGATTGAACAGCAGCTTCGCAAAGTTCTGGAAAAAGAAGGTGTGGAAAAAATTGAGGCACTGGGGAAACCCTTCAATCCGGAGTTTCATGAAGCATTAGCTCATATTCCCAGTGACCAAAAAGAAAATACTGTTGCAGCCATCATCCAAAACGGATATAAGATGTATGATAAAGTTCTGCGTCCCGTTCGGGTGGCGGTTTCCAACGGAACAAAAATAAATAATGAATCCCAGGAGGAATAAATGGGAAAAATAATAGGAATTGATCTCGGAACAACAAACTCCTGTGTTGCCGTCGTAGAAGGTGGCAAACCAGTAGTTATTACCAATGCGGAAGGAAGTAGAACAACTCCTTCAGTAGTTGGATTTACTAAGGATGGTCAACGATTGGTAGGCCAGTTGGCAAAACGCCAGTCAATAACCAACCCTCAGAATACCGTCTATTCAATAAAACGCTTTATGGGTAGAGGGTATGACGAAGTTACCCAGGAAATTAAGCAAGTGCCTTTTAAGGTAATTCGCGGTTTAAAGAATCAGGCAGCAGTCCACATTGATATGGAAAACAAGGACTATACACCTCAGGAAATATCGGCAATGATTCTAACTAAGATGAAAGAAACGGCAGAAACATATTTGGGACAAAAAGTTACTGAAGCTGTAATAACCGTTCCCGCCTATTTTAATGATGACCAGCGTCAGGCAACAAAAGATGCCGGACGCATTGCCGGACTGGATGTGAAAAGAATTATCAATGAACCCACGGCTGCAGCTTTGGCTTATGGAATGGAAAATAAGAAGGAACAAAAAGTAGCTGTTTATGATTTGGGTGGCGGAACCTTTGATATCAGTATTCTGGATATTTCTGAAGGGGTTGTGGAAGTTCTTTCTACCAACGGCGATACTCATTTAGGCGGTGATGATTTTGACAAACGAGTTATTGATTGGATTCTGGAACAATTTAAAAAGCAGGAAGGAATGGATTTATCCCGCGATCCGATGGCAATGCAAAGATTGCGCGAAGCAGCCGAAAAAGCTAAAATAGAGCTATCTGGAACTCTTACCACTAATATTAACCTGCCGTTTATCACAGCCGACGCTACAGGACCGAAACATCTGAATCTGGATTTAAGCAGAGCAGAATTTAATCGCTTAACTGCTGACCTGGTAGAGCGTTCTTTAGGTCCCTGTAAAAGAGCTATGGAAGATGCTAAAATAAGTTCTTCAGAAATTCAGGAAGTTCTATTGGTAGGTGGCAGCACGCGTATTCCCGCAGTCCAGGAAGCAGTAGAAAAATTCTTCGGCAAAGTGCCAAATCGCAGTTTGAATCCGGATGAAGTTGTAGCTATTGGCGCTTCCATCCAAGGTGCAATCCTTTCGGGAGATGAAAAAGTAAGCGATGTGCTGCTGTTGGATGTAACTCCTCTATCTTTAGGAATTGAAACCCTGGGTGGAGTGATGACCAAACTGATTGAGCGCAATACAACTATACCAACCAAGAAGAGCCAGGTTTTTTCTACGGCAGCAGATAACCAAACTGCAGTGACGATTCATGTTTTACAAGGTGAGCGTCCCATGGCTGCAGATAATAAATCCTTAGGGCGTTTTGACCTGGTAGGAATTCCCTCTGCACCCAGAGGAATTCCTCAAATTGAAGTTACCTTTGATATTGATGCTAACGGTATCTTGCATGTATCAGCTAAAGATAAAGGCACAGGTAAAGAACAATCCATCAAAATTGATCGTGCCGGCAGTATCAGTAAAGAAGATATAGATAGAATGATTAAAGATGCGGAATTGCATTCGGAAGAAGATAAAGAACGCCAGGAATTCGTAGCTGCCAAAAATGAACTGGATACTTTAATTTTCAGCACGGAAAAGAGCTTGAGCGAATATGGAGATAAGCTTTCCAGCAGCGAAAAAAGCGAATTGGAAGAAGAAATAAAAAGTGCTAAAGAACGAATGGAAAAGGCATCAAACGCTGCAGAAATTAACGGCATAAAAGAAAATCTTGCCAAAAAAGCCCAACACTTAGGTGAGGTTATTTATGCCAATATGCAACAACAACAAGGTGCCGGTGGAGAAGGATATGACCCCAATGCAGGCGGTTTTAATTCCGAGAGCTATGAACAGAACTCTCAGGAAGAAAAACCCAAGCAGGAAGGTCCCATTGATGCCGACTTTGAAGTTGTGGATGATAAATAGTTAAAAAAACGGATTAGACGGATTTAGAGGATTAATGCGGTTACAAATATTTTTAACCGCGTTAATCCGTCTAATCCTTAAAACAGGTAGCAGGATAGAATATACGAGAGTTAATGATTAGTTTATAAGTTGTTCTGATAAATAAGTGAAAACTTTAAGAGGTTAATTAATGGCAAAACGAGATTATTACGAAATTCTGGGGGTGGATAAAAATGCCGATGATGCCACTATCAAAAAGGCATACCGGAAATTGGCAATGCAGTATCATCCTGATAAAAACCCCGATAATAAAGAAGCAGAAGAAAAGTTCAAAGAAGCAAGCGAAGCTTATGAAGTGCTTTCCGATAAGGAGAAAAGACAGATTTACGATCAATACGGTCATTCAGGATTAGAAAACCAGTTTGGTGGAGCCGGTTTCTCCTGGGAGGACTTTATGCATCGCAGTGATTTGGGTGATATCTTTGGAGACGGATTTGGCAGTATCTTTGACACTATTTTCGGAGGCGGTTTCGGAGGTAGAACTCAACGCAGCTCAAACCGATCAAACAGAGGTGAAGACCTGCAAATTGAACTATCTCTTTCACTTCAGGAAATTGCCAAAGGGGTAGAAAAAACCGTTAAGATCGGCATCAAAGAACCCTGTGAGAAATGTGGTGGAAGCGGAAGTGCGGAAGGAAAAACTGAGTCCTGCCCTCACTGTAAAGGAACAGGACAAATAAGGCAAATTCGTCAGTCACTTTTCGGACGAATGCAGACAGTGTCCGAATGCCCAAATTGCAATGGCGAAGGCAGAATCATAAAAAATAAATGCAGTAAATGTTATGGAGAGGGACGAGTAGGCATCGTTAAAGAAATCAAATTTAATATCCCTCCCGGTATTGGAGAAGGAGAATATATTCGCTTAAGAGGACAGGGTAATGTAGGAGCCCGCGGTGGAAGCAGAGGCGATATTCTTGTTCTTATCCATCAGAAACAGGATGACCTTTTTGAACGCGATGGGAATGACATTATTCTGGAATATCCTATTAGCGTTTCACAAGCTGTTTTAGGCGATGAAATTATTGTGCCAACTCTCACGGGTTCTGTAAAAATGAAGGTTCCACCCGGAACTCAAAGCGGTAGATTATTCCGTTTGAAGGGACAGGGAATTCAAAGTCATAGCAGTTATTCCAGAGGAGATCAAATAGTAAGAACGGTGGTAGTAATTCCTTCAAAACTCTCTCATGAAGAAGCCGAACTCTATAAGCGTTTAAGGGAATTTGATCTGAAAAGAGATCTGAAACCAGGTAAAAGTTTTCTTTCCAAAATGAAGGGGTATTTTAGTTAACAATGCCTTCAATTTATGTTCCTGATTTAAGCGAGGATAAAGATATCATAATTGTTAAAGGTGACGAATTTCATCATCTTATCAATGTAAAACGCATAAAAAGCAGAGAAACATTAATCTTAAACAGTGGTTCGGGTTTAATGGCAGAGGGGAAGCTGACTGAGGTTAATAAAGATAATGCTGTTATTGAAATTATTAAAAGAGAAAAAGTTCCTTTCCCGGAGAGACCTTTTGCTATTGCTTTTGCCCTTTTGAAAAAAAGGAATGATGAATTAGTGATTGAGAAATGTAGTGAATTGGGAGTTACTGCATTCTATCCTTTATTAACTGATTATAGTGTGCGAGCTCCTTCCCAAAATACTGTTTCCCGTTTTGAACGCATTGCCCTATCTGCCATAAAACAATGCGATAATCCCTGGTTACCGAGAATTAATGAGCCGCTTTCTTTAAAAGAGGCATTAAAAAAGATTCTTGCCGAGGACTGGATACCCGTTTTATGCTCTGAACAAAGACCAGCTCAAAGAATATCCATTTTACCGAATAATATTAAATCTTGTTTTATTGTAGGTCCTGAAGGTGGCTTCAGTGAAGAGGAATTCTCTTTTTTTGCGCAACAGGATATTCTCTCAATCTCTATTTGCAGTAATATAACCAGAGCAGAAACAGCAGCCATAGCTGTATCCGCTCAATTTCAAGTTTATTAACCAAAGAGATATTAAGAAAAACAGCAACGGGATGGAAAATAGGGAAGGGGAAGCTGATGGCTTGCTTAAAGGATAAGAGCAAGTGCCATTATTGTTCACTATAGCACCATATCGCTAATTGATTATTGTGCTATATTCTTTTTCTTTCCGGTGAATTCAATTTGCCTGAAAGTGAATTTGAATTATCTTCTTAATAAAAGGAGTGTTCAATGAATAACAAAAAGCTAAAGATACTCAATCCTATTATGTTCGGTGTTATTTTTATTGCTGTTGCAGCGATAATAACCTACAAGATTTCCGAATTGTTTAACTATGATGCTTACGGGTTTAAAGAAATTCACGAAATTTGCGGATTTCTCTTTGTTATTTTAGCTATCTTTCATATTGCTTATAACTGGCAATGGATTAAAAGTCAGATTTTCGGCATAAAACCAAAGAAAAAATAATATTGGTTGGTTAAACAGAGAATCTATTTTCTCTAATGTTTAAATCAGGAGTTATCACTTCTGAGATAACTTTTAGATTATTTACGAATTTGTATGGCAGTGCTTGTTACCATATTTTTACCTCTCACAGATTACACAGATAACACAGATTTCACTTGATAAGTTTTTCCGTTGCTACGAGTTATATTACAGCGTTAAAAATAGAATTGGGAAGAGGTAAGTTAAGGAAGAAGGATATTTTGTCGTTCCACTTGCAACCGGGCTGTTTAGATCCAGTGAACTTTTCAGTAGCGAAAAAGACGGGGAAGTGGTTGACGAGGACATCAACAATCCGGTTTTGGTTGACCAGGAGGTCAACCTTCCGAGTTTTTAGTTTACTGGGACATCAGCAATCCGGTTTTTGGTTGACGGGGAGGTCAACCTTCCGGGTTTTTGGTTGACCAGGAGGTCAACCTTCCGGGTTTTTAGTTGACGAGGACATCAGCAATCCGGTTTTTGGTTGACCAGGAGGTCAACCTTCCGGGTTTTTGGTTGACGGGGACATCAGCAAACCGGGGAATTACTATTTTACATAACTTAGTATCCGGCTGAGAAATTTATCTTCCTGATCAAAGTGATATTCAAGTTTCAATGCCAGCAAACGGTTTCTTAAAGGTTCAAATTTTGCCAGTTTCATAATATCCTTTTGAGTGCAGAGAATATAGTCCGGGTTCAGCTCCAGCAATCTATTCGGCAGGCAGAGGTCTTGAAAAGCATAATGGTCTGGAAAGGCATAGTGTTTCATAAAGGACAAACCCAAAGTGTGAACGCTCCGTTCAAAGGAAGCAGGATTGGCAATTGCAGAGGACAGGACTATCTTTTTATTGTTTAAGAAGGTAAGAGGAATAGTATCGTTATCTGAATTCTGGAAACAGGAAGGAGAGCCAAAACAATGAAATACAGGCAATCCTTTGCGGATAATTCTTTCCAGCCAGGGTAGTGGTGTTTGTTGTTCATTTTTATGATTAATAACAGCAATGCTTTGGGGGGGGATATTTGCAAGAGGTTCTCTTAAATAACCCGCAGGAATCACAAAGCCGTTGCCAAGTCCAAGAGAGGCATCAAAACTTACAATATCCAGGTCTCTATAAACATAATAATGTTGCAGAGCATCATCCAAAATAATTATCTCCAAATCAGGATATTCTTGCAGTAAAAGCTGAATTGCTTCTTTGCGTTTTCTGCCAACAACTACAGGAACTTCAGGCAGAGAGGAAGCAATTAAAAATGCCTCATCACCAGTTTGTTGAACATCAAACAGCAGACCTGAATCATTAGCAATAAGATGAGGGTTATTTTCCAAAGCGCCTTTATAGCCACGATGAGATACAGCTACCTTTTTTCCTGCTTCCAGCAATAGTTTTGCCAGTAAAATAGTCAGAGGTGTTTTTCCTGAACCGCCGCTAACTATATTTCCGATGCTGATTATTTTGCAAGGTGCTTGATAAGCTTTTTTTTGATAATAAGTTCTGCGTTGGTTTTGCCAGCAGCCATATATTACACTTGCCGGATAAAGGGTATATGATAGAGGAGAGCGTTTTAAAAGGTGATTTTGGATTAACTTGTTAGCATCCATTTATTTCAGGTGGGATTCAATTACATCCACCAGTTTTTCTGTTTCAAAGGGTTTATAAAGAACATCCTTCAAACCGTCAACTTTAGCCCGCACGAGCACATGATTGGGGTCATAACCAAAACCGGTCATCATAATCACAGGAATATTTTCGTTGTAGTCCTTAATTCTCCAAAACAATTCATAGCCATCCATATCGGGCATAGCAATATCCGTAACTACGAGGTCAACATTACCTTTCACGATTTCCTGGATTGCCAGCATTCCTTCATTGAAAGTGAGTATTTTCCAGTCCGGTCTCATAGCTTCCAGTTCAATTTTCAGGTTTTCAACCAGTTCTTCTTCGTCATCTACAATGCAGATAATCTTTTTTGTCTTCACAATTCTTTACCGGTGATAATTTTAAAGATTGTTAAATACTTTTGCCTGGTTTGTTCAATCACTTCCTCAGGTAAGGGAGGTGGAGGGGATTGTTTATCCCAACCGCTATTTTCCAGATAATTTCTAATAAACTGTTTATCGTAGCTTTTAGGATTTTTGCCGATTTCGTAGTCATTCAAAGACCAGAAGCGGGAAGAATCCGGAGTAAACAATTCATCAATCAGCAGAACTTCCGAACCGATTGTGCCAAATTCAAATTTTGTATCAGCCAGGATAACATCTTTTTTTAGCATTAAATCGTGGGCATAAGAATATAGTTCCAGAGCTTTGTCTTTAATATAAACAGCGAGGGATTCATCCATCCTACTCATAAATTCGCGGTAGCTGATATTTTCATCGTGACCACTTTCTACTTTTGTACTGGGAGTAAAAAGGGGATGAGGGAATTTCTGGCTTTCCTGCATTTCTTCCGCAATCAGCATTCCTCCAATTGTATTGCTTTTTTTATATTCATTCCAGGCAGAGCCGCTAAGATAACCACGCACGATACATTCAAAGGGGATTACGCGTGTTTTTTTCACCAGCATACTGCGACCATCCAGATATTTATTAAAGGGCTGTAACTCCACAGGATATTCAGAAATGTTAGCAGCGATAAAATGATTGGGAATAATATCTGATGTGGCTTGAAAGAAATAAACGGAAATAGCATTTAATATTTTTCCTTTATCGGGGATGGGATTAGGGAAAATCACATCAAATGCGGAAATGCGGTCTGTGCTAACTATTAACAAAGTTTCTCCCAAATCGTATATATCGCGCACTTTACCTTGACGACTTTGCTTTACAATCGCCAATTTGCTAATTTCATTGAACATTCAAACTCCTTACCTCTTCTGTAAAAAAAGAGTAAATAACTTTGCTTTCATCAACACTATCCAAATTAAGAGCAAGGGTCTCATTTATGCGAAATTCAGTAGTGTCAACAGGAAAATGATAATCTTTGTTCTGAAAGCGACAATAGGTGATTTTGCCTTTTTGTATTTGCAGTTCGTCACTTTCATATTCCAAATGTTTAGCGGAAATAAGAAATTTCAGCCATTCACGGTATTTGCTTAACATATCTATTTCATCATCCAGCAGGGAGGCATTATTAAATTCCAGTTCATTAAAGTATCTCTTTCTTTCCTGTTGAACAAGTTCCAAAATACCGTTTTCAGGCACCAGAAATGCCTCTTTTAAAAGTGATTCCAATTTATCGGAACCATATTCCGACTGGGTTTCAGAATTTTCCGAGAGTGCTAAACACCAGCCCCGGCATAAATTATTTTTCATTTTTTCACAGGGATATTCACCTGTCTCGCAAGCAGGTAATTTTAATATTCGCGCATAGATATCAAGCACATCTACCAGGAAAAAACGACTGCGAAAAGGACCTAAATACAACCAGTCATCATTTGTATGTTCCTGAATTGTAATAAAGGGAAAACGATGGGAATCCAGCGCTAAATAAACATATTCTGCCCAAGGCAAAATCTGATATTGATAGAGAGGTGAATTTTCCGTTAGATAACATTTATAATGAATTAATGCGGATATTGCCTGAGGGTATGTTACCCAGCTCAATTCATCTGCCTGATTCCACATTTCTTTATAAATTCCACCTTCCTGGGCTTTATCGGAAAGGAAATTCAGCTTTACCTTCAAATTGGCAGAGTAACCAGCATAGAGCTCTTCTCTTTCACTTTTTAACAAGTAAAAAACCCAGCCCTTAGGCAGTGTATCTAAATGATTCTGTATATTCTTATCTATTTTTATTGTATCCATACAACAACAATTCTTTAGTGATAGTTTATGTCAAACGAAATCCGCTAAAAGCAACAAGGGGAAACACCGTAATGTTTGCCTCACTACCTGATGCCTGCTCATTTTTTTAATGACTCTTTAACGATCCTTTAACAATGCCTTAACTTTGTTAAGGAATCGTTAAAGATATATTAGAGCAGCATAAAAGATTCAACTTGGCAGGGTATTAGGCGCAGTATAAAAACCGGTAGCGGTCTTGCAAATTGCAGGCAAAATAATTACCACCGGTAGTATTTCTTGAATTTTAATCCTGTTCATTCCGGGTTTGATATATTATTGCTTGTTACAGGGAAGAAATTACGATTTTCCGAATGCGTTTTGTGGTTACTACTAACAGTAAAGTGAAGCCAATCATAATTGTGGAAAGAGAATTGATAGTAGTGATAGTTCCTCTTCTAATGGCACCTTCCACATAAATAGGCAGGGTGTCAAATCCCCTTCCGGAAGTGAAAAAGGTAATAATAAAATCATCAATGGACAAAGTAAAAGCCAAAAGTGCCGCAGCAATTATTCCCGGCATAATAAGAGGTAATTTTATTTTCCAAAAAATAGTAGCAGGTTTTGCTCCTAAATCCATAGCCGCTTCCACCAAGGAATAATTAAATCCTTCTAAACGACTGCGGATAACGATAATGGTATAAGAGATACAAAAAGTGATATGAGCAATTAAAACAGTCAGCATTCCCGTATTAACCCTCGTAAAATTAAATAACAAAGCCAGCGAAACCCCCATTAAAATATCCGGAATCACCAGTGGAACATAGATTAAAGCAGAAAATAATTTGCGTCCGCTGAATTTATGATATTCCAGACCCAAAGCTCCCAATACCCCTAAAACCGTAGATATAAGGGTGGAGAGTCCCGCAATAAGCATTGTGTTTTTAAAAGCTTCCAGAATGGTTTTATTTTCCCAAAGCAGAGCATAATACTTAAAAGTAAAGCCCTTCCAGCCGGTAACGATTTTAGCATCGTTGAAACTGAAGATAATCAAAATCAAAATAGGAATATAGAGGAAGACCATCACCAGGGTGAAAGCAGTTAAATTCATCCCTTTAAAAAATCTACCTAAGGAAAAGCGCTTCAAACCTGTCTCCGGGATTTACTTTGTTGGTAAAGAAAATAGATCAATAACAAAAACACAGCTACAATTAATAACAGGGTTAATGACAATGCAGAAGCCATAGGCCAGTTGCGGGGAATATTTTTTACTTTATAAGTGATTACCTGTCCTAAATAGAGCGAACGCTGATTTCCTACCAGTTGAGGTATTAAATATGAACCTAAGGCAGGAATAAAAACCAGTAACCCACCGGCAAAAATACCTTCTTTGGATAGGGGTAAGGTTACTCGGAAAAAGGACTTAACTTCGTTAGCTCCCAAATCCATTGCGGCATTCAGCAAAGTCCAATCCAGTTTTTCCAGCACGCTGTATAAAGGTAAAATCATATAGGGTAAATAAACATAGACCATAACTAAGATGACGGCAAGGTCTGTTCTCATAATTTCCAGGGGCTTGGAAATAAGACCTGAACTTAGAAGAAGATTATTCAGCACCCCGTTATAGGCAAGAAAGATACGCCAGGAAAAGATGCGAATAATCAGATTTGTCCAGAAGGGAATAATAATAAAAATCAAAAGCGTGTTTTTTACTTTATCTTTTGCTCGGGCAATATAATAGGCAACAGGAAAACCCAGCAGAAAACAAAGGAGCGTTGTTAACAAAGCAAGCCGGAAAGATAAATAAAAAGTATGCAGATAAGCAGAAGTGAAACTTTGCCGATATGCGTCCAGAGTAAAGGCAAACTTCACATCGTATATATCGGCAGTTAGAAAACTATAGATAATTACTATTAAATAGGGAATTAAGAAAAAGAAAATCAACCACAGCAAAGCAGGTGCAGACAAAAGCCAGGAGGTGAAATTCTTTCGGCGGTCTGTTGCCAGCTGTAAAGCATTATTGGAATTAACTATCCGCTTGTTTTTCATTCTACCGCAGAGCGTTTGATAGAACGCTGATAATGATTTACCCCGCCTTCGGAAAGCTCTTCCGCAGTTAACACATTTTCCGGAATTTGGTCTATCAACCAGGTATCGGTATCATGCCAGAAAAGCCAGACCGGCTCTTCCCAGTCCAATGCTTTATCGTCAAAATAAACCCGTTTATGTTGACTGAAAACCCTAATTTTAAGAGCTCCTACTCTAACGATGTATTGAGTGTGAGAGCCGAGGTATAAAATATCTTCAATCACTCCCCGGAGAATATTTATATCTTCCTGATAGCGTGGTTTATTACGGGAAATGGCTATTTTTTCGGGTCTTAAAGAAACGGTTAATTCCTGTCCTATAACAGGTTGAAAATGAAAAGTGCTGTCTATATTTAAGCTGTTTCCTGTGCCATCGGGGCATTTAATTTGCACATAGTCATCTTCAATACCGGTAACTTCACCGCAAATTAAATTGGTCTCTCCAATAAAATATGCCGAAAAAATACTATTTGGACGCTCATAGATATCATCCGGAGGTCCTGCTTGAATAATATTGCCGTAATTCATAACAGCAACCCGATCGGAAATGCTCATTGCTTCGTTTTGGTCGTGAGTTACATAAATAAAGGTAATGCCCACAGCGTCGTGAATATTCATCAGTTCAATCAGCATATGTTGACGCAGTTTCAGGTCTAAGGCAGCCAGGGGTTCATCCAAAAGAAGAACCTTGGGTTGGTTAATTAAAGCTCTGGCTATGGCTACGCGCTGTTTTTGTCCACCGGAAATCTGGTCGGGATATTTTTTTGCCTGATCATCCATTTTAACCAGCGAGAGCATTTCCATCACCCTGCTTTTAATTTCATTTTTGGGAGTTTTCCGAATTCTTAAACCGAAGGCAACATTATCAAATACAGAGATATGCGGAAAGAGAGAATAATTCTGAAAAATAGTGTTTACCTGTCTTTTATAAGGCGGTAAATAGGTTATATCGTTATTGCCAATTAAAACTCTGCCGGCGCTGGGAATTTCAAAACCGGCAATCATTCTTAACAGCGTTGTTTTACCGCAACCACTTGGTCCTAAGAACGAAAATAACTCTCCGCTTTTAATTGTTAACGACACATTTTCCACGGCAACAAAGCCGTCAAAATCCTTGCTTAAACACTCCAGATGGATTTCTTCCAACTTTGTTTATACCTGCCTTGCCAGCTTTTGAAATAAGCTGACGCTAAGAATATACAGTTTCATTTACCTTACCTCAAATTTAATAAGCAAAAAAATACAGTGGGGAATGCCGGGCGGCATCCCCACTGTTCGGAGGGCATTCTATGTAGGGTCTGTAGACTTAAGACACTTATAAATAGCAGCAGAATCTTGTCAAGCGAAAAATGTAGATTTTTTTCCTTTTCTTTGTAGCTGAATTTCAACATTGCTCTATTTTACTATTACTAACTTGCTTTTATAGCTTTTAGAGCCCTGTAAAATTTCTATCAGATACAATCCGTTGGAGGCAAAATTACCTTTAAAGTCACGTCCGTTCCAGGATATATTTTGAATTCCGTTCTCCTTGGAAAATATCTTTTCCGTATATAGCAGCTGCCCTTTTAGATTGTAAATCTTGAAGATGAGAGGAGAATTAAACTCCGTATAAAATTTCAGCTGCATAATTTCACTGCCTGCGGGTTTATAAGGATTGGGATAAACTCCGATAATTCCTTCCGGCATAACAGGTATTGCTTCTCCATCGCTTATGGAAACATAGCTAATCGGAACTTCAAACCATAAATCCTGTCCTGGAAGATAACCTGCATTGGGAGGATTAACTCCATCGTAAGCTGTGAAACTATATAAAAAAGTATGGTTGTCGGCAGTAAATTCCGGATAATATATAAAAATATAACTGCTATCCGTTAATGTATCCATCGGAAAAGACAGAATGGGAGAAGTATCTATCTGATATCGGAAAAGCACTTGACTGATGCCGCTTGGGTCATTAGCGTTCAGAATAAAACTGATGGGCTCGCTTTGATTGCTGATTGAAGAAATGGGAGTGTGTGTTAAAACAGGAGGTATCATATCCGGTTGAATTACAAAAAGATGAGGGTCTAATACCGCAAAAATCGGTTGGTTTGCATTCCTTCCTGATTGGTCTGCCGCGTGAATAAAATAACGAATGGTATCTCCCTCGGCAAATCCACCTAAAGAAGTGGTATAGTTATTTCGGGTAAGCGGTTGCAGATAACTTCTTTGCCAGATGCCGGAATTTACCTGATAGCAAACGAAAAGGGAATCGGAATATAATGGCAGCCCGCTATGGGCTGTTATTTCAGTGTTGATAACAAGGTCAGTTGCAGAGGGAACAATACCGTGCCAGGGAGTATGCACAATTTGCAGCATATTTTTATCCGGAATTTCATGCGTTCTGCAATGTAAGGCGTCCGTTGATTCCCAGGGAGCGGAACTGGTTTGAGAAACACCAATCACTTCATAACCGGGCATAGCATTACGGTATGCTTGAAGAGCGGCATTGTCATTACTGCCTCCTACAATGGGCACAAAGACCTTTTTATTCAAAATCAGGGAATTGGTGTAGGGCTCATTGGAAGGAGTGTAAACTCTATAAACACGATAAGGATAACCCCAGGCACAATTGTGGGAGGCAAAATAGGCAGCTGCATTTTCTATAGCGTTATATTGAGAATGGCTGGTAGGAACGCTACGGATCATTATTTTATCGGGAGCCAGAAACTTTGCCCAACAATCAATGTGGTCAATATAAGTGTTATTAGGATCTTCCGATACCAGATAATTAGTAATGCCCAAATAATGTTGCATCTTAGTGTTTACATCGGTTTGATTATTGTTGTTTTCGGTATAAACCAAAGTTGTTTGCGCAGCAGAATTAATACCATCGCACATATAATTTCCCCCTGTCTGTTGTAAATTCATTCCGAAATAATTCAGAGACAACTGATTAGCAAAGACCTGAGGAACTAAATTGTCATTAGGACGGGGACGATTGTAAACATAATCCACTACTCCATAATCACCATTGCCATCAAAAATGAACCAGGGTCCGTAATCCCTTGTCCAGTAAGAATCCGTGGCAGCATTAATAAAACTTACATTATTCATATTTACTCCGCCATTGGTAAAAGCGGAAACAGCAGCTGCCTGTTGGGAACTGCTTACCAGGCAGATTACATTGGCAGTATTAGCTAATTGGACAACCAGCGAAACCGGGATGCCTAAAGGATAACGAATTAAAACATCCGAAGCAGGTTCAAATTCAGCAATAGGACGAACAGGTGCTACCGGGGGATTTGTTTCCGTAAACCGCGTTGCAATTTCTGCTTTGTCTGCAGGCAGACCGTGATGTGCAAAAACAGCAGGATGCAAAAGCAAGAGCATACTGCTTAATAAAATGATGCGTAATAAGCTTAGGTTTTTCATTAACCTATACTCCTCTATCTGTTCAATAAACTTATATATATTATTTCTCTTATTGAAGACCAATTGTGCTTTTCGGGCAAGCTGGAATTCAGTTTATTATTAACGCTTTAACCGTAGTTTCAAGGTAAGTAATAGATAAACAATTTTTATGCTATACTCTAATATTTTGTGTTTTTCTTATGGCTGGCATTTATGAAGAAATCACCGCAGACGGTTTTAGTATTGGAACAGGATAATAACGATAATTCCCAGGCATATTTGCGGGCTTAGCAAATTCCTCTGGCAACAAGAAATTCCCAGGGTTTTTTCAGGTTATATGCCATAATTTCTCTTTTCTTCCCGTATAAATTATCAGGAACTATTTTTTCATATAACTTCATTACCAGATAAGTGGTGAAAGGTAGCTCCAATAGTTTTGCTGCCTTGTCCACGATTTGAATTCCGTCGCATACAATATCCAGGGTTGTTTCTTCCATCAAATTAGTGTTGCAAAGGATTTCTGTAATTTTTAGGCGGGAAGTGGCTTCCAGACCTTCTTTCATCGTGATAATCTCTTCCATCGTAGAAGTGAAGGGACGCATCGTATTTACAATATAAAGCATATTGTAACCCCGTTTCTTTATCGGTTCTTCAAAACGCCCTAATGTTCTACAACCGGCAGGGTCACCACCTACATCCAGAATAACAGTTTTAGCGGGATTTTGAATAGCTCCTTTAATGCGGGGAGAAATCATCGGCAAATCGCTATGCTTATATTCACCTTCCGGAGCTATAATATCTATGCCTTCCACAGCAAATTCCTCTTGCATTTCGCGGGAGCGGAAATAGGGATTTACCACATCCAAATCAGCTAAAACTACATCCAGACCCTGGTTTTTAAAGCTACGCGCCAAATGCAGGGAAAATTCACTTTTCCCGCTTCCATAAGCCCCAATAATAATATTTAATCGGGAATCCATATATTACATCCTGTAAATTAAATCATTTCTTGAAGGATAAGTTCTTTAGCTTTTCCGGGCAAACAGGTCTCCCCGGAAGATATATATAATTCATCCAGTTTCAATCCGCGATAGTGATTATAGCCCAAAGTCCACCTCTGGAACTGGATTTTTAGTTCCGGTCGCAATGCTCTATCCAATGGTGGAACAGGTCATCGCTTAAGGACTCAAAATCCAGATAAAAGCCATCAGCCAGCTTTTGGATATGGGAATGATGCTCACGGCTATCTTCATCATAAACAGCAAAAACAGTCATTCCTGCAGCTTTTCCTGCTTGCACACCGGTTAAAGTATCTTCAATCACCAAACAGTTTTCCGGCTTTTCCTGTAAGCGTTCTGCAGCTAAACGATAAATATCGGGATAGGGTTTTCCCCTTAAGTTAATATCACCGGTAACAGCACACTGAAATAAGTGCCACACGGAATTGCGAAGAAGCACTTTTTTTGCCAGCTCCAGAGAATTGCTTGTGCCCAGTCCTATTTTTATATTGTTTTCCTGCAATCTTTTCAGCAGTTCCCGGGCACCAGGTTTCAGTTCAATCGTCGTGGCATATAAATTGCCAACCATTTCTGTCCATTCCTGCATAATGCTTTCAGGGCTATCCGGTAAACCAAATCTATCCTTAAAATACTGTGCTGTTTGAATAAAGCTGTTACCAGCAGGAAGGTGATCAAAAAGGTCGGTAGGAACTTCCAGCAAGCGCGATTGTAAAAATACCTGATCTACATTCCGCCAAACCTGCATAGAATCTATTAAAGTTCCATCCATATCAAAGATTACTGCCTGGAAGTTGTGCATAAGGGAAACATCCTTTATTGTTCAAGGAAATAATATAACTGGAGCGGGAAACGGGATTCGAACCCGCGACATCAACCTTGGCAAGGTTGCGCTCTGCCAACTGAGCTATTCCCGCTTTTGGTACCAGAGGCCGGACTTGAACCGGCACGAGCAAGATGCTCGAGGGATTTTAAGTCCCTTGTGTCTACCAATTCCACCACTCCGGCAGAATAAATAACTGGAGGCGACACCCGGATTTGAACCGGGGATAAAGGTTTTGCAGACCTCTGCCTTACCACTTGGCTATGTCGCCAAAAAAACAATTTCTTAAGCCAAGGATGCGGAGCTATAGCGAGCTCCGGTTACAACCACGATGCGGAGCTACAGCGAGCTCCGACTACAACCACGATGCGGAGCTACAGCGAGCTCCGGCTACAACCACTTGGCTATGTTGCCAAAAAACAATTTTCTGGAGCGGGAAACGGGATTCGAACCCGCGACATCAACCTTGGCAAGGTTGCGCTCTGCCAACTGAGCTATTCCCGCAGAAGATAACTTAGGCAGTCCCCAAAAAATTAAGGTCAGCTTTTCTGTCAATCAAAATGTATCCGCTTCACTGAAGACATCGGCTGTAAAACGATAGACAACGCTGGCAGGATCAAGATAGGCATTCGCATAGAGACCGGCTTTACGACACACTTCTTGCAAAAATGTCTCCGGTTTCCAGTTATATTCAACTGCCACCTGAGGCAAAAGTAAACCGCTTCCGTAAGGATGTTGAATGTAAAGTCCGTCTCTGCCGATTACGGGTAATTCGTTTTTTTGCAGGGGAATAAGCTCTTCTAAAATAGATATTTCAAGGGTTACTCTTTCCAATTCCTTTTCCGTTAAAGGAGGGAAACGCGGGTCTTGAAAAGCGGCTGCAAGAGCCATTTCTTTCACGCTTTCGGCGATAGATTTATAGCCCTTGATATAGCCAATGCAACCTCGTAAATTGCCATTTATATGTAAACTGACAAAGACCCCGCGTTTAGGTTGGAAAGCAGGGTCTTCAGGCATAGTTACAAATTGAGGTTTAAAATGAGAGCTAATGCTATTTCGGGCAAGGGAAAGCAGTGTTTTTTTCTGTTCCGGGGTAAACATATTTTCTCCTCCTTCAGTTAAATATACAGTTTTGCTGAAAGATAGCCCACTACCTGGGAATCATTACCGGATACTTTTCCGGAATGGGTATACTGCACAACTTTCATTTTAGCATTGCTATAGTGTTGGGCGTAATAGAGCAGAGCCAAAATACCTCCAATTCCACAGGCCTCACAATTGCTATGGAGAATATCCTGCCAAAGGTGTTCCGGGTCTAATGCTGTTACATTTTTAACCAATATTCCATCCATTTCTTCAGCTGTTCGGGCACGATGATAGTGAGATAAATCTGAAGAACAGAGAATAACAATCCGCTCTGTAGAGGTGTAGATTGTTTCATACAGAACTTCCGCCAACCTTTTAGAGACAGCTGGAATCTGGTTTCCAATCATAATAGGCAGGATTTTTGCTTGGGGGAAGAAATAGTTCAAGATTGGCAGTTGAATTTCCATAGAGTGTTCTTCCTGATGCAAAATAAGGGGAATATTTTGGTCTGCTTCAGGGGCTATTTTATTGTATAGTTCCATATTCAGAGCCAAATTTCCCAGGGGATTTACATATTCCTGATAGGGGGAAACACTGAAATCAAAATAGTTTGCCTGATGGCTGGGATGAAGGATTATGAAACTATCAATATTTTCGTGGGAAATGCTATGGATACCCAAAGTAGCGCATTCCCCGGAATACATATAACCAGCATGGGGAAGAATTACCCCCAAAGCTCGTTCCGAAGAAATAGGGGTTTCGGCTTTACTTATCCAGCCCTCTATTTGCCGTTTGATTTGTTGTTCAAATCGGGGATAGAAGGTTCCGGCGTGCATCGGATTACGAATCATTGTTCACCTCCTGGAAGAGGAAGAAGGATTATATAGGTTCCTGCTTTTTGCTCTTCCGCTGTTAAATTTCCTGTTTGCCAATTTTCGTTATAGGTAGGGCTGATAACCGCAATTTTCTTTTTAGGCAGCATTTCTTGAACTCTGCTAACGGTTCCGTAAAAATAGCGGCTGTGAAAATCACCGTTAAAATGAATAAGGCGAGCTTTAGGTTTCAATTTCAGGGCATTAACAATGCTTTCCGCCATTGTTTCATCTTTCAGGCATTGAGCTTGATACATCCATTCCGGATTGTTATTCATCATTGGCGAATGCATTTCTGCCTGAGCTGCCAGGAATGCTTGTTTATAGTTATCATCCGGATAATCCACTTTCTGAGGTAGCCATTTTTTATCTTCTTCGGTTAATCCCTCGGCAAAGTTCTCCCCCGTTCTTGCCATTTTTCCTGCAATAGAACGAGGAATATTAGCTGCGAGAACAGTTATTTTGTGCTGTTTAGCATATTCAATCAGGGGACGGTAGTCATCCTGATAATTACTCCAGGGACGGCTTTTAGCCAGAAATTCCTCTTCTGCAAGCCAACCTTCTATATAGGCATCTAAATCACTTTGCACATCGCGTTCAAACATTTCCAGCGATAAAATCAGTTCCCTTTTATTATTCAGTAAAGGGATTAGTTCTCTTTCCAGTTTGTGGAGCAGAGCATTATCGTGGTCTTCTCCAAAAAAGATAACATCATACTTTGCCAGTGCCTTAGCCATTTGCGAGAAGGTTAATGTCTTTCCTGTGCGGGAATCTACGATGCGATATTCCTCTGCCGATAGCATAGTTAAGCTCATAATGATAATCAGGATTATGATGAGATATTTCATTCTTCCTTCCTTAAATAGTTCTACTAATAATTTAAACGAATTTTGTGCTTATTGCCAGCCATAATTTTGCGAAATTCAGTTTCCTGCTCTACAGGCAGAGAGAGAGTAAAACTTATTTCTTCCGACCAAGTTACCTGCTCAATTTCTCCTCCGATTGCCTGAAAGGAATGTTTCAGGTTTTCAAAAGAGGCATAATCACAAATCAGGGAATACGAAATAAGTTGCTTTGCCTCTATCAAATAGCTTTGTGATATTGCCTGTTCCACAGCATCAGAATAGGCAGTAATTAATCCCTTAACCCCCAATTTTACACCTCCAAAATAACGGGATACAATAGCCAGAACATTTGTCAGGTCATTACGCAACAGGGTATTTAAGATTGGCTTTCCAGCTGTCCCGGATGGTTCTCCGGCATCGGAATAATAGCTAATTTCTCTGTGCAAACCGTAAAGATAGGCATAGCAATTATGAGTGGCATCGGCAAAGAGACAATTGTGTTCGTTCAATATCTCTTTAATCTCTTCTTTTGCGGATAGAGGATACAGCCCAGCCACGAATCTGGAACGCTTTATTTTTATCTCACTTTCTATCTTTTTTTCAATTGTATACAGCACTTTGAACTCCCGCACTCCCGCACTTTGAACTCCCGCACTTTGAACTCCCGCACTTCATTTCACCTTCGGAATATCTTTCCAGTGGGTTGTATAGTGAGGTGAAAGTTTTGCGCGTTTCATTTTCCAGTCCTTATTTATTCCGCTGCTGGCATAAAACAGCGTATCCTGACCATAAGTTTTGTTCAGTTTATCTATTGTTTCCATCAATTTTTTGCGTTTATCATCCAGATAATTTATCTCCATAAAACTCAATGGCACATCCTTTTCGGGAATTATATCTGCCAGCATAACTCCTGCCTTTTTATATTCAAAACCCGGTAAATATAATTCCTCCAGGAGGTCAAGCGCTGTTTTAATCAATTCGGGAGTATAAGCAGTAGGTGGAAAGAGAGTTGTGGAAAGGGAATTATTATATTGCGGACCTTCTTTAAACCGATTTGTAGAAAGAAAAACCATTAGCAGTCCGGTAACGCATTTTTGTTTCCGCAATTTTTCTGCAGCTCTGGTAACATATTCAGAGACCGCCTCTTGCAATTCAATTAAAGCAGAAACCTGTTTACCGAAAGAGCGTGAAGTTACAATACTTTTTTTAGCAGCAGGCGCTTCATCCAAATCAATACAAGCATAGCCACGCAATTCCAAAACGGTTTTTAACCCCATACTGGTTAAATAGTGCTCAATAAATTTATCATATTGGCGTCCAATTCCCCAAATTTCAGAAACAGGTGTTTTTGCCAGTGCTTTTTCTATGCGTTCATCCTCCAGTAAACAAAGCGAACCTTGATAAGCTGAATAACGCTTAGCAAAATGATTGGCAACTTTTGCCAGGGTCTTGGTTTTGGAAATCCCTACTGAAACAGGTATTCCCGTCCACTGAAAAACAGTTCTTGTAATTTTTCTGCCAAAACTTTCCAGGTCTCTATTCTTAAAGCCGTTCAGCCCTAAAAATGCTTCGTCAATACTGTATATTTCTATGTCCGGAGAGAACATACCCAAAACATCCATCACCCTGGAACTCATATCAGCATATAGTGCATAGTTGGATGAAAGCAAAGTTCCGCCCTGTTTTTTAATTAAACTCTCATATTTGAAGCCGGGCGCCCCCATCGGAATTTTCAGGTCTTTAATTTCTTGCGAGCGGGAAACTATGCATCCGTCATTATTAGATAAAATTGCTACCGGTTTATTATTCAGTTTAGGATTGAACACCCGTTCGCAGGATACATAAAAATTGTTGCAATCCACGAGGGCAATTATGTTATCATCTTTTTTTCCGGTAGTATTCATCGTTTTGTAGTTCCTTCGGTTTTCTTTGTCCCGGGGGACTTGTATTCACTATTGCCGATAATTGTCAAGTAAAGTTGAGAGAAATGGGGGGGGGATTTTTTTTTCACGCAGATTTCGCAGATTACGCAGATAATAATAGGTCTGGGATGAACAGGATTATAGGGATTTAAGGGATTTATATTTACAAGCCACAAATACTTATTATTTCGTCCCCTATCTTACGCAAGAAGGAGTAAGAAAGGGGACGACACATGCACAGCATAAACACTATTACTTTGGATACTATTGAGCAAGCTATATCAGCTTTACCTAATGGTACACTAGTAACAATAATTAACTATTCTATCTAGTTTTTCCTGAAGAGATAGCTAAGGATATGGGTTGCCGAATTCCGATTCGGCAAATGCCGTAAGGCATACTATTACTAACACCATATTTAGAACCAATTGAATAGATAGAATGAAGAAAGTTCCGTAGGAACGACAGATACTAACGACGGGTTTGAACCCGGCGACATGAACTATGCCCAGGACCAATCAATTAGTTCCGTAGGAACGACAGATACTAACGACGGGTTTGAACCCGGCGAAAGAAGAAAGCCCAGGACCAATCAATAAGTTCCGTAGGAACGACAGATATTAACGACGGGTTTGAACCCGGCGAAAAGAACAATATGATGCCAGACAAGAAAGTTCCGTAGGAACGACAGATACTCAGCTTGTTTTGACTTACAATTTTGCCACTGCCAACACAGTTACTACTACCTACAAATTGCAAACATTAACAACCGAGCTTCAACTGCTCTCCAAACCTCAAAATTGTGAGTTAAAACAAGAACCCTGCACACAAGCAACCGAGTTAAACC
>Ga0116171_10001073_pt1 | contig 28192 bp, 22 predicted proteins | sample AD_JPNHW2_MetaG_FD_89798 | JGI IMG/M metagenome (GOLD analysis project Ga0116171, IMG submission 89798) | Active sludge microbial communities of municipal wastewater-treating anaerobic digesters from Japan - AD_JPNHW2_MetaG | ecosystem: Engineered > Bioreactor > Anaerobic > Digestate | place...
ATCTGCCAAACGGAAAGCAGCACTGACCTTGCTGACCTGCAGGGGATTTCCCGTTCCGTACATAGGGTTGGCGTATAGAACACCCAGTCCCCAGTCACCGTCATTCCAACCTGCCCAGGTATTCTGGGTAAGACTGTCGTAATAGAGCCATACAGGATTATCGACAATCACTGTATAACCCGGCGAATAGGTAATATTGTTATTGAGTGAACCATCCTGGGCAACAATGACGTAATAGACCTGGGTGCCATATGGCTGCGCCGGGATCTCGCATGTATATCCGTTTTCGGATGCTGACATATCGAGCCATATCCAGCCACTGCCATTCAAGGCATAATAAACGCCCACGTAGGAAAGACCGCTGTTCCAGATGAGATCGTCATGAACTTCCGCAGTAATGGTGATGGGCAGGTCGTTGCGGGTTGTGTTGAGAACGGGCTGGTGGATGATCGTAGGCGGCAGAGTATCGCCCAAGGTTTCATACACAAAAACATCGTCTAAGTACCAGTCGTGCGCATTCATGCCTTCATAACGAAAGGCAATGTAGATATTCTGTCCCATCCAGTTGGAAAGATCGACCGCATCCCTAACCCAGGAATCAGTTACCGTCCTGGGCGTCCAAACTTCCTCGAAATCACCGTCGTTGGGATCAAGCGAACCTGTTGATATCCAGACGCTGTTGGTTCCATATGCCTGCGGATTCTCATTGAATGACCAGAAGGAAACCGAATAGGAAACATCAGCAGGCAGGCGAACGAGAGGAGTTATCAGCCAATCATCCGAATAATTATTCTCCTCCTTTAAGTGCATGGCGGAACACGTGCCGTTATTCGACTGATTTGCATACTGATTCCAGTTCCAATGCCCGTCAGATTCATCCATGTCAAAGTACAGCCAGTAGTAAGGCGGGAACACTCCGCTTTCGAAGGTCTCGCAGAAGGGGAATTCATGAATCCCCGAGTATTCCTCGATCATGACATCATCAAGGTACCAGTTGTGTGCATCATTTCCCTGGTAACGGAAGGCGATGTAAACTGACTGTCCCTGCCAGGGAGACAGGTCGACCATGTTGAATACCCAGGAATCGCTGACGGTAATGGGTGACCAGATACCGGTGTAATTGCCGACATCAGGATCAGGGGAAGTGGTGGAAACCATGACAGCATTGTTGCCATACCATCCAGGCCAGACATTGTAGGACCAGAAGGAAAGCCTGATGCCCGTACCGGAGGGTAGTTCAATGAGAGGAGTCACGAGCCAGCCTTCCTGGCTGGAAGCATCATACAGGTGCATCGCAGAGCCCGAACCACCGGGTGTATGGTTGTGGGTTGTATTCGCACTCCACGCAGGTTCCATCCCATCCTGGTCATAGACCTGCCAGTCGGTTGGTGGGAATGTCGAACCTTCGAAGTTTTCCGAGAATGGTAATGATCCTGTATCCCTGGATATTGCTCCATTCATATGTGATAGAGATAGTTTTTGGACCGTAGGAAATGACTGTTGGGGTGGATTTGGTAAGTTAATACAGAATAGTGGTAATAAAATGATAAAAAACAAAAATCCTGACAAAAAACTCTTCTTCATCTCTCCTCCAAACGTGCTTACTGCACGATTTACACATGTTAAGTTATACGAGACCCAGTTTTATTGAGTTTCTTATCTTTCGTTAAAATGTTGTTTTTATCGGAATATTTGTCAAGGAAGAAAAGAAGGTGATGAAGCCAGGGGCTCATCAAGTTAAAAGTTAAAAGTTAAAAGTTGAAAGTTGCAGAAGGATTCGTAGGGGTCCGCGTCAGCAGACCCGTCATACCGTAGGAGTTTGCGGAAGTAAACCCGAATTAGAGCAACCTCCTTTGTCCCCCTACTTCTACACTTCGTCAAAGCCCAGTGGAACCAGGCTCAGTACAGCGCTTCGCGAGTATTACGTTTTGTGCCGTCCTGACGGACTCGACATCCTTTGGTATGTAACCCAGGAATGAATTCCTGGGCTAAGTGATAGCGTCCTACGGACTCCAGAGGAAGATGCATAAGATTGGAATCTTATGCCACAATGGAAGTGCGAAGTACGAAGGAGTTCTTAACTCTCTGTCACGAGACCTCCCTTAATCCCTCCTTCCCAAGGAGGGAAGTGACATCACTTCGACAAGCTCAGTACAGCGCTCCCTTACCATAAGGGAGAAATCCATACTTGGCTCCCCTCTTTTGCGTGCAAGAGAGGGGCTGGGGGTGAGTTGGTATAAAAGAGAAAATAAAAATTGACTTTGTTTTGCCATTTTTCATAAATCGAAAAAGTTGCTAGCTTTTAAAACATATTGTATGTAGGCATTATTCGGAAAGTATTTTTCATTGATAGAAGCCAGGGATAGATTTCTAATTATGGGTTTTTTACCTATTGTTTATAAAACATATCCGTAACAATGGAGTCATTATGAAAACTGCTGTCTGTCTTTTTTTCTTTCTTATCCTTCTAACCGTAACACTGAGCGCTAATCTTGTGACCAATCAGCCGTATGAGCAGATTCAACCCGATGGTACAAAACTGCAGTTGTTTGTCTCGGGTGATGAGTATTATCACCGTGTTCATGATGCGAACAATTACACTGTTCTTATGAATCCTCAAACGGGATATGCTGTTTATGCGATCCCGGATGGTAATTCAATTAAAGCATCAGAGTATGTTGTTGGAAAAATAAATCCAGCAGCAGTGGGAATCCAGCCCAATCTGATGAAGAAGGAAAGCGAAGCGGAGACGCTTCATCGGACTCAACAGACAGAAACCCTAAGAGAGACACGGACTTCTCCAACAGGTTCCTATAACAATCTTGTCCTATTCGTGCGATTCCAAGACCAAACTGAATTTCCTACTACGACTCGCTATTCAGTGTACAACAATCTTTTTAATTCGAGAACCCAGCAATCCTTGAAAGACTATTATGCAGAAGTGTCTTCGAATCAACTGATGATTGATTCATACCTATATCCCGCAGCAGATGGAAATGGATATGTGGCTTCGTTAATGGTTCCCTATAACCGGGGTTGGTATAGTCCATTTGATCTGTTGAATAATCCCCTGGGTTATCCCAATGAAACGATAAGGAACGAAAGGGAATACGCATTGGCAGTACTCCTGATTTCGTCTCTTGATGCGCTTGTACCTGATAATATTGATGCAGATTCGGATAACGATTTATTGGTTGATCAAATCACATTTCTCTTCCGTGGACCCGCGGATACCTGGGGTGATATCCTTTGGCCTTCCAACCAGCCATGGCAGACAGTACTCGGTTCAATTAATGGAGCTTTTGCTTACAAATATGTGAAGATTTTTGAAGGCGGCCTGGATGCTAGTGTGATTTGTCATGAAACAGGTCATAACATCGGTTTTCCGGATTTGTATCATTATAGTCATGACGGCAAAACACCTGTCGGAAGCTGGGATTTGATGGCAACTGATAATACGCAGCATGAACTCACTTATTTGAAATGGAAATACGGACATTGGTTCGATACCATCCCCACAATAACACCTACTTCTGTATCCATTCAGTACACATTGACTGCCATCGACCGAAATCCCTACTCTTGTTATAAGATTCAATCCAACCATGCGGATGAATTCTATATGCTGGAATACAGACGCCAGGCAGGAAGATACGAAGTCGGCGTCCCTACCACGGGTCTGATAGTGTATCGCGTGATCAGTTCCTATTTTAACAGTGAAGTCGTTGGAAATTCTGATGGTCCGCCTGATGAAGTATATGTCTATCGACCCGGTGGAGATATTACGAATGAAGGAGATATCAATACCGCAAATTTCTCTTCCACGGTTGGACGCATCGAATTTAATAATGATACGGATCCCCAACCCTGGCTTTATGCTTTTCCAGGGATGCAGATGGATGGCAATCTTGTATTAACTGACATCGGAGTATCCGGTGGCAATACCATCACCTTCAGGGTTCGAAACTCGATACTGCCTGAATATATCTGGGATGGCAGCACAAGCAATGATTGGACAAATGCATCCAATTGGAGCAGGGATGAAATACCGACGACAACTTCAAATGTTGTAATTCCTTATGGGGTTCCGAATTATCCGAGAAGTGGAAGCACGCGAGCCATCAACGATTTACATGTCGAACCAGGTGCAACTATTACACTCGGAGCAGGAACTCTTCAAGTAAGAGGTAATTTCGAGAACCAGGGTAATCTTGCCATGAATCATACTGATGCTGCCCTGGTCGTTGAAGGTGATATGTTTTTCCGTTCAGGTTCAGTTACGAGTATCACAAATGCCGGAGCACTAATGGTATTTCATGGAAACCTGAATTTCGATGCCGGATCCAATGTTGATATGGTACTGGGAACGGTTCAGTTTAATGACACGGGCAATTCTTACATCGTGGTGAATGCACCCACTCAAATCGGTGAATTGATAGCCCAGGTAACTGCTCCATCTTATTTATATGTGATCAGTGACAATGGTTCAAAGCTGACCATCAACGGTCAGTTATACATATGGGCTAACTGCCATATGTCGATTACCTCGGAAATGACGGTGGGCATAACAGGAGAATTCAAAAACATGTCAGGATATTTCACCTGTACTGCCGGAACGGTCATTATGGAAGGAAATACTTCCACTACAATCGACAACTCGGTTGTTTCTACCAACTACTTCCATGATTTGAAAATTGCCAAAAGTGGTGGAGCAACCGTAACATTGACAAGTGCTGTAGAAATCATGGGAAGGCTAAGGATAGAACCGGGTGCATCTCTTCTCAATGACGGAAAGAGTATGATCATACATGAGGATCTTCTTAGTTATGGATTTTTGAATTTAACCGGAACTGATGACATATATGTATATAACGACATTCTATGGGGAATTGGCGCTACTGCATCTATAGCTTCCAACAATATTACCATACAAGTTGCAGGGGATATGACCTTCTTACCTGGTTCGAATATTGATTTGGACTATGGAATATTTTACTTCTATGCCAATGGTACTTCGACGATTGGTGTTTACGAAAACGCCACGGTCAGTGTTATTGGCTGTTTTAAATCTGACCCATATTACCTGGCGATTGACGGTGACGCTACAAGAGCATTGAATATCGGCATGGGTATCCAGGTTGATGCAGGCAATATATTGAAGGTTACTGGTCCTGCTAATATACATATGACTGGATTTCTCACTATAAATGGCTTGCTGCAATGTAATGATGGAGCTTTTATATTTGATGGAAACACTGATTCCAATCTCACCTGCTCCAGCACAGCCGGTAATTATTTCCATGACCTGACTATCGATAAGCAGAATAATCACAAGCTGAACTTACTCGCAGATCTGATGATAAAAGGAAATCTGCTGATTACAGCAGGGATTCTGCAAACCAATAACTATACCATAGAGAGCAAGGGAAACTGGACAAATAACGTCGGAGAACCCGGTTTTCTTTTTGGCACCAGCCAGGTTATCTTCTCCGGAACCGGTAATCAATACTGTTATGGAGAACATTTCTATACGATGGTTCTCAATAAAACAGGTGGAGAGTTGATATTTCCCGGCAGCAGCTTCTCCAGATGTATGTATTATGATTGGACAGCAGGTTCCATACGTGTCGATGGAGGATATTTCGTTGCCGATGACCTGGTAGATCCGGGTATCTATGGAAACTTTATTCTTAACTCAGGCAATATCGATTTATTCCAGGATGCAGCCAGTCTGATCGATCTGAATGCATCACTCACAATTCATGGCGGTAATTTCAGTATATACGGAGGTTCTGCGGCAAGCCGTTGGGCTAATGGGGTAAATGCAGGTATCACCATGGATGGAGGAGTACTTGATTTCATTGATAATGGAATCCTGAATCGGATAACTTCCTACACCATGACACTAAATCTGACTGGCGGAAAAATCAGAACGAATAGGAATCTGTCGATCACAAGAAGCAGTACCGTGATACCGACAGGTACCTTTGAATTATATGGCTCGACCGATGCAACCGTAACCTTCGGATCGGGAACAGGAATCAGCATTCCAAACCTTATCATTGATAAAGGGACAAAGATGCTTGCTGACATAGATAATGAGCATGACCCCATAAGCGTCGCCAGGAACTCCAGTGATGAAATCCAACGCACTTCTGTTGCCAGTGCCAATAGTAACCTGATTATCAATGGTTATCTCAGTGTTGTGTCCGGCACTTTCAGTGTAAATGGAAAAACTATCCAAGTGGGAAGCTCTGTCTCGGTAAATGGGACATTACAGATGACATCAGTTGGCGGAGCATACGGATCGATAACCTGCGGTGGTGATTTTATCTGGAATAACGGTTCCGTTTCCAATATCACAGGCGGAACGATCCAATACGGAGAAAGCTGGAAATTCAATAGCGGAAGCAATGTAGTTCTGACAAGTTGCCCCGTTACGTTTACCGGTTCTTCAAATGCTTTCATTACATCATCAAGCACAACGGCAAACTTTGGGAATTTAATACTCAATGGCTCTCGAGTTTCTGGAGATCCGGTGTGGAACTATATGTCCACTGAATCCACACAGCCCCTGGTCATCTTAGGAACATTAGTCATCAATAATGATAACTATCTTTATTTGAGCGGAAAGACCTTATCTACGAATGACAACATTACGTTGACCGGGGACGCTCTACTTGCTCTCGATGCAAATGCGGTGCTCAAGCTGGCATCAGCTAAAACACTGACTGTTAATTCGGGAGCTGCTCTGCAAGTACTCGGCTGTTATGGGCACCCTGCTACCATCACACATCAGACAGGATATTATGTTGTGAACATAGAAAGCGGGGCGAATATCAGTGCGAGATATGGCGTGTTTGAATATATGGGTACATCAGGAATCAATGTAAAGTCTGGTGCGATCGTAAATACAACGAACACCTTCAACTACTGCACCTTCCAAAATGGAGCAGCTTCGGGGTCTTTACTAACAATGAACAGTACACAAACTTTGACATCTTATGGGGCTATCTTTCCCACAAATACCTGGTCGGGAAGCTACAATGTTTCGAAATCCACAACAGGTACCATCACATTTATCAATGCCACAGGTGGTTTTTCAGGTGAAAGTTATGATGGAGATCCAATGTTCAGAGTATTCTGGACTTCAGACACCTATGAATTAACTCACTTGTGGGATGGAGCAGATCATTCAAATTTATACGTTTGTGATCCTGTGATTTACAATATTGCCATTTATAACCCTTCCGTAAGTAATATTCTGACACCATTCAGAGTGGATATATATCGCCGGCGGTACAGTTCCGAAAGGATTCGAAGTAATATTCTGACACCATTCAGAGTGGATATATATCACAATCGAACATCTGCACCAGCGGTAGGGGAAGAGGGAGACCAATACATTGTGGTCAATTCTCTCAACGCAAGCAGTTCGATTGAACTGTTCTTTCCTGCAACGAGCAGTACAACGGCAGGGACTTGGCAGACCTGGTTCCAAATAGACACATTTAATGAAATTGCTGAAAGCAATGAAACGAACAATATCTTCAGTTCTGTCACAACAACCTGGAATTCTATGCCGGAAGTGACAACTCCTACGATCTTCTATGATACGCAACTCAACCTTTTGCAACTGAATTGGACATATCCGATTTCAGTGCATAATTATGTTATCTATCGGAGTGATAACCCGAACGGACCATTTACTCAGGTTGGAACAGCGATAAGCCCTTCCTACTCGGAAACACTTACGAACAACAAATATTTCTATAGGATCACTGCTGTGAAGATTTGGCAATGATGTAGGGATGACCGGCAAAGTCGTCCCAAGTGTTACCTAGGTGTGGTTAGATATATGCAGGGCAAATGAAGGGTCTGCTGACGCGGACCCCTACGGGAGATGAGCTGGTAGGAATGGCAGCGTAGGGGTTTACTGCCGTAAACCAGGATTATATGGAAGTTCGAAGTGCGATGTTCGAAGTACGAAGGATTCTTAACTCTCTGTCGCTCATTGCAGAAGCAAATAGCTAATAGTTAATAGCGAATAGCCCGGAACACTACCTTCCCTCTCTTTGGATAAAGAGAGGGTGGCTTTAGCCGGGTGAGTTTGATCTACTCTTTGAAAATTCAATTATTATCGCATCCTTTTTTTAAACAATTCAAACTCATCCGTCACTTCGTGCCACCTTCCCTTTATCCAAAGGGAAGGATTTCATATTGAGCCTCCCTCCCCCCTTCTCAAGGGGGGAAAAGAGATTTCGTAAGATTGGAATCTTACGCCACAGTAGGGGCGCAATGCGTTGCGCCCATCAATTAAGATTGAATATTGAGTAGGAAAAAGGGCGACCTTACGGTCGCCCTTTTATGATTAGCGTATAAGCATGAGTTTCCTGGTTACTTTCACATGAGATGTCTGAAGCTGGCAGAAATAGATACCGGAAGAGAGGTGATCATTTTTAAGAATAATCTGGTCTGTATCAGGATGGATGGAGTATGAATCCACCAGTTGACCACGCAGATTGTACAGGTTCAGGGTACCTGAATCATGTGAATTTAATTTGATTTGAATGCGTACTTCATCACCCTGGTGGAAGGGATTCGGATAGGCAGCCAGGCAGGCGTTTTGATCTGCAGCAACGGACTGGTCATGATTACCGACTACACCAGAGTCGTGCTTTGCCACAAATATATCCGCGGTATTGCCCGTGATCACCATGTCTCCGAACGTCTCACTTTCAGAATAGGGTCCAATGACATAACAATTCCCATCATTATCGCAGGAAACGCCAAAACCCCAGTCTTCATGAACATCTCCGGCTCCATCAGCCCAGAGCCAGTTGCCATTTGTATCGAGTTTTGCCGCAAAGGTATCCACCAGGAATGTGCCATGTCCGGGGAGTGTGGAAGACCCGAAATCGGAGGAACCGAGATACTGCCCGGTAACATAGCAGTTACCGTTGGAATCGACAGCTATGCCTCTTCCCTGGTCATCACCCACACCGCCAGCTCTTCTAGCCCATTGACAATTCGCGGAGGAATCAATCTTGAGCACGAAGGCATCTGCCTGTCCGCCGGAAGCAGTGAGATTGATGTCACCGAAACTGGTTGTCAGGTTGAAGTAGCCGGTGACATAGCAATTGCCGTTCTGATCGGCAGCAACGGCATTTCCCACCTCAGTGAAATTGGATCCGGCACCATGTGCCCATTCCCATCCCCCGTTCGTACTCAGGCAGACAAGGAGAATATCTGTCTGTCCAATGGTGGTGACGGTCATATCTCCATACGTGGAAGTCCCTGCACAATAGCCTGTTGCATAGACATATCCACCGCCATAACCAACCCCATAACCGGTGGTATGATTATCCCAACTGGTTCCGCCGCCTGAGACAGCCCATATCCAATTTCCACCATTATCGATCTTGGCAATGAAGATGGCACAATCATCGCCGCTGTTCGTATTGAGTGTTGTTAATCCAAAAGAGGCATTGCCCTTCACATAGCCGGTGACATAGCAGTTTCCGTTGTGGTCGGAGACAATCCCATAGCCTCTTTCATCTCCATAATCGGTTCCGGCAGCAGGAGTGACCCAAAGCCAATTCCCGGTAGCATCGATGGCAGCAACGAAAACAGCCCCAGCTCCTTCCTGGTCGAGGGAAATGCTTCCGAAGAGAGCATTGCCGGAAAACTGGCCTGTGATAAAGCAATTTCCTTCTCCATCATTGGTGATGCCATAAGCTTCTTCCCCGCCTGTGCCAGTGGAACTGCGGACCCACAGCCATTCTCCTGTTGGGCTCAGCTTGGCTACAAACGTATCCGATCCATTCTCAACACTTGTGACAGTCAAGTCTCCAAAATGCGCTTCACCCTGGTAGAAACCCGTTATATAGGTGTTCCCAGCATTATCGGTTGTGATTCCCCTGCCATTATCCACATTCACAGAACCGCAGCCTTTCGCCCATATCCATGAGGGATCTGATTGGGCAAGCAGGGTTGAGAAGAGAATTGTAAGAGCTAAAGTGAGTATCAGTTGTTTCATGTTACCTTCCTTTTATGAGATTGATAATATGATTCACATTCATAAATTGTAGAAAATCCCAAAATGAGTCAAGAAATTAGAAATAGATTTTTATTGACACTTATGTTCAGATATGAATGATTTTCAATATAAACTATCCCCATAAGGAGATTTCAATGAAGTATATTTTGAGTATCATTCTGCTTATAGCATGTATCGGATTATATGCTGAATCCATGATGATCACTACCCCGGGAGGAAATATCGGTTTCACAGTGGATGGCAATTCATCCTATCATGACGGAAAGGTAACGTCCAGCGCAGTAGTCGATAACATTGCCGATAAGCTCCAGGAACTGGACAAATCATATATTATCAAGTTGAATAAAATGGACCAGGTACGGGCAAAGAAACTGATCGACGACATCTATAACCTGCTTGCCCTGCTTCCCGCAAATGACCAGATCGCTGTCACACCTGCCGGAAATCCGACTACGAATTCAAACGTGAATACAAATGTAAATACGAATACTTCCACTTCAACGTCAACGGCAGTGAATGATAACAACATGAATATCAACATCAATGTGAACAATAACAATCCTGATGCAAACCAGGGGAATGACAAACCACACGGAAAACCGCATGATCACCATCCCCAGGTGGATATGGGTGAAGAGCACGTCGTTGTAAAACCCATAGCAGAAAAGGATTTCACGATCCTGGTCAATAAGGTGAAGGCGGAGAGTTTTTCGGATAACCAACTTCGCGTGATCCGCACAGCCACCAAGAATGCAAATTACAATGTGGACCAGATTGTTCGCATGATGGATCTTCTCACCTATTCAGATGATAAGATCGAAGCCCTGCGCATCATGTATCCAAAAGTAACAGACCCGAAGAACAACTACCAGATCCTTGATGCTCTCACCTATTCAACCGATAAGGAAAAAGCAGAAGAGATCATCAACCAATAATACCATTTTACATATAATAAAGGACTCCCAGGCAGGGAGTCCTTTTTTTTCTACTAAAAAAGAACGGATGATACAGCGTAAACACCATATCATCCGTTTGCTCAACGTAAGAGGATATTTATATCACCCTCACCCTGTATTTTGTCCGCATTGTGCGGATACATATATAATATATTCGATTTGAAATATTCCGCAACAGAAATTTCAACAATTATGGATTGACCCTGATCGAACTCGATGCCGGAATCCAACCACCCAAACCGTTCGGAAGCTTGATCTGGCTCCAGGCATCTTCTTCCTTTTCAATGGTATAGATCATGCCTTCGTGAATGGTAAAGACACGCGTGAAGTCTGAACCCGGACCACTGTATCCCACTTCAGAGGGAACGACCAGCACTGCTGCTTTATGACCTGCAAACTGGTGGTATTTCACAAATCCGATCGCGATAAACATGAACAGGAAGAATAGCAGGATGATCAGGATAAAGACAGGCAGATGCCTTTCACCATCCATGTGAGAAAACCAGATATAGTATAATGCTCCTACGCTCAAAACCAGGAAGAGAAGAATCAATATCGCCACCCGGTTCAATGTGAGAAAATCCATAAGACGCATGATGACATTCCCGATAAAGCCGCCCTGCACCTGGTACTGCTGATCGCGTGTCAGGGTAAGGGATAACTGCAGGTTCTTCCGGGCTGATGAATGCGAAGAATCGAGACGAAGAGCCTTCTTATAATAGAGAATCGCATAGCCAAGTTTCTGCAGCCTGTAATAACAATTGCCCATATTATAATAAAGGTCGGCATTCTGAATCCCCTGTGATTCAATCTTTCCATATAATTCCAAGGCTTGCGAAAACTGCTTCTTCGTGTATGCTTCATTTGCCTGTTGGGCAATGGTTGGTTTGACAACACAGAATGCCATTGCCATCATCAGCGTAAATAATATCAGCAGGGATATCCTTCTCATAACCAACCTCCCTGTCTTTTTCTGCGTGAACGACTGATTTCCGTGACAATATCCCGCAATACCTGGTAATCATCCCTGATCTGCTGATCCGTGTATCCACCGGGCATGAATCTTGCCTCGTTGCACCTGGTGAAGAATGATTCAAGCGTATGCAGCAGGTCGGCTGGGCAACCCTTTTCTTTCAACTGCGTCAGTAACTCTTCTGTTGAAGAGCCTTTGGCGATTCGCAGTTTATCACTGATAAATCGGATCAAGCCATTTTGAGCGGCAGAATAGAACAGGGGATTTGCCATGCTCGAATAGACGGTTGCCTGCTTGAGATAGCGGGAAAGAATCTTGTCGGCGAGTTTGCTTCTTGAATATTCAGGATTGAGCGAAAGTTTTTCCTGTTCGCTGCTCCACCTGTAACCAACGGGGAGACTCAGCAGGATCAGGATCACCAGGAGCCAATACCAGGCATGTTTGGATATCGGCACATGGTTCCTGAAATTCCGGTTATTACTGATAAAGTCTATATCTCTATTTTCCTGCTTCACCGCTGTTTGGAGGATTCCTGTCTGCATGGGATAGGAATCACCTTCTAGCACTTGGATGCTATGGCTTGGTGATTGAAGAGTTATGTATTGACCGGTTTTATTGTCAAAATAGGAAAATGACATGGGCGGGATCTCATAATTACCCTTTTCCTGCGCTAAAACAAGGTATTTAATGATCTTGGTTCCTTCCACCCCATTCTTCACCTGGTTATTTACTTCAGGTGTCATAAAACGCAGATTCTGGATTTCCGGCATTGGTGGAATCGTGAACTGGCTGATATTACCTGCACCTGAGATCACAATTGTATAGACGAAGGATTCACCAGCCTTGATCTGCGTCTTATCGATCGAGGAATTGATCGAATAATGCCCGATTGCTCCAGTAAAGTTGGACGGTTTCCCTTGTTCGGGAAGCGGAAGGACTCGTATATTCGCAGATTTACTCTGGATATTCAGCCTTTCAGGAATACCAAACCCCCAGAAGCCTCCTCCATTCCGCTGTGCTTCCGCAGTAGCGGACATGGTCGGTATCGTGATGATACCTGTTTTATTGGGAGTCAGGACAATAGTTTGGAGAAGAATGGACTCGTAGGTCTTCCCGTTGTACTTCGCTTTTTCGAGATTCAGTTTGGAAGCGGTATAGACCTGCTCCTTGCCATAACCGGGATAATCCTTGATATCACCGAGATTCAGGGCATTCAGTCTCTGCGTCGTATATAAGCGGTAACTGACCAGTACGGGTTCACCTTTGAACACTTTCGTCTTGGATGGTGTTCCAACGATGAATGTCGCATCAGAATAAGATTGTTGTGGTGTATTGTATTCATCCGGTTCATCAAAGAAGGATGAAAATGGAAATTGCTGTTGCTGTCGAGACTGCTGCCTTGGGGCTGTACTCTGTTTCACAACCTGTATTTTGATCGGTACGGTCTGATATGTTCTTCCCTTGTATGTCATCGAAATCGGAGGGATGGTTGTGGTCCCCATTCTCTTGGGAGATAAGGAATAGCGGTACGTCTTGCTGACACTGGAATTCATGACACCATTCACAATGGAAATAGAAGACTGTGATGAGGTCGTGACACCAAGATTCACAAATTCCATCTTTGGCAATTGGGGTGCCTGTATCCTATCGGCATCCTTTCCTGAAATGGTAACCATTAAAGAAAACTCATCCGACTGACCGACAGTAGTTCTATCTACATTTGCGCTGATGGAGACGTCCTGGGCATTCAGCCAGGCGGCAATACAGATCATGAATAGTAAGAACAGGGATGCTTTCTTCATTACGCTTCCTCTTACCAGTATTTTCCGTTCTTTGGTCTTTGTCCGGGCTGCTGCTGCTGTTTCTTCATATCATTTCTTTCATTTTCCTGAAGAGCCTTCAATACCTGGTCCGCATCCTTCTTTTTCTGATCCTGCTGATTTTGCGGTTTGCTCTTCTGCTGCTGTTTCTCTTCTTTCTTCTGATCCTTGTTCTGATCCTGTTTCTGTTGTTGTTTCTGCTGCATCAGGGCTTTCTTCGCCATTTCATAATTAAAGCGGGCGTCCTTGTTAGCCGGGGACTCAATGATGGATTTCTTATACTGATCCAAAGCCTGCTGAAATTCCTGTTTATTATAATGGATATTCCCCATGTTCTGATGTGCCTTGCTGACGTCTTTGAAGTTCTTATCGGAGAGTGATTTCTGATACGCAGTCATTGCCTCGTCTTCTTTTCCATTCTTATAGTATGCATCACCAAGGTTGAACTGAGTCCTACCGTCGTTTGGATTATTCACGGCATTCTTGTTAAAGGTCTTTCCGGCTTCAGGATACTTCTTATTCTGATACTGCTTCGTCCCTAACCAGTTTTGCCAGGATTTGATAAAATTGATGTCAATCGCATTCAGTGCAGAGAATGTGACAAATGTGAAAAGCAGGATGAGAATCTTCTTCATATTTCACCTAAGAAAGAAATCGCTTCATTTCATTTTTTCGTTTATAAGTAATCAGGATACTGATAATGAACAGGAATAAAGCAAATCCTGCAAACCATGTATACTGATCCTTGAATCGATCGTAGTACTTCGAGGAATACTTGTTCTTCTCCAAATTCTCGATGGATTTCATGATCGCAAATATCTCGGATTGTTGAGGAGTCACAAGGTAGAACTTACCGCCTGTCGATGTTGCAATCGCATCAAGAGTACGGCTATCCAGTTTGGATAAAACAATAGCCCCAGATGCATCACGAGCATACTGGGTATTCCCATTGTTGTCCTTCATTGGAATGGAGCTTCCTTCCGGAGAACCAACACCAAGTGTATAAATGGTGATCTTCTTTTCCCCCATTTTGCGGGCTTGGGAAACAACATTCCCTTCCAGGTCTTCCCCATCAGAGATGAGAACAACGACCTTGTTTTTTGTGTTGGCGGGAAAGACACTGGCTGCCTTGGTTAGAGCAGCAGAGATATCGGTACCCCAGACAGGAACCGTATTCGTGTCCAGGTTACTTAGAAAGAGTTTCACCGCTCCATAATCATCTGTAAGCGGGCACTGAACGAAAGCAGATCCGGCAAAGGGAACGATGGCAATTCTATCGCCTTTCAACTGATCCACGAAGAGGGATATCTGATCCTTTGCCCTTTCCAGTCTGCTGGGTTGGATGTCAGTAGCATCCATGCTTTTTGAGACATCGATACAGACCACTATATCCAAACCGCTTCTTGATACCATCTGCATTTCCCTATCCCACTGCGGACGGGCGATGGCAATCGTGAGACACAGTAAGGAAGCGAGAATCAAGCCACCTTTCAAATTCCAATGAAAAATGGAAATCTGCTGCGAATAGAACTGTGCAAAGCGTGGTTCAGCAAACTTCTCCATTCGCCGAGAACGCTTCCTGTTACCACGAATGAGAGATATGATCCCAAGAGGGATTAATAACAAAAGTAATAGTAAATATGGACTTCCCCAATGCATCCCCATCTCCCTTATGGTAGTTCTCTACGCCAAACGTATAACAGGATGAATTGAATCAGGATCAAAAGTCCAGCCAATCCCAATAGATAGCTGAACATCTCTTTGTATGTATAATAGTTGTTGATTTTGTACTTCGTTCTTTCAAGATTATCAATATTCTTGATGATCGTACCCAATTCTTCCGTATTGGTTGCCAGGCTTGCCGTTCCAGTTCCTGTGATGGATGCGATACGGTCAAGTGTAGCCATATCCATATCAATTTGAACCTTCACATATCTGCGTCCGAAGTTCGGGTCATCCACAGGGAAATCAACAAGCCCCTTGCTTCCCACACCAATGGGATAGACCCTGATCTTGTATGTGGCTGCCAGATCAGCAGCAGTGAAAGGATCGATTTCACCGGTATTATTCATTCCATCTGTGATCAAAATGATGACTTTGGACTTTGCTTCGGAGTTCTTCAGGCGAGCCACGGCTGTAGCCAATCCCATACCGATGGCAGTTGAACTTGCATCCTGGTTGATCGTGATATTATCCAATAATTGAAGAAGGATGTTGTAATCCAAAGTAAGAGGGCATTGGGTCAGTGCATATTCAGAAAATACAACCAGCCCGATGCGGTCATTTTGTCTATCGGATATGAAATCCCTCGCAACTGCTTTCGCGGCTTCTAACCTGTTTGTAGGTTTGAAGTCAACTGCCTGCATCGAACCACTCACATCCAAGGCGATGACAATATCGATTCCCTTTCCTTCCACTTCGGAACTCTTGAACCCCAAACGTGGTCTAACGAGAGATAAGACAAGTAATAGGATGATAAGACTGTTCAATACGATATGGACATATTTCCAGAGATTCTCCCGCTTCACGATCTTCCGAACGAGCGTTAATCTCGTAAATGGCAGGTAGATTCTCTTCTTTGAACCTATTTTCCATTCATAATAAAGGTAAGCAGGAAGAAGCAGCAAACCCAGGAAGAACCAGGGATGGAGAAACTCAAGCATGGTTGCTCTCCTGTTCCCTTCCAACCTGGTTGAAGGAGGTCAGATACATATATAACCAGCGATAAGCCTTATCGGATTCATCTCTGGAAGGGATGTGCTTTGCGAATTTCACTTTATCACAATCCTGGAGAAATTCGATGATTCCCACATTACGCTGAAAGTTCAAATCATGAAGAATGTCCCTTATCTCTGACGTTGTCATCTCTACTGCGTTGAAACCTGCAAATAACTCGAGAAAGCGACGCATGATCATGGAAAGGCTGAAGTGATAGTCCAGATAATCTCCCTTATCCAACAATCTCAGCGCCTGTAAAACTTCCAGTTCCTCGAGGGCAATTACCCAGGGAGAACGGCTATCTATGGGTTTAGAGATATTCGTTACATTCTCTTTGCTTTTCTTGAGATAATGACGTAACAGATAGATAATTCCAACAACTATGGCTGCTGTAATCAGCAGTAACAGGTAGTTCCATACTGTCCAAGGGATGTTCAAAGGTGGAGCAATATCCTTCAACTTTGGTTCACCCTTGGGAGGAAGAACAGACCGTACTGTCAGATTGAACGGACTGATAGATGCACTATCTTGAGACGCTTTTTTATAAACTTTGATCTTTAATTGTGGAAACTGCAGGTTGCCGGTTTCGAATGCAGCAGCCTTGATAACGAATTCCTTTTTATCCTTTTCAACCGATCTCTTCTGGTCTATGATCTGAAAATTGGGAAGAGAATCCGGTACAATAACGTAGATACTATCAACACCTGCCGGGATGACAAGATGGATATAAAACGGTGTACCTATATAGACACTGTCCGGTATTTCTGTCGTCTGCTGCAATTCAATTGCCTGTAGCAAACCCATACAGAAGAGGATGACTGAGAATATCAATATGAGTCTTTTCATATTCAAGATTTCACTCTTTTACGGATTCTTGTCTTGAAGAACTTTTGTAGTTCCGTTACATAGGACTGGTCTGTTTTAAGATTCACAAGGTCGACCTGCATCTTCTTGAATCGAGATTGAAGATGTTCTTCATAAATCTGGGACTGCTTGGAATATTGCTTCAGAAGGTATTCATCATCTGAATCGATCGTAAATGTATCTCCCGTCTCAGGATCTTCCAAATGAAGAATGCCAGCCTTGGGTAACTCCAATTCTGCCTGGTCAGTAACACGCAACGCCACTACATCGTGTTTTTTCCCAAGTAACTGAACACTCCTTTCAAATCCCTGGTCATAAAAATCCGAGATGATAAAGAAGATACTGCGTTTCTTCACCAAATGAGAGATATACTCTACTGCCTGATTGATATCTGTCCCCTTCCCCTGGGGTTCGAAGAACAGGATATCTCGGAGTATCTGGAGAGTAGCCTTCTTTCCTTTCCTTGGTGGCACATACTTTTCAATCCGATCCGAGAATAGAAGCAATCCAACCTTATCCTGGTTTGAGAGTGCTGAGAAAGAAAGGACAGCAGTCACTTCAGCAATGTATTCCGATTTCAGATACTGCCTCGTCCCGAATACATTCGAAGCACTGCAATCCACCAGGAATATCACATTCAGTTCACGGGTTTCTTCAAATTTCTTGATATAGGGATGTCCCATACGAGCAGACACATTCCAGTCAATATCCCGATAACTGTCTCCCATCTGATATTCACGTACTTCGGCAAACTCCAGACCCTGCCCACGAAAAACACTATGGTATTCTCCGGAAAAGACTTCCTGTACCATATTCTTGGTGGTGATTTCGATGCGTCTTATTCGTTTAAGGATCTCGGAAGTATCCATTTATCAGGGAACCTCTATCTCGTCGAATATTTTGTTAATGATCTGTTCATGAGTGACCTGTTCGGCTTCAGCTTCATAAGTAAGTATGACACGATGACGAAGAACATCTCTGCCGATTGCCTTGATATCATCGGGGATCACATATCCTCTATGCTCCAGGTAGGCATGAGCCTTGGCTGCACGGGCAAGGTATATGGATGCACGCGGTGAAGCACCGCATTCTATCATGTTGTTCAGACTGTTCAGATTCTTGAAGCTGGATGGGTTTCTTGTGGCAAAGACCAAATCAAGGATGTACTCCTTCAACTTGTCTTCCATATAGATTTCCTTGATCACTTCCCGCATCTTGAGGATCTGGCTTGAATCGAGTACGGCATTGACTTGTATTTCATTATCCGGTACCATCCTGTCCATGATCTGTCTTTCTTCATCCCGGTTGGGATAATCAATTCTCAGTTTGAGCATGAAGCGGTCAACCTGGGCTTCAGGCAATGGATAGGTTCCTTCCTGTTCCAAGGGATTCTGAGTTGCCATGACGAGAAATGGTGTCGGCAAAGCGTAGGTAGAATCGCCAATCGTAACTTGTCTTTCCTGCATCGCTTCAAGAAGAGCAGATTGAACTTTCGAGGGTGCTCTATTGATTTCGTCTGCAAGTATGAAATTAGCGAATATGGGACCGTGCTTCACGACAAATTCAGCCGTTTTCTGATTGAAAACCAGCGTACCGGTCACATCGGCAGGAAGCAAGTCAGGAGTAAACTGAATCCTGTGAAAAGAGCTCTTGATCGTTTGTGCGATCGTTGAAATCGTTAGTGTCTTGGCAAGTCCGGGGACACCTTCAAGTAGCAAATGCCCGTTTGCCAGGAGACCAACGAGAATACGCTTTACCATGTAGTTTTGCCCAACGATAACCTTCTGGACTTCCTTCACTACATCATCCAGCACGACACTGCTGTCAAGCACCTTGCGATGTATTTCCTCTATCATCATATTTCCTCCTAAATATCAATTCCATTCGGCTCTTGTAGCCGAATATCTATCAAAAATAATACCTTTATGATCTTTCCACTCTATATTGAGTATATTATCATCAAGAGTAATCAACATATATGAAGCGTGATGGTTCCTATGATGAGTGCTTTTCAAATGACCGGGATTAGCATATAGTATCTTGTTGCGAAAGAAGTGAACCGGATGATGCGTATGTCCAAAAAGTATCACGTGGTCCAATGGGAATATCATTTCCTCATCTTCCTGTCGATGTACAAGTTGAAATCTCCAGTTTTCTATCGTAACATGCTGAATCAGATCTACCGATCCGGAACGAGTTACATGATCCATAACACCGGGAACCCTAATTACCATTTTGTGATCCGTTAGATCATCGTTTTCATTCAAATCTGAATAATCATCACCTAAATGAAATAACACTTCGTATTCTTCCATCTGACACACTTGACGAAGGAATACCTGGTTTCCATGTGTATCCGACATGACAAGTATACGCTTCACTTTGCACCTGTTAATGCCAAATCTACATCTTTTCCGGTGCAGAGATCCCCATCAGGTTAAAACTGATGGCAAGCACATTCTTAACCGCCATGATGAGGTAAAGCCTTGCCATGGAAAGAACGAGTGAACTCTTGTTCACAATCACATATTTGGAATAATAGCGATGGAACATCCCGGCAAGTTCAAATGCATAACTCGCCAAACGGTGAGGTTCCCTACTATCAGCAATAGAGACAAGTGTGGATGGAAATTCCAGCATTTTTTTTATGATCGTGATTTCTTCTGGTTTGGTTAACTTTTTCAGCATCTCAGGCGTCAATTCCTTGAGACTGATTTTATCCTTCTTTGCCTTCTTCAATATACTGCAAATCCTTGCATGTGCATACTGGCAGTAGAATACAGGATTTTCATTGGTCTTTCTCTTTGCGAGGTCAATATCAAAGTTTAAATGTGAATTCGGCTTCCTGTCCATAAAGAAATAACGTGCGGCATCAGTACCTACATAATCTACAAGGTCATCCATCGTCACAATCGTACCAAGACGTTTCGACATCTTCACCTTTTCGCCGCTATCGAACAGATTGACCTGCTGCAGGAAGATGATCTCGAGTTTATCTTCCGGGTAATTTAAAGCGTGGATGGCTGCCTTCAGGCGAGGTACATATCCGTGGTGATCAGGACCTAACACGTCAATCATGACATCAAAGGAACGCTGATATTTCGTCAGATGATACGCTAAATCAGGTACAAAATATGTAATGGAACCGTCAGCCTTCATCAGTACACGGTCTTTATCATCCCCAAACTTACTGGAACAGAACCAGATTGCGTCTTCCTTTTCATAGGTGCAATCTGCTTCAGCCAGATAACTCAGGACTTCTTCCACCACACCCTGCTGGCGCAAGGTCTTTTCGGAAACCCAGCTATCGAAGTGAACACCATATTTTTCGAGGCTTTTCACCTGCATATCATGTATCTGCTCGAGTGCGAATTCCTTCAAATGCTCTGTTCTTTCGCGATCAGCCATCAATAGGACACGTGATCCCTCCAGCGTATTCAGCCTGTGGGCAAGATCCTTCACGTAATCACCATGATAGGCTTCAAACGGGAATTCACCTATATTCTCACCGTGCATTTCACGTAAGCGTAATTCAAGCGATTCTGCAAGGATATCCACCTGATTCCCGGCATCATTGATATAAAATTCACGTAATGCGTCATATCCCACAAACTTCATGACACGATAGAGGGAATCTCCGAATGCTGCTGCTCTTGCGCTGACAATATTCAAAGGACCTGTTGGATTGGCACTCACGAATTCAAGAAGTATGCGTTTCCCGGTGCCGGCTTCCGATTTGCCCCAGGAATCATTCTGATCCAGAATGTCCTTGAGAGATTTCTGTAATACCGAAATGTTCATGGTCATATTGATGAAGCCCGGTCCAGCGATCTCCACGGCTTTATAATCCTTGTTTTTACGCAGTTCCGTACAGACCTTCTCCGCTAATTCGTACGGTTTTATCTTATTGAGTTTCGCCAGGACCATGGCAAGATTGGTGGAATAGTCTCCAAACTCATCATTTGCCTGTGTCTCGATGACAAACTTGTCATTTGACTTCAGTTTGAGCTTGGACAGGCATTCGTTCAGGTCATTCGTTATCTTATATTTTATCATTCGTGGTTTCTTCCTGTTTTGGTTTTTGTTCCAGACTTTCAAATAACTGATCTATTTTGAAATTCTCCCTGATAGAAGGAAGAAATACATGTACAATAATATCAAACAGATCAATTAAAACCCATTGCCCATTATCCAGCCCTTCATTACCCATTGTAGCATATTTGACTTCACGGGCTTTACTAATAATGTAATCTGCAATCGCTCTTAAGTGTAATCCGGAATTTCCTTCGCATACAATCACATAATCTGTATATGAGGTTTTCCCCAATAAATCAAAAACCCTTATATTCTCCGCTTTTCTATCTTCAGCCCACTGTACGACCATTTGTGTCATTTCCTTCGCTGTCGGCATATCACTCCTTCTCATTTTTCTGATCAGCGATCAGTTGTTCATAATCTTTTCCGATGATAATGACGAATGGTGCAATTGGATAATCGGTTTCTGCCATTGTCCATTGCTGGATACCCGTCATTTCCATCAGTCTTTGCAAATCACCCTGATCCATTTTTTTTACGACGATGATCGTCTTATTATAAATAAACTTGGGAGCGTTACCGGTTGCCACGATCTCGATGTTCTTCTTGCCCAGAAAATCAGTCATTTCTGAAGCAGCACCTTCAAATCCGCACCCATTCAGCAGCGATATCTTAATCGAAGGCAAAGTTGCTTCCACCTGTGCCTTCTTTTCCATGGCATAGTGCCGATAAACAATGATCCCTATCGTCAATGCGATGAGAAGAACAACGACTAATATCAACAACAGCCGCTTTTTCCCATTTCCACGGGTCAAATTATTTTCGGGTACGTTCATTGTCAAACTGTTCCTGTAGTAGGTTATACGTCCTTTCAAATGCTTCTGGAATCACTCTGATCCCGCCAATTACCGACATGAAATTGCAATCTCCTGACCAACGAGGCACCAGGTGAACATGCAGATGTTCATCAATCCCTGCTCCCGCAGCCTTGCCAAGATTCAGTCCTATATTGATCCCTTCAGGATGATACGCATTCCGAAGCACCTTCTCGGTTAACTGCACGACCTCGAACAAGTCTTGCAACTCTCCCGGATCCAGGTCTGTTAAACTCGACACATGCCTGAATGGTACCACCATCACATGCCCGTTATTATACGGATATAAATTCAGCATGACATAACTCAGTTTGCTGCGGTACACGATGAAGTGCTTCTCATCTTCATTCGCATCAGGCTTATGACACAAAATGCAGCCCTTTTCCTTCTCAGAAAGAATATAGTCCAAGCGCCAGGGTGAATATATATACTTTTTATTCTTCATCGCTCATTACCGTTTCACCAAAATCGAGGAAGTCACCCTTACCCAAGGTTGCATCCTGTATGATATTGTATCCTTTCAAAATTACATCCTCTTCCAGAATGGCATCCTTGATATATGAATTGCATCCGATACGGCAGTTTTTTCCTATCTGCGTTTCTCCCTTGATGATGGTGTTGGCTTCAATGATCGTATCGTGCTCGATCTTTACATGCTCACCGATGATGACTGAACATGGGTTTTCAATCACCACGCCGTTATTTAGCCAGTGTTCCTTGATTTCGTCATAGTATGCAACTTCCAGTTCGGATAATTGCTGCTGGGAATTGATACCAGAGGCTTCGAGAAAGTTCTCAAGCAACACTGCTGACACGATCGCCCCCTGTGAATTTAGAATCTCGAGCGTATCTGTCAGATAGTATTCATGCTGTTTATTATGATTATTCACGAGTTTCAGCGTTTTAAACAGGATGGGTGCATCAAAGCAGTAGATACCTGTATTGATTTCCTGAATCGCTCTTTCGACATCGGATGCATCCTTGTATTCAACGATCTTTTCCACATGGTTCTTTTCAGGATGACGTATAATGCGTCCATAGAGTGCTGGATCATCCATGACATAGGTCAGGACTGTACATGCTGATCCGCTTTCCCGATGTGCTTTCAAGAGATTCTGCAGTGTCTCGGCTTTCAATAATGGAACATCACCGCAAAGAATGAAGACATCTCCCCTAAAATCCTGGAAAACCGGCTCTGTCACCATCACCGCATGACCAGTGCCATTCTGTTCCTTCTGTTCAACAAAACGTATTTTTTCATTCGGTTCCAGGGAATCCATCACGGATTCCTTCTGATACCCCACCACAACACAGATGATCTCACTATCGAGTTCTGATGCTGTATCGACAACTCGCTGGACTAAGGATTTCTCTGCAAGTTGAAAAGTCACTTTCGCCTTTTCAGATTTCATGCGGGTTCCCTTGCCGGCAGCAAGTATGATTGTGGCAACAGGCTTTGTTTCATTGTCATGCCAAATTTCGGTTATTTTACTTGGATCATTCTGCGGCATCGTTTCTCCTCGTAATTCTGCAAGCAATCTCTTCATTGACTTCCCTGATATCGGGTCGATATAATTAGGAGCAATTTCGACCATCGGCTGCAGGACAAATTCTCTCTGGGTGGCTCCAGGGTGAGGAACCGTAATAAGTTCATCCTGATAAACCAAGTCATCTACAAATAGAATATCGAGATCAATAACCCTGGGACCCCATCTGAAAGTCTCTGTCCGCCCCAGTTTCTTTTCTATATTCTTCAATTCTTCAAATAGTTCTGAAGGCTCCAGATCGGTCATGATCCTTACCACCTGGTTCAGAAAATCTTCCTGCTCTGTGTATCCGTATGGTTTTGATTCAAGAACGGCACTTTCATCCAATATCGCTACACTTGGTAGAGCGGCAATTCCTTCCAGGGCTTTACGAAGATGGATCTCTCTCTCTCCAATATTCGAGCCCAATCCGATATATACGATTCTCATCGATTGCGTTCCATCTCCACTTCTACGTACTCAAGCGTACCCTGGATGGGCACGGATGGTTTTTGAATACTGACAATTGCAGTCATGATCTCCGGAAAGGATTCCAGCGTTTTATCCAAAATGCGATTGGCGCAGTTCTCCAATAAATGGAACTGCTGTTTCTCCATAATCTCCTTGATCACAGCGTAAACCCTGGTATAATCCAATGTCGTTTCAAGGTTGCGGATTTCTGAATCGTGTTTCACATCCGTTACTGCCGTATAAGACACCACAAAGCGCTGTCCAAGGCTTCTTTCCGCATCATGAACGCCATGGAATCCATAGAATACCATATCATGAAGGTGTATTTTCATCTTCCCTCTCCTCATGCCGCAGTTGGTCTTGTGGAATAACGCTCATATAAATCTTCTTCCCGTAAAAATGGTCGATCAGTCGGACAACAAAGAAACTCAATCCCAATCCCAATATGGAGATCAGAACCGATGTTCCTTCTGTTAAGTGCAGAATGAATCGTCCAACGACAAATCCAATGATCATGAAGATGATTGGAAGCAGGAAGAGAATCAATGATGAAATGACTTCTGACCCACCATGGATTTGAAGAATGAGTTGATCCCCCACCTTGACAGGCAGGTCGGTTTCCAATGTAAAGTATTTATTCTTGTTTCCGCCGCCGCATACACCACTCATGGAGCAATTCGCGCATCCTGAACTTGGGCAGACCTCAACGGTTATCTTCCTTTCTCTCACTTCGACAACGGTGCAAACGTCTTCTTTTGTCATTTCCTGCATATTATTTACCTTCCCCTTCTATCACATGACGATATGATTCGATGATCTTCGTGATCGTATCTGTCGTTGAAAATCCTTCCCGATACGGCAGGCTCTTCACTTCTCCGCCATTTGCCGTCACAATGTCATTCCCGACAATGTTCTCGGGCAGCCAATCACCACCTTTGACCAATACATTGGGGCTGATCAGTTTAATTAGGTCATATGGTGTGTCTTCATTAAAAATCACGATATAATCGACGTCCGCAAGTCCGCCAAGCACAAAGGCTCTCTCCCTTTGCAAATTGACGGGTCTGGACTCTCCCTTGATCCGATGAATTGAATCGTCGCTATTCAAACCTACGATCATTACGTCACCCAATTGTTTTGCATCATTCAAATAGGCAACATGACCTGCATGGAGGATATCAAAACATCCATTTGTAAATATGATCTTCTTCTTCATTTCATGCAGGGAGCGTGAAATATCCTCGATCTCTGCCCATGTTTTTAATTTCGTTTCTGGATGCATATTTTACCTGCACTACTTGGAATTTTGACTGAATGACTCTATGATCTCATTCGATTTCGCCACCGAAGTCCCAATCTTCCCGCACACTACACCTGCCGCATGATTGGCTATAAGGGCTGCAGTTTCTATATCACAGCCTGCTGCCAATCCCAGGGTCAGGGTACTGATGACAGTATCACCGGCACCGGAAACATCAAAGATTTCCCGGGCAAAAGTTGGAATGGATACCACTTTACTGCCTTTTGAAAACACCGTTAATCCTTTCTCTCCCCTCGTGATGATGAGATATTTTGCCTTGATCCTCTCTTCCAGTTTCGCGACTGCTTCCTGGAATTGGTCTTCGGTTTCGATCATGATCCCCAGGTTCTTCTGCAATTCAGAGAAGTTCGGTTTAAAGACAGTACAATTGCGATAAGCAAAAAAATTCTTGAATTTAGGGTCAACAGCAACGAGTTTCTTTGATTTATTACATAGGGATATGATACTCTCAATCATATGCTCTGTCAACAGACCCTTATTGTAATCTTCCATGATCACAGCGTCATAGGTATTGATCAGTGAAATCACTTTCCCCAGGATGGTCTTTTCCATACTGGATGGGATATCTTCGTGCTTTTCCTTATCGATCCTGACAATCTGCTGCTGATTTGCTATGATGCGAGTCTTCACGGTTGTGGGTCTTTCTTCCGATACGAACACACCTTGGGTGTCGATCTTCTTCCCTTTCAATTGTTTCAATATCTGCTTTCCAGGTTGATCATTTCCAACGATGCCAATGATACATACTTCTGCACCCAACGTAATCAGGTTCTCAGCCACATTTGCCGAACCGCCCAGCCTATATTCTTCACGCTTGACTTCCAGCACGGGAACCGGTGCTTCCGGAGATATGCGGTCCACTGATCCGTGAATATAGTGATCGAGCATGATATCGCCGATCACCAGTATCTTTTTCTTCTTAAAACCATCCATAATAGACTTCAGTGTTTTCACATCCATCATATCCTCACTTTACCGGATAATTCCCATCAAAACAGGCATAGCAGTACTCTTCGGGATTGGTGACACAACTTTTCAGATCATCTAACGAAAGATATTTCAAAGAATCGGCACCACTATATTCCCTGATCTCCTCCAACGTTTTCTGGTTGGCAATCAGGTCAGTTTTATTAGGTGTATCGATACCATAAAAACATGAATACTTTACCTGGGGTGATCCGATCCTTAAATGAACTTCCCCGGCTCCAGCATCTTTCAGCATTTTTACGATCTTGTGAATGGTCGTACCTCGAACGATTGAATCATCGATCAAAACGACTTTCTTCCCGGGAAAGAAATTTGGTAACGGATTAAACTTCTGCTTCACGCTTTCATCGCGTATGGTTTGCTCCGGTTTGATGAACGTCCTGCCAACATAGTGGTTCCTGATCAATCCCAAGCCAAAGGAGATCCGCTTCCCGTTGGCATAACCCAAACCAATGAAATTCGAGGAGTCAGGAACCGGCAATGCATGGTCAGGTTCCCAATCCTTATCTCCATCCGCCAGTTTATTCCCAATCTTCTCTCTGACTGAATATACATTCTCACCAAAATGAAAACTGTCCGGACGTGAGAAGTAGATCTGTTCAAAGACACAGTGTTTATTGCTTTTTAAATACCGATATTGATCAGGATCGTTCTCCATGGTTTGAATCCCATTTTCATTTACGATCATGATCCCGGCTGATGGAACTTCATAACGATTTTCAACTTCCAGGATATCCAAGGCGCAACTTTCAGAAGCAACAACCACCGTACCATCGCTCCTGATGCCCCAAACCATCGGTCTGATTGCATAGGGATCTCGAATCATATACAGTTCTTTCTGGGTTGACATCACGGTCGAATACGCACCCTTCACCCTTCTCATCATCTGCTTGATCGCATCCACGATGGAAAGACCTTCCTTCTCGATCTGGAAGACAATATATTTCAGGATCAGTTCACCATCATTCTCACTGGCAAAAACGACACCTTTTGCTTCCAGTTCACTTCTGACTTCCTGGTAGTTGATGATATCACCATTACTGGCGAGAGCATAGGAAGGACCTGCAAAAGTGTTTACAAGATGAGGTTGTGTATTATACTCAGTCGCAGAACCTTTGGTGGGATATCTTACATGTCCGATCGCAATTCTACCTTCCAGATTTTCTAATAATTCGGGAGGAAAAACCTCTTTAACCAATCCCATTCTCTTATGTATCCTGATATGTTTTCCATCATTGACTGCCATTCCACAACTTTCCTGACCTCTATGCTGTTCGGCAAACATACCCAATGCTGCCAGGCCGGCAGCATTCTCATGGTTAAAGATACCAATGATTCCGCACATTACTATTCCTTATCGCTACGCTTAAATGAGATTTGGTTTTCCCTTCCTTCACTTAACCTTTTGATATTTTCCTTATGTTTATAGATCACAAAACTGCCGATGAATAATACAAGAATCAGGTTATAAACATCCGTGAATTGACTGATCATATTGATATAAAACTCAGAAAGCATAAGCATGAATACGCCAAATATTGAACCTACAGATACATATTTCGTGATCACAGTCAGCAGAATGAATG
>Ga0116171_10001074_pt1 | contig 28183 bp, 21 predicted proteins | sample AD_JPNHW2_MetaG_FD_89798 | JGI IMG/M metagenome (GOLD analysis project Ga0116171, IMG submission 89798) | Active sludge microbial communities of municipal wastewater-treating anaerobic digesters from Japan - AD_JPNHW2_MetaG | ecosystem: Engineered > Bioreactor > Anaerobic > Digestate | place...
AATGCCAATCGGTCCGCGGGTATTCACATACCAGGCTTTTGCCATATAAACCTTTCCTATAGCACCATCTTTCAGCTCAGCTATCCCCTGTCTTAAAACAGGCCATGAGCGCCGCTGTGTTCCAACTTCGACAACCCTGTTATATTTATCTGCTGCCTGAACAAGAAGCTCCCCTTCTAGTGGATTATGGCTTACCGGTTTCTCAACATAAACATCTTTCCCTGCTTTGCAGGCCAGGATTGCAGCCGGAGCATGCCAATGATCAGGTGTGGCTATATAAACAGCATCCAGATCCTTATCTTCAAGTACTTTGCGAAAATCCTTAACGCCTTTAGGTTCCTTCCCAGTCACTTTTTTGACAGCGTCGATCCCTTTTTGCATCGCCACTGAATCGACATCGCAAATATATTTCACATCAACTTCTTTAAAACGGGCGAATGTCCCTGCCATAGAAGCACCACGGCTGTTGGTCCCTATTATTGCAACATGAATGATATCATTAGAGCCAATAATATTATTATAACTTTTTGCCGTAGAGGCCAGAATACTACCACCGACAGTTAATCCAACCGACCCGGCGACCGCTTTTTTTAAAAAGTCTCTTCTTGAATCTGCCATATTACTTATTTTTTATCGTGATTATTTATTCAAATTTGAAATCAACTTCTTTAGTCCCAAATATTGCTATTTATTTACAAGTTTCGCAAACTTAATCTCAACGTTTACTTATCACTTCTCCCTGTTTCCTTACAACCATATTATTGTCAATCAGTCTTGTATTATAAGTCTGAATAATTGCTTTCAGTTTATCTTCCATCTGTAACTGAAGTTCCGGTTCCTTTCCTAACAGATTTTTTTCAATGTAAATATCATTTTTATAATTAAACAATCCTACCGGTTTTCCATCTATCAACTCGAGAAGATGATCTTTCATGTAAAGATGATATGTACTGCCTGATGTATTGAAGGCAAATGACTCATAGGTACTGTCAAGGAGATTGTTCCCGAAGGCGACATACTCTTCATCGTAATTCAAATAGCTCAGAACCGTAGGCATTATGTCAATCTGCTGGGCAATGCGGTGTCTGATACCATGTAAATTACTTCCCGGTTTATAAAAGACAACAGGGATGCAGTATGAACCAAAGTTATTCTGAAACTCTTTGTGTATTGACTCGTTTGTATGATCGGCTGTTATGACAAAAAGAGTATTATTGAACCATTCTGATTTTGATATCTTATTAAAAAACTCCCGTAAGGCAAAATCGGTATAGCCAACAACTTCCACTATCGGAGCCGGTCCTTTTTTGAATTTACCCGTATATTTCTCCGGCACCTTGAAGGGATGGTGAGATGAAATGGAGAATATGGAGGCAAAAAACGGTTGCTTAAAACCATTCAGCTTGTCAGCGAAGAAATTAAAGAATGGCTCATCCCATACACCCCACATACCATCAAAATCATCACCATTCTTATACTCGTTAAGTCCAAAATAATCGTCAAAACCAGCCATTTTGGCGAATGAATCAAATCCCATTGAACCATTAGGAGCGCCGTGGAAAAAAGCAGAATAGTACCCCTTTTTCTTAAGCAGTTCCGGAAGTCCGTTTATCATGTTATTTGCATAATGAGAAATAATATATGGCGTTTCAAGTGATGGAATCGATGCGAGAATTGAAGGCATTGCATCAATAGATTTCTTCCCGTTGGCAACAGAGACATCAAACGTAACACTCACATTGATAAGCGAATCGATAAACGGAGTATAACCTTTGTAAGTACCACCTTCAAGACCGGGGCTCAGAGCTCCAATATATTCTCTGGCGAAACTTTCGAGAATGATAATAACAACATTCTCATTTTTAAAAGGTTCTGTACTCCCGGGCACATAGTGAGGATTATAGATTTCCTGTAATTTTTCATCGCTAAAATATTGAGGTCGTGCCAGTGTTTTTTTGCCAAAAGTTCTAAAGATGCTGAACGGAGTATTTAAAACAATAGCCACATTACGCGGGCTTTCTACATACCTTGCTGCATTGCTAATTGTAATAGGGCGAGTAGAATGTTTATAACCACCCCTGGCAGCTCCTATAACAAGAGCTGCTACTACAGGTATCATAAGAACATTTACTGCATAATACACAATTTTATTGGAAGTAACAGGTTTCACTGGTTTTACTTTATTATAAAGATAAACCATCAGGAACCACATGAAGAAGGTGAAAAGTGTAGCCGGCCAGTAATCGACAACGAATCTGAGGAACATTTTAACAAGATTTTTCTCATTCTCAAACGTTCCAAAAACATCAGCAGTAGCCCTTTTCTCAATGAATCTGTAATATACAAAATCCATCCCGTTCATTGCTATAGCAGCTCCGTTTGAAATAAAAAATATGTACTTAAGAATCTTCTGATATACAGCATTGTAGCGGATATCAAAAGGTATTATGTGGAATAATATCAGGAGGATATTAATATACACAACTGCCGAGATGTCGAAAACCAGACCACCCCGCAACATTGTCATAAACTGGTTAAATGGCACATCCGGGAACATTTTATAATTAAACAGGAAGAATCCTATCCTGCACAATGTGAAAAGAAGCATTACAAGAAGTATCCTGTAAGCAAGAACTAAAAAGATATTTCCGGAAAATGATCTGTTTTTCATTAACATAAGATGAATTAATACAAATGATAAACCAAAAAAGGCTCACCACAGAAAACGGCGATAAATATAAGGGGTAAAAAACGAAACGCCAAGTGTGGGATTAAGTAAATCTCCACGACCTGGCGTTTTTTGAATTATCAGAAAATCTAATTTTTATCGATATCTTCCATAAGCTCTTTAAGGTCCGAATTATTAAATTCGTTCATGAACCTATTGGCTTTTTTCCTGGCCCCCAGGCCTATTAATGTAAAAAGTACAATGATTCCTATAAGTATGTAGGTTACAATTTTTGTAGTCTCCGGTTTTGCCTTTAATGCCTCAACCAATCCATGATAGAGAAGCCATAAAGAAAAGAGGTTCACAGCCAGGCTTACACAAACCCCTAAATAGATATTAACTCCTGATGCAAAACCAAGTAAAGCACTGATGGGCATTACTACCATGACGGCAGCTGTTACCCGTGCATTTGCTTCAAAATCGGTGCTTCCTTTGCAGATCGATGAAATGACCAATAGGATTACTGCCCCAATAAACAACCCGATAATTGCACCAATAACAGACCATACAAAAGCCATTGCACCGATAGCTCCTCCAAACATGCTGCCTACTCCAATGTGCAAAAGACTCCAGATAAAAGAAAACAGCCCTGCCAAAGCACCATAAATTACCGCCTTGATTAAGGGATCAACCAATCCTCCCGAAGTCTTCATCGTCGAGAAGTAGGATTTCGGATTTGTCAGGACCTCTTTTGAGTCCTTAATAAACTCGTTAAAATCGAAGGTTCCGTTACTCATAGTTTAAGTGATTAATTAAGGTTATTATTCAATTGTTTGGATTAAAATGATATATAATAATCCAAGTTAGAAAATAATTTTATTAAATCACTAATAAACGGCTAAAAAGTAACTTGAGACATTATTCAAGATAAGTATATCCATACAAGCCAGAACGGTAGTTTGAAAGGAACTCCTTGCCCTCCTCAAGAGTGATTATCCCGGCTTTAACAGATGTTGTAACCCATGTCTCAACCGTTCGTACCATCTTTTTGGAATTGTACTGCACATAATCAAGGACTTCAGCAACTGTCTCTCCGTCAAACACCTGATCAATTCTATAACCATCTTTATCGACTGACACGTGTACAGCATTTGTATCACCAAACAGGTTATGAAGGTCACCTAATATCTCCTGATATGCTCCTATCAAAAACACTCCGAGATAGTAAGGCTCTTTACCTCTCAGGGGGTGAACAGGAAGGTAATGTGATGAGTTGGTAGTGGAAATAAAATTGTCAATCTTGCCGTCCGAATCACAAGTCATGTCCTGTATGGTAGCGTTACGTGTTGGTTCCTCATTAAGCCTGTGTATAGGCATTATAGGGAATATCTGATCTATTGCCCAGGCATCGGGAAGGGATTGGAAAAGTGAGAAATTACAGAAATATTTATCTGACAGAATCCTTGAAATCTGGTTCAGCTCTTCCGGAACATGTTTTGTTTTACTGGCCATCTGGTATACTTCCCGGGCTATTGACCAGAACAATCGCTCAATATGGGCTCTCGTCTTAAGATCAACCAGACCAAAGCCAAATCTGTCAAGAGCTTCCTCCCTTATTTGCTGGGCATCGTGCCATGCTTCGAGCATCTTGGTCTGATTAAAGTTATCCCATATATTAAAGAGCTCTTTCACAAGTTCATGATCATTTTCATTACTAACTTCCTCATCATCCCACGAAGGAAGAGTAGTAGTTTCAAGGACCTCCATTATAAGGACAGAATGGTGGGCAGTCAGTGACCTGCCTGATTCGGTAATAATATTCGGATGCGGAATATTGTTTTTGTTGCTTACATCAACAAAGGTGCTTATTGAGTCATTTACATACTCCTGGATAGAATAATTTACACTGCTTTCGCTGTTTGAAGAACCAGTCCCGTCATAATCGACCCCCAAGCCACCTCCAATATCTACAAACTCAACATCAAATCCCAGTTTTCGGAACTCAACATAAAACTGTGCAGCTTCACGTAATGCAATATTTATCCGACGGATTTTCGTAACCTGACTCCCTATGTGAAAATGAATCAGTTTCACGCAATCCCTCATCTTATTTTTCTCAATATAGTCAATTGCTTCAAGCAACTCACTCGATGTCAAACCGAATTTGCTTATATCGCCTCCTGAGTCTTCCCATTTTCCGCTTCCCACACTTGCAAGCTTGATGCGGATACCAATATTTGGTTTAACCTTCAACCTCTTGGATATAGATGTGATAAGCTTCAGCTCATTTAACTTCTCAACTACAAGGAAGATTCTTTTACCCATTTTCTGAGCCAGAAGCGCAAGTTCAATATAACTCTCATCCTTGTATCCATTGCAAATAATAAGAGACTCCGGATCAGTATTAATAGCAATAACAGCATGAAGCTCAGGCTTGGAACCAGCTTCCAGACCAATATTGAATTTTTTCCCGTGACTTACTATTTCCTCAACCACGGGTCTCATCTGATTAACTTTAATAGGATATATTATAAAATTCTGAGCTTTATAGCCGTATTCCTCTGAAGCAGATTTAAAGCATTTTGTTATGCTGATTATCCTGTCGTCCAGAATATCAGGGAACCTTACCAGCACCGGGAGAGAAACGTCTGACAATATCAATTCATCAATAAGCTCCTTCAGATCAACAGGTGCACAATCCTTTTGAGGAGTAGCAATTACATTTCCCTTTTCATTTATTGAAAAGTAATTAACACCCCAGCCATTAATGTTATACAATTCAGCCGAATCTTCAACTCTCCATTTTCTCATGATCAGTTATTTTGCCTTTATTCAATAGTCCGCAAAGGTCTGAAAAAAATGTGTTTTATACAATATATAAGCAATAGCAGAATTGTATATCTTTCATCACTTTATCCAGATTAAATTTATACAATAGTTTAAAGAAGATCAATATTAGCAGGAGAAAAGTTCATTGCATTTACCCTGTCTGTATAATTAAAATTCAGGCAGCTAGATGATTATTATTTAAACAAAGCAGGTTTTAACGTATAGAAAAACAATTAGATAACAGATTATTATCAAATAAAATATTATTATTTCAAAATAAATATATATCTTGCGCCCTTAAATTTTAAAAATACAACAAAATGAACAAAGGAACAGTTAAATTTTTTAATGTATCAAAAGGATTCGGTTTCATTAAAGATGCAGATTCTGATAATGAATATTTTGTACATGTTTCTGGTCTGAAAGATCAGATTAAAGAGAATGATGAAGTTGAATTTGAACTTCAGGAAGGTAAGAAAGGAATAAATGCAGTGAATGTTAAACTAGTTAAGTAATAGCAACTAGCTTAATTGTATCCTTATACAAAGATTTATTATCAATCCCGATCGCATGATCGGGATTTTTTATTCTAGTCATCACTATATCTCTTTAATCTCCATGAAAATAAAATTCCCCGCAGCAATCTACGAGGAATCATTAATCACAAATAAGCATTTTGTTTTTATGCCTTTTTACTCCTGTGATAAACGATAAAATTACTCACGGAGTAATATCCGATTTAACGGGCATAATTATATATCCCGGTTAAAACCTATTGTCTACCTTTTTCTTCTTTTTTAGCTTTCTTGGCAGCACGTTTTTCTTTCAGACTCTTAGTTGGCTCTTTCTTGTTCTTGGTTTGCTCTTTAGCTTTTTCGTGTGACATGGCTATATATATTATTAGTTAATAAATAGATATCTCAAATATAACAAAAATCCTTCAAGGCTTTTCAATTTTAACATATAAATAACAATTCTCCGGAATAATGATGGTTTGTGTTATAAGAGGCAGATTTCTTGCTTCGCCCGAAATGACGAACTACTTTTAAAATGGATATTGTAGGAGAAAAGGCTGCCTCAAAAGGGTTTAATCCTTGTTCACCCCTAAATCCCACTGACGTTTCAGTCAGTGCAGGCCTAAAGGGGACTTGTTGAATACCAACTTCTTACAAAGCCACCTTTAGGGGGATTGGGGGTAATGTAGTGCTTTTGAGACAGCCTCTTCCCCTACACTATCATCCACATCCAGTTGACGGTCATTCCGACCTATAATATTGTTTCTTTGATTTACACCAGAGGATTATTGTTTAAAGGAAGAGAAAAACTAAAAACACTTCCTTTATCCAGTTCGCTTTCAACCCAAATTTTACCACCATGTTTCTCAACAAACTCCTTACACAACAATAAGCCCAGTCCTGTTCCCTTCTCATTTTCAGTTCCCCTGGTGGAGACATTGACATCCATTCTGAAAAGCTTCTCAATTGTTTCTTTTGTCATGCCGAGACCGGTATCAGCAACTGATACCTCAACATTTTTTCTGTCACTAATTGCTGTCACTACTACCTCACCGCCTTTCCGGGTGAACTTTATAGCATTTATTATCAGATTTCTTATAATTGTTCTTATCATATTTCTGTCAGCAAAAATCATAAGTTCACCAGCAACCAGATTTTTAAGCTCAATGTCTTTCCCGGCTGCAAAATCATTTAATATATAAAACTCTTCATCCAGAAGCTCCCTCAATTTTACCTGTGAGGGTTCAAACATTCTTTTACTGGATTGTGAACCCGCCCACTCCAACAGATTATCAAGCAATCGCAGAGTTTGCACAGCTGAAGCATTTATTAATCTTGCAAATTCTTCATTCTGAGCAGGGTTACCCGATCTTATTTCTTCTTTCAGTACATTACTAAAGCCAATAATACTATTGAATGGACTTCTCAGATCATGTGCAATGATTGATAAAATCTTATCTTTTGAGACATTCATGGCTTTTAGTTCAGATGTCTTTTCTTCTACTAATTTTTCAAGTAATATTTTTTTGTTTTTCAGGCTTCTGATACGTAACATAAAAAAGGAAGAGATTATCAGAATTAATGCAATAAAGATGATAATCCTGAACCACCACATACTCCACCATGGCGGCAATACGGTTATATGTATCGAGGTCCCCTCTTCGTTCCAAAAGCCATCGTTGTTTGACCCCCTGACAAGGAAAATATAATCGCCCGGATTAAGATTTGTATAAGTTGCTTCCCGTTTATTTCCTAAAGTCCACTCTTTATCAAAATTTTCCATCTTATAGGCATACTGATTCTTTTCCGGGGCAGTGAAATCCATTGCAGCAAAGCAGAAGGTGATAACAGAAAGACCATGAGGTAAAACTAATTTTTCTGTTTCTGTAATACTTTTCTCTAACGGAGAGCCTTCAGTTAAAGGTTTTACACTTTTATTGAATATTTTCAAATCGGTAATGATAACCTCCGGGATCCTTTTGTTTTCAACAAGTTTCTCAGGATAGACAATATTAAAACCATTATTGCCCCCCATCAGAAGATCACCGTTTTTTGTTTTTAGTACACTTTTATCATAGAACTCGTTACTTTGCAATCCATCAGATTTTGTAAAAGTTTTAAACTTGCCTTGTTTATAGTCGAACCTACAGACCCCCTGGTTAGTTGTTATCCATAGAGCTCCTGATTTATCTAAAACCAATCCTTTAATAAAATCCTTTGGCAATCCGTCTTTCTCATAATAATTCACAAATGATCCTTTTTCCGGATTGAATTTATTAAGTCCTTTCTGTGTACCAATCCATATACATGAGTCGTTTTCAGGAAGGATGTCAATGACTCTTGAATAACTCAGACAGTTTTTATTGTTATTGTCTGAACGGTAGGTTTCAAAATGGTTGTCGGCAGGATAAAAAATCTGGAAACCCTCCGGGGAACCAATAAGTAATCGTCCATCAGAGTACTTTACCACTGTTTTTACCATAGCATTGGCCAGGCTGCTGTTTGATGTATTGTACTCAGTAAATTTTTTATCCCCGACCTGAAAACGAATCAAGCCATGTTCAAGGCTTCCTATCCACAAATCACCATCATCTCCTTCTGCAATTGCAAAAATACTGTTTTCAGGGATTCCACTGTTTCTTATTGTAAAAGAGGTAAATGACTTTGTCCTGTTATCATATCTGACAAGCCCCCCACCATAGGTTCCAATCCAGATCTGTTTTCTGGAATCTTCGAGCATACAAAGAATATAATTACTTGTCAGCCGGGAGTTATTTGTATTAAAATGAGAAAAGCTGTTTTCAGGCTTATTAAAGATATTTAGCCCTCCCCCGTCGGTACCGATCCATATCTGATTAAAGCTATCCTCCAAAAAACATGTAACATTATTATTGCTTAAACTATTTGACCGGCCGGGAAAATTTTGATATTTAACAATGGCTTCCATGTTGTTCATTGAGACATTAAGACCGCCATTGAACGTACCGAACCACAGATTTCCTGATTTATCCTGGTAAATAGTTTCAATTGACTCGTTATTAAGGCTGTGCGGATCATATTCATCTTTTCTGTAATGCCAGAATATCTGTTTTTGTCTGTCGAACAGATCAATCCCTCCATTATCTGTGCCAATCCACAGGTTCCCCGCTTCGTCAACAAACAGAGAAATAACCTGATTGACCGACAGGCTGTTTTTATCCAAATCATTATGCTGGTAATGAATCAATTTCTGAGAGAGATCCGTCTGATTGTCTTTAAGGCAATACAGTCCGTCTGAACTGCCAAACCAGATATTCCCCTCCTTATCCTCTGCAATATCCTGAAAAAATGCACCCAACAAATCAACATCAAAACTCCTGTCCACATTCAAATGCTTAAAAGACTCCGATTCAGGAAGGTACTGGTCAATCCCGTTTCTGGTTGCCACCCATAATCTGTTCTTTTTATCAATTAATATTGATTCCAGTGCATTATTGCAAAGGCTTTCAGGTTTGCCGGGGTCATGAACAAACTGTTTTATTGTGTTTTTGGCACGATTAAAATAAATCAATCCACTGCTTGTGGCCAGCCACAGACCTCCCAGAGAATCTTCTTCAATATCTGCAAGATTAAAATACATGCCCTTCAAAGGAGATGATTTGTCGACTGTATAATTCAGAAAGTGATCTTTCTCCCGGTCATATAAACACAGGCCAATTTCGGTGCCGATAAGCAGATTATCATCGTGATCAACATACAACGACTGAACTGCATTATCAGAGAGGCTGGTCGAATCAAGCGGATCTGCCCTGTAAGTTACAAAATTGAAACCATCATATCTGTTCAGTCCATCAGAAGTCCCTGTCCAGATAAAACCTTTATTATCCTGAATGATACTTAATACTAAAGAAGAAGAGAGACCATCATCAACTGTAATATGCTTAAACTGAAGCCGCTTGGGTTGAGCAGAAACATCCATGGGAAATATCAGCATCAGAAGCAGAAAATGAATAGCAATATTGACAATCCCTAACCTCATTAGATCAAATAAAATTTTATTGTTATCAAATATAAATAACCTCAACAAATAAAGCCTTTATCAAAACTGATTATTTTTACGAATTAAATTTCAATTTATTCAGCATATTATGACAACCCGACCAACAAGAAAACTTCCTTTATCCTGTATATTTATTTTATTGCCATTATACACGTTTTGTGAACAGATTGATTCAACATCCATAAAACTTCAACCCCGTCTGAGCTTTTACTCATATGAAAAGAACGGAGAATACCTTCTGAAAATCCCGGAAACTCTTTTGCAAAAAAATATTTCAGTAAATATTATGATTGGAAAAGATACTGTGGCTACATGGAAAGGTAAAGCCGGCAAGAGAATTTTAAGGGTCCCTTTTCCTTTAAACTTTTCGCCGGCAACCTATGCATCAGACGCAAAGATTATATCAACAGCCACACCTGGTGTAATATACAAGACAAAAACAAAACTTATGGTCCTTCCCTATAAACCAAATGAAGTCAAGACGGATCTTCTGACGGGGGGATTAGTCGTTAACAGGCTTCCGTTTTTTCCATTCGGTTTCTACTGCTATTCACCAGTATTTCCAACTATGCCTGAAGAAGAAGTCGCCAGAGGATTTAATATGATGTCGCCATACCAGAAGATATTACCGGAAGCGATAAATGAAAGAAAAGCCTATATGGACCGATGTGCTGAACTTGGTATGAAAGTGCATTACAATCTGCTTTCAGTATCCGGAGGCGGCGGTGTCGGTTCGAAGATTGAGGGGCTGAGTGATGAGGAAAAAAGATCGCGGCTTATTGAGGAAATAAAGACCTTCCGCGATCATCCTGCCCTACTGGCATGGTATATTTCCGATGAACCAAATGCCAACAGAATACCTCCTCAAAAGCTTGAAGAGATATATCGTACAGTAAAAGAGAATGATCCCTGGCACCCCGTTTCTATAGTGTTTACAACTCCATTTCTCGATTCAAGAAAGTATAAAGATGCTTTTGACATAGTAATGGCCGATCCATACCCTGTTCCCAACTATCCAATCACACGGGTAGAAGAGGCAACAGGAGCTCTTACAAAAGAGTTCAAAAACGAAAAAAATGTCTGGATGGTAATTCAATCCTTCGGAGGAGGTGAATGGTGGGGTCGCGAGCCAACAATGCAGGAAATAAGGTCGATGACATGGCAGGCAATAATAAGGGGAAGCTGTGGAATACAATATTTTGTAAGACAGGGGCCTAACTATTTCCCTAAATCAACTTCAGCATGGAACGAATGCGGCAGAATATCTGTCGAAGTCGCTGAACTGACTCCATGGCTGCTATCCGATGAGGAATCGATACCGGTACAATCCCCTTCCGATAAAATAATTGTTACTTCAAGGGTACATGATGGCCAGTTGCTGGTATTGGCTGTGAATAAAGTCAATGAGCCGGTCAGTGCAAATATCAGTATAAGCAGAACCGTAAAAAACGGCAAAGCATTAGTCTTGTTCGAGAATAGGTCAGTTGCAATTACCGGAGGAGTAATTACAGATCATCTGGCACCTTTCGGATCACAGGCCTATCTTATAGATATCAGGGCACTCCCTGGTGTCGCAACAGCTTCAAAAGCCAACCTTATAAAGGATCCGGGATTTGAAGATACCTCAATCCCGGGCATACCTGCTGCATGTTATGCCAGAGGCGGTGGCGAAAGAGGTGCAACATTCTTTCTCGACACCAGGGAACATCACGAAGGTAACCATTCATTAAGACTGGTTACCCCTGAACAGGGTAAAAGTATTGCTATCAGGTTTTTCCCGATTACCGCAAAAGCCGGGGCCTCATACTCAATTTCAATGTGGGCGAAGTCAGATCCTGAACAGAGAACAGAGATACTTCAGGAAAGAGAACAGCTGGATATGCCCGATACCACACTTATATCTCAATATGCAGAAGTCTCCTTAGGTGAATTAGGCAAAGCAAGATTTGTTCCCGATAATGAGTGGAAACGATATGTAACATTTGTTACAATGCCTGCCGATACATTGCGCTCATTTAAAATAAACCTGATTCTTAAGATGCCGGGTCAGGGAGTTGCCTGGTTCGATCAGATAAGTGTCACTGAAGATAAATGACAGATCGGACCGGAAATCGCATTTTTGTATTAATTTTATGAATTGACAAGTATAAAATATTTTATTATAAGATGAACAAATATTCCCTGCTCCCGCTTCTTTTGTTATGTATGTTATTCTCATTCTGCACCAGACATGATGTGAATACAAACTACAAAAGCAACCCTGAAACATTATTCAGAAATGCATATATAAAACTGCCGCTTAAATCAATCAAACCGGAGGGCTGGCTGAAGTCGCAGCTCAAAGCCCAGGCTGAAGGCCTCTCAGGCAATATTGACGATTTCTGGCCTGATCTGGTAAACTCTTCATGGCGGGGAGGCAACGGAGATGCATGGGAAAGAGGACCTTATTATCTTGATGGTCTTATCCCGCTGGCTTATCTATTAAATGATGAACATCTTATTGCAAAGGTTAAGACATGGATTGAACCAATTCTTGCAAGCAGCAATGAATCAGGCTGGTATGGCCCTGCCCAGAATAAGGACCGGTGGCCTTTATCGGTTGCAAACAAAGCACTAATGCAATATTATGAAGCTACGGGGGACCAGCGTGCTCTTGATGTGCTGACAAAGTACTTCAAATACCTGCACGATACTCCTCCCGACTGGCCCGATAACGAATGGAGAGGCGTGCGCGCAATGGAGAATGCAGTGACCGGTTACTGGTTATACAGACAGACAGGAGAACCATGGATTCTTGAAGTTATTGAATCGATCCAGAAAAACAGTCCTGACTGGACCACCTATTATGAAAAGTTCCCATGGGATTCAGCAGCGGCAGTTGGAAAACCGGTACCTACAGATCCGGCAAAGGCGTTGTCGGGACATGTTGTAAATAATGCGATGGCAATCAAATATCCGGGATTATGGTACCAGCAATCAAAAGATGAAAGATTTAGAAAAGCCGTTTTTGCAGGAATTGAAAAATATGACATTAACCACGGCCAGATAGGAGGCAGATTCTCAGGTGATGAACATCTTTCAGGCAAGGGGCCAAACCAGGGGACTGAGTTATGCTCTGTTGTTGAATATATGTTCTCACTGGAGGAACTCTATGAAATCTTTGGTGACAACACCCTGGCCGACAGACTTGAACTTCTTACATACAATGCGCTGCCTGGCACAACCACTCCCGACATGTGGTCGCATCAATATGACCAGCAGTCGAACCAGGTTTTGGTTTCTGCGGCTAAAAGAGACTGGCGGTCAAACGGGGATTATTCAAACATATACGGTCTCATGCCTAACTTCGGATGCTGCCTTGCCAACATGCACCAGGGCTGGCCAAAGTTTATTGCGAATATGTGGATGGCCACAAACGATAATGGTCTTGCCGTTGTGGCATACGGTCCATCGGAAGTAAAAGCTAAAGTAAGCAACGGCAAGGAAGTCTCAATAACAGAAGAGACTGATTATCCTTTTAGCGGAAATATTAAATTCACAATCAACACAGACAAGCCGGTCAGGTTTCCTGTTTATCTCAGAATACCGGGATGGGCTGATTCTGTGAAAATATTTTATAAAAAATCTTCAGCTTTTGGCCGTTCCGGTTCCGATTTCAAAATAGATCAGAGATGGAGAAATGGAGATCAGATAATTGTGGAAATGCCAATGAACCTTCGTACCGAAAAGAGATATAATAATTCGGTATCAATCATACGCGGACCACTATATTTCTCACTTCGGATTGCCAAGGAATATAAGAGTGTCAAAATAAATTATGATAACTATGGATATAAAGGCAGTGTTGACTGGGAAATATATCCGAAGAGTAACTGGAACTATGGGCTGCTTATCGACAAGGCTAACCTGCGACGCGGGATAACACTGAAAGAGAATACAATAGGCAGGTATCCGTTTGCAGACAAAGGCGATATGATATGGTCAGCTGATTCCTCAAAATATATCCCTTCAAAAGAGGATGCTCCTGTTGTTATAACGGCAAGGGGTATCAGAATACCGGAATGGGGTATGAAGAACAACTCAGCTGATGTTCCTCCGTTAAGTCCTGTCAGGCCGGAAGGTGATCCTGAAATAATTACACTTGTGCCTTACGGATGTGCAAAATTACGTATTTCGGAATTTCCTTTAATGGATATCATACTGATGGAAGAGGTAATGAGGTCATCTGACTGATGAATCTCTTCTGTAAATTCAATATGTGACCAGAAAAAAATGTTCTAAATACTTTCGGTTTTTTCTTTAAGCCAGATCTTTTCATCTTCTGAAAGATGAGGACACAACTTTTCATATACCTCAGAATGGTATGAGTTGAGCCAGTCAATCTCTTTCTGATCAAGTAAATCAGTGTCGATCAACGTCTTATCAATATAACAAAGCGATACGGTACCAAACTTAAGGAATTGTCCGAACTCGGTCTCTTCATCTTCATAACATATTAGCAGGTTTTCTGTTCTGATCCCATATTCCCCTTCCCTGTAAATTGCCGGTTCATCGGAGATAAGCATTCCCGGTTCAATAGTTGTTTTGAAATCATTACCGGTCCCCATACTAATACTCTGCGGGCCTTCATGGACATTGAGGCAGAAACCCACTCCGTGACCTGTCCCATGGCCATAATGCAGCCCGTTATCCCATAATGCTTTCCGGGCCAGGATATCAATCTGACACCCTTTTGTCCCGGAAGGAAACTTGGCCGTTGCAAGGGCTATGTTTCCTTTCAGTACCAATGTAAAATCTCTCTTTTGCTGCGATGTTGGTCTGCCGATGGCAATTGTCCGGGTGATATCGGTAGTGCCATCCAGGTACTGACCTCCTGAGTCGATCAGTAAAGTCCCTTTGGATCCTATAATATAATCAGTCTCGGATGTTGCAGAGTAATGAGGCAAAGCTCCATGCTCATTGTAAGCAGTAATAGTGGCAAAACTCGGTCCAAGGAAGTTTTCCTGTTCAGATCTCAATTTATTCAGTGTTTCAGAAATGGACAATTCTGACATTTTTACAGAATCTGCGTTCTGTTCAAACCAATAAAAAAATTTTGTGAGAGCAACACCATCTTTCACCATGACTTTACTGATGTTTTCAATCTCTGTTTTATTTTTAATGGCTTTCAGGCGTGTTGGCAGGCTTATGTCTTCTATGATCTTCATGCCGGCAGGTATCGAATTATACATACTGGCTGAGGTGGTTCCAGGAGTAATCAAAATAGCCAGGTCGGAAGAGAGTGTTGTCAATATACCCTCTGTCTCTTCATAAGGAAGCATTACTATGCCAAGCCTGTCAAACTCCATGGCGAGTTTCATTGGTATCTTACTTTCTTCCACAAAAAGAAGTATCTGATCTTCATTGACAATGGCATACGACATCAGAAGCGGGCAATACTTAACGTCATTTCCCCTTATGTTAAGCAGCCACATTATATCGTCAGGGGATGTAAGCAGATGATAACCTACACCCATTGCTTTCATCTTAGTCCGTACTTCGGTAATCTTTAAAGACCTATCATTACCGCAGAAACTTACCGGGTGGTCAAAAGCCATTGAATCGGAAACCGCAGGACGATCAGTCCAAAGTTCTGCAATAAGATCGCAGTTTATATCAAGAAAAATCTTTTTCTCCTCCAGCTGTTTCCTAATTTTTCTCACCCTGGCAATTGAAAAAATCTTTCCGTCAATGCCTGCCCGGCTCCCTGCTTTCATGTTACATGTCAGCCATTCAATGTAATCTTTTTTTTCGGTAAGTGCAGGTTTTACAAGAACACAACCTGTATTCTCAAGCTGATTCTCTGCCTGGATAAAATATCGCGAGTCAGTCCATAGCCCAGCGAATGAATCAGTTACGACCACTGTAGCGGCTGATCCTGTAAAACCGGTCAACCAGGCTATTTCGCGCCAGTAATCGGGGACATATTCTCCAAGATGGGGATCAGTTGAAGGGATGATATAAGCATCAAGGTTATTTTCCTTCATTGAAGCTCTTAGCAGAGCAATCTTTTTTGCAAAGGGATTCATAATTTAAACCAATAGATGTGATAATAATATGCTGTTACATGTTGTGAACGGCTTAACTTAATTACGCAAATGTAACCAAAATAACAGCAGTTTCAGCACTGATCGCAGAACCAGGCTGACTATCCGCTTAATGATTACAGGCTTTTAACCTCGTTAACAAGGTTCTGCAAAGTACTCTTTGCATCACCAAACAGCATCCGGGTTTTGTCATTATAAAAAAGCATGTTCTCGATAGCAGCATAGCCTTTCCCCATTCCACGTTTCATGACAATTATATTTTTAGCATCGTGCGCTTTTACTATCGGCATTCCATAGATAGGGCTTGAAGGATCATCTTCTGCAGCAGGATTTACAACATCATTTGCTCCGATAACAACAAGTACGTCTGTATTTGGCAGATCAGGATTGATCACCTCACTCTCAATAAGCTGTTCATATGGAACCTCAGCTTCTGCAAGCAGAACATTCATATGACCCGGCATACGTCCGGCAACAGGATGAATGGCATATCTGACCTCTACCCCTTTTTCCCCAAGAAGCTTATCCAGCTCATGGCAGATATGCTGTGCCTGCGCAACAGCCAAACCATATCCGGGGACAATAACCACTTTTTTTGAGTATGACAATAGCACTGCTGCATCTGATACAGTTATCTCATTTATTGTTTTTCCGGAAGCTGTTGCAGCCTCTCCTCCTCCGCCAAACACGCCTATTATCACATTAATAAGCGACCTGTTCATTGCCCTGCACATAAGAACAGTAAGTATGGCGCCAGCTGATCCCACCAATATGCCTCCCGTGAGCATAGCCTGGTTGTTGTAAAGGAATCCGGCCATGGCAGTTGCAACACCCGTAAGGGAGTTCAATAATGAGATGACTACCGGCATATCGGCACCACCAATCGGCATGACAAAAAGAACCCCATATAAAACTGAAACAGTGAACATTAAATACATCAATGGAGCAATCTCTTTACTTGACTCCACATCGCGTGACATAATAAAAACAATAAGCCCGATTATTACAGTCAGAATAGTAAGGTTAACATATTTCATAGCCTTTATTCTCATATCGCCAATACGGCCGTCAAGCTTACAGAAGGCTACCATACTGCCTGCGCAGGAGACAGAACCAATAAACAGTCCGACAAGAATAACGAGCACCTGTCCGTTAGCCATGCCACTCTTTTCTATCAGTTCCGGATTTATCCGCGAGAACTCCATCATTGAAATAAGGGCGGCGGCAGCTCCTCCCATACCGTTGAAAAAGGAGACCAGCTGTGGCATTGCTGTCATCCTGACTTTCTTTGCTATCGTCCACCCTATGACAGTACCGATTACAATAGCGATAAGGATAAGATCTATATGCCCGATAGGTTTTCCTTCCCGTTCATGAAAAAGAATAGTTGCAGTAATTGCCAATACCATTCCTGTTGCAGCAAACAAATTCCCGCGACGCGCAGTAAGCGGATGACTCAGCATTTTCAGTCCCAGTACAAAGAGCACCGAAGCAACTACATAAATGATTTCCAGAACTGAGCTGCCTGTTGAAAATTGGGTTATTTCGTGCATCCTGTCAATCGTTAACAATTTTATAGAGATTGATTATTTTTTCTTCCTGAACATCTCCAGCATCCTGTCGGTAACAACAAAGCCTCCCACCACATTAAGAGTTCCGAGGACAACAGCGAAGAATCCCAGTATCTCTGTTACTGTTGTTTCTGAATGGCCAAGGACAATAATTGCACCTATTATAATCACCCCGTGAATGGCATTCGCTCCCGACATCAGCGGGGTATGCAGTATGGCCGGAACATGGCTGATTACCTCAACACCCAGAAATATAGAAAGGATCACAATAAAAATAGCCTCCCTGTGCATTAAGAAAAATTCCAGAAATTTTTCCATAAAATGATTATTTAAGATCCAGCATCAATTTTATTCTCTGACTAACATACTCTTTCGCGAATACTGCGGCAGTGACATTTACTATATCATCCTCCATATTGAGTTTAAGATTACCCTCTTTATCAACCATTATCTTTAGCAGGTTGATAACATTGCTCCCAAACATCTTGCTGGCGTCAGTAGGCATATCGGAAGCATAGTCAGTTTTTCCGATAATATTCACTCCGTTCACCACTATGTTCTTTCCATTAACCGTCAGTTCGCAGTTGCCTCCTGATGATGCGGCCAGATCAACAATAACTGATCCGGGACGCATCGATTTAACGGTTTCTCCGGCAAGGAGCACGGGAGCTTTTCTTCCAGGTATCTTTGCAGTGGCTATTACAACATCAGCGGCAATAGCCCTCTGCTGAATCAGTTCCTGTTGTTTCTTTTTGAACTCTTCTGTTTGTTCCACCGCATAACCGCCTGCGGCTGCATCTTCCTTTGCTCCCTCCACCTCAACAAATTTTGCACCCAGGCTCTTTACTTCCTCTTTTACTGCAGACCTCACGTCGAACACTTCCACAACAGCTCCCAGTTTTCGCGCAATGGCAACAGCCTGCAATCCGGCAACACCTGCTCCCAGTATCAACACTTTTGCCGGCTTTATTGTTCCGGCAGCCGACATGAACATTGGAAAGAAACGGGGCAATAATGATGCTGCGTCCAGCACGGCTTTATACCCAGATACTGTCGCCATAGATGAGAGGATATCCATAGATTGGGCTCTTGAGGTTCTTGGAATCAGATCAAGAGCAAGGATTGTCAATCCTTTCTGACGTGCCGCCTCCACCCATTTACGATTTTCCACAGGACTGAGCACACAACATATAACCTGCCCCTCCCTGAATGAATTAATATCATCCTCCACAGGGGCATTAACAGATAGTATCAGTTCAGCTTTAGAAATAATTTCCGTCCTGGAAACAATATTCGCACCTGCATTTCTGTAAGAATCATCATCAGTATATGCCCTGTCGCCTGCCCCGTTTTCGACCAAAACTTCAATTTTCATTTGAAGTAAGGCAGGCACTTCACCAGGAAGAATGGCTACCCTTTTTTCAGTTTCATTTTCCCTGAGAATTCCTATTATCATACTACCGGAGTTTGAGTACTGAAACAAATTGTACTCTAATTTAGTAAACAATAAGGAATCCCCAATCAAAGATTCGGAAAAAACGTTTAGCAGGATTTACTTAATACCCTGATTCGTACCGAAAAAATTTCTTAGCCAGAAACTGTTTGCTTCATTTCTCGAATGAACTGCTTTTGCACCTCCCCATCCATGACGGCCGTCAGGATAAAGCATGAATTCAAAGGATTTCCCTTCATCCTGCAATTTGGAGATGAGATAAATTGAATTCTGCATATGTACATTATCGTCCATATCACCATGAGTCATGAACAGCTTCCCCCTGTAGTTTTTTACATAAGTAAGAGTTGATCCATCTTTATATCCCTCAGGATTTTCCTGCGGGGTATCCATATATCGTTCTGTGTATATATTGTCATAAAGGCGATAATCGGTAACTGAAGATCCTGCGAAGCCATGTGTCCAGTAATCAGCACCTTTTGTCAGTGCAAGACAGGTCATATATCCACCATACGAACTTCCTGTAATACCCATTCTTGTTGCATCAACATAAGGTTTGGATACAAGCCATCTTACGGCATCCTCATAATCAAGTATCTCCCACTTGCCTAAACAGCGATAAAGATAATCGAGACCCTTCTTCCCGAACTGACCCGACCCCCGGTGATCGACAGTGAAAGTAATAATACCATTCTGTGAATACCATGAAGGATTATTTCCCATCCATTTGTTGGTGACATTTTTCATATCAGGACCACCGTAAATAGAAAAAACCACAGGGTATTTTTTTGCAGGATCAAAATTGACCGGATAGGTTATTATTGCCGGCATGTTGAACAGTCCGTCAGAAGTCATTATCCTGACCATTTCAGATCTGGAATTTTCTGAAGCATCAAATACCGGCTGCTCAAATTTATAGACCTCTCTTATTATTTTTGCTTTTTTATCGATTGCTGTTATTGAACCTGCACATTCAATACTGTTCCATGTATCAAGGAAATAGTCACCTTTCGGAGAGATACTGACATTATGTGTACCGTTTCCGCCTGTCAGCTGCAGTAAATTCTTTCCGTCAAGGCCGACCCTGAAAAAATGCTTGTCTGTGGATTCCTTTCCTGTAGCTGAAAAATAGAGTACTTTTTTATCTTCATCCACTCTTTCTATATCGGTTACCCTGAAATCCAGATTTGTAATCTGACTGATCAACTTCCCATCCCAGCCGTAATAATAAAGATTCTCCCAATCGCTGCTGTTGCTTCTGACAACGAAGCCTGAGCCATTATTCATCACATAAATATCCTCATGAAATTCAACCCAGGTTTTTCTGGTTTCCTCAAATATTTGTTTATAGTCGCCTGTTGAAACATCGGCAAGAATAATTTTAAGATCATTCTGATCGCGATTGACTACCTGTATTGCAAGGCTTTTACTATCAGGAGTCCAGAACGGCCATGCAATATATTGATCAACATCATAGTCTGTCTTGACCCATGTTGTCTTTGCTGAAGCAATATCAACAATCCCCATTTTAACTTTCGGATTCGGATCGCCTGGTTTTGGGTAAGGAGTAGCCTCAATCAGTCCATGAATCCCATCGGGTTCATCGAGCCTGTTAAGTGTGAAGACAGGAACATCGGTCTCATCTGTTCTCAGATATGCAAGTCTGTTTCCGTCGGGCGACCACCAGAATGCAGTATAATGGCTTGAACGACCAATAATCTCTTCCATGTAAACCCACGAAGAGTATCCGTTATATACTTTATCGGAAGCATCAAAAGTAAGCCTCGTCTCTTTTTTACCGTTCAGATCATAAACATACAAATCCTTGTTTTTTGTGTATGCCAATTTCTTTCCATCGGGAGAAAAGCAGGTGTTCACTTCTTCAAACTTATCATTTGTAAGTCTTTCTGGTTTCCGGTCGCCTCTGGTGAAAATGAAAAGATCATTCTCTCTCGTAAGAACGACACTTTTCATATCGGGGCTTACCACATCTTTATATGTCAGTGTTATTCCCTGCGGCAGGGCTTCTGATAACAGTTCTCTTTCAGATTTCAGAGAAGGAACAACAATTGCTTTTCCGGTCTTAATATCAACATTCTGAACTACAGGTTTCTTTTCAGCATCAAATGTTCTGATCAGAAAATGAGTATCATCGGCCCAGCCCAACACGGAAACCTGAGCACCACCACGGGGTGGCATCTGAGCATTTGTTATAAAATTATTTGCAATTATTGCAATAATGCAGATAGCAAAACGGAGCGCAGCAAATCTTGTCATATGATGTTTATTGATTGTGAATATTCTAAAAATAAAAATAAGAGGGTAAAAATATAAAAATTCCTTTTGGCAATTATTGAATAATGCATGGTAATATAAAATCTGCTAATTACTTCTGCTTTAACATATCCGAAAAATCAGCCTGTTTTTACCCTGCACCCTGAAGGGAACAGGCATATTTTTCTTCTGATTCCCTTCAGGGCAGTGGTAAATCGGGGTAAAATTCATGGATAAACTTAATCTGCCAAAGTAGAATTAATAAACATTTCATACTTTTGCATCATTATATAAATTCCGGAGAATAAAATCTCATTTCACTTTCAGACATGAAAAATTTATATAAAATCTTTAAAGCTTTTCTCACTTTCAAATATTTGTTATTCATTATTTAGAAGCTCTACAAACTTCTGTTATTTTATTAACATTGTTATTGTTTTCACAAAGATTATTATCTTTGCTTCCGATTTTAGAAAAACAGTAATATTTGGGTTAGCTCTACAAATCAGACAATTAAGCTTAAGCCAATGACTATCAAGGAAATGATCAACAAAATAGATGGAAGGGTAATATGTTGCGAGGACAGGCTTTCATCCACAATAGAGTATGCTTTTGCCTCCGATTTAATGAGTGATGTGCTTACCATTGAAAAGGAGAACCTGGTGCTTATTACCGGTCTGGCAAATCTTCAGGTAATAAGAACTGCTGAAATGTCGGATATCTATTGCATAATATTCGCCAGGGATAAAAAGATAGGTGGAGAGATGATTTCACTGGCCAAAGAGAATAATATAATACTTATAGAGAGTCCTCATTCTGTTTTTTACATTTCCGGTGAGATATATAAAACCGGAATAAAACCAATATATTAGGCGATGCAATTCAGGCATAAAATAGCCGGAGGTGATTTTGCAAAAGCCGGGAACGTAGCCAGTTCCGTAAAGAAAGTTCTTCGCCAGTTGAATATCGACCATGCAATTTCAAAAAGAATAGTAATTGCATTGTATGAAGGTGAAGTGAATGTTGTTGCTCATGCATATTCGGGTATTATTGATATTGATATTGATGAAGAAAAGATAAAAATCACAATTGCAGATAAAGGGCCCGGAATTGAAGATATTGAGAAAGCCATGGTGGAAGGCTTTTCGACAGCGACAGCCCAGGTAAGGGAGATGGGGTTTGGAGCAGGGATGGGGTTATCGAACATGAAGAAGAACAGTGATTCTATGAAAATTACAAGTGTTGTTGGAGAAGGAACAATTGTGGAACTCATAAATTACATACAACCTGATGCTAGATAAAAATCAACATAAGGATTTTCATCATGCGTTAAAAGTACAGAATGATTTATGTATTGGTTGTACTCATTGTATGACTGTATGCCAGACACAGGCTATCCGGGTCAGGAATGGAAAAGCCACAATCATAGCGAACCGTTGTGTTGATTGCGGAGAATGTTACAAAGCCTGTCCTGTTGGCGCAATAGGTGTTGAGCAGGATGATCTTAAAATGATTTTCGGTTTTCCTGTCAGAGTTATTCTTATTCCAAGTGTCCTTATAGGCCAGTTTTCACACAAAATTCCATCTTCAAGGATTTACCAGGCATTAAAAGAGATAGGATTCACCCATGTCTATCATGTTGAAAACACTGTCGATATGGTTCTTGATGCATATGGAAAGTATAAATCCAGGACTAAAATAAGGCCGCTTATATCATCATTCTGCCCTGCAATAGTAAGACTTATTCAGGTAAGGTTTCCTTCTCTGGTAGATAATTTAATGAAAGTTAATCCGCCAATCGACATGTCAGCCTATTATTATAAGGAAAAGCTTAAGGCAGAAGGCATTCCTGAAGAAAATATAGGTTTATTTTATGCAACTCCCTGTGCTGCAAAGATTGCTGCAATAAAAAGTCCTGTTGGAGAAACAAAATCAGCTATTTCCGGAGTTATAAACATGGATTTTCTATATAACAAAATATATCAGTATCTGCAGAAAAGCAATTCTGAAACCGAATTACCTATCACCGATGATCTAATAAGTTCACGTGCTATCCTTTGGAGTCTTACCCGTGGAGAAGCCTTTCATTCTGAAAAAAGAACCCTCGCCATTGATGGAATAAACAATGTAAGAGAGATACTTGAAAGTGTTGAGAATGACAAGCTAAACAGTGTGGATTTTCTCGAATTAAGAGCGTGTGATGAAGGTTGCGCAGGAGGTATCCTGATGACTGGAAACAGGTTCCTCACTGTTGAAAGGTTAAGAAAATTAGCATCGGATTATGCGCTTGAAGAGAAAGACAGTATAAGAAAACTGGCTGATGGATCGGTTAATATTGAGAAGCACAGTTTCCTTGGCAATATTGAGCCCAGAAATATTGAAAAACTTGATGAAGAGCTCTCTGTTGCAATGAAAAAGATGGAGAAGAAAAGCCGGATAATGAATCTTCTTCCTGGTTTTGATTGCGGTGCCTGCGGAGCTCCTGAGTGTGAGACACTGGCTGAAGATATCGCCCAGGGAAATGCACGGATATCCCAGTGCATATTTATGCAACAGCAGATGATAAGGCAGAATCTGCTCACTCCTGATCAGGCCAGAGAGATCAATGAAAAGATATGGGGAAAAGACAAATTAGATAAAGACTGTAAAAACTTAGTCGCTGAAGATGAAAATAACTGATTTAATAACAGCACTGGACCTTAAAGTAATTTCAGGTCAGAATGGTCTTGACAATGAGATAAAAGGAGGATATGTCTCAGATCTGCTGAGTGATGTGATGGGGAATGCAAAAGAAGGAGAAGTATGGATCACTCTTCAGACACATCAGAATATAATAGCAATCGCTTCACTTAAGGATCTTGCTGCAATTATTATTGTAAAGGGATCTGTTCCTGAAGCTGATACAATTGAAAAAAGCAACACCGAATGCATACCCGTTTTAAGTACTGATATGGATACATTCAGCGTTGCAGGCCGTTTATTTGAATTATTGAAAAAGGAATGAAAGTTTTCCGGGCCGACCTGCATATTCACACTGTCCTCTCCCCTTGCGGAGATCTGGACATGAGCCCGGTAAATATTGTTTCGGAAGCAGCCAGAAAGGGGCTTGATATAATCGGAATCACCGATCACAACTCCACCCGGCATTGCAAGCTGATAAAAAGACTTGCAGCACAAAAGGGAATTTTTGTTTTGCAGGGGGCTGAAATAACAACAAAAGAAGAGGTTCATTGCCTTGCGTTCTTTGAAAATACTGATGCTCTTGATCTTTTTCAGGAATTTCTCGATAATAACCTTCCGGATCTGATTAACGATCCGGACAAATTCGGGTACCAGGTTCAGGTTGATGAGAATGACATCGTTATCTTTGAGGAGAAGAGGCTACTGACAAATGCCCTGTCTAAATCATTTGAAGAGGTGGAAGCTTTTACTCACAATCTTAACGGTCTCTTCATACCGGCCCATATCGACAAACTGAAAAACAGCATTTACAGCCAGCTTGGATTTCTTCCGGTAAACATGAAAGCTGATGCTCTCGAAATTTCCAGACTGACCTCGCCGGAGAAATTTACTGCAGCGCATCCTGAAATAAAAGGATTCACCATAACAAGAAGTTCCGATGCTCATTTCCCGGATAATATCGGAACTATATTCACAAACTTCTCCATGGAGACCCGTTCATTTTCCGAGATAAGACAGGCACTAAAAGGAGTAAATGGCAGAAAGGTATTTACAGAATGATAACCCTGTCGCTTAACATATTAGATATCGTTCAGAACTCTATCCGCGCAAAAGCTGATGAGATCTCAATTGAAATAACAGAATCTGTTTCAGGTAACTCTTACCGGATAATAATAACAGACAATGGCACCGGAATCCCACCTGATATTCTTGCAAATGTCACTGATCCCTTTGTCACTACGAGAACAAAAAGGAAAATGGGACTTGGGTTGTCTCTGCTTAAGTATCATGCAGAACTTGCCGGAGGAGGATTGAAAATTGACTCTGAGCCGGGAAAAGGAACTAAGGTGACAGCCGATTTCATATTAAATCATATTGACAGACAGCCTTTGGGTGATATTGTCGGTACAATAATAATCCTGGTGGCCTCAAATCCGGAAATAAATTTTATATACCAGCATTCAACTGACAAAGATGAGTACAGGTTTTCGTCAAAGGAGACTAAGGAATTTCTTGAAGTCGAAACATTATATGACAAAAATTTGCTTGATGATATAGCATCCATGATAAGTGAGAATCTTAAAGAAATTGAGGCATCAGGAATAACATTTAAAGAAAAGTGATAGCAATTGTCATTGTATTCTAATAAATAATTTGAATAATTTTAACCCGCAAATCTCAACTGAGAAATGCAACAAAATAAAAATTAAACTAAATAGATAAAAGCATGTCAAAAATCACGTCACTGGCGGATCTTAAGAAGAAACGCGAAGAAATAAAGACCGGGTTGGACATCCGAATCAAGGCCATGGATCCTGAAAGTGTAGTTCAGGTGAAGGTTGCTATGGCAACCTGCGGTATTGCATCAGGGGCAAAAGCCGTTATGGAGTTTTTTCTGGAACAACTCGAAAGGAGAAATATTGCAGCTGTTGTAACTCAGACAGGCTGCATGGGATATTGTTACGCTGAACCTACTATTGAGGTTAAACTCCCGGGACAGGATCCGGTTGTATTTGGGTATGTAGATCTTAAAAGAGCAGACCAGATAATTGAAAAATACATTAAAACGGGTGAACTTGTTGATGGTATCATCCCAGTGAATTACCAATCTATTGATGACAAAAAAGAGTAAGGAGGAAAAATTATGTCAAAGTACAGCATGCATCTTCTTGTTTGCGGTGGCACAGGTTGCCATTCTTCAGAAAGCGATGCTATTGTATGCAATTTAAGGGATGAACTTGAAGCAAAAGGTTTGACCGATAAGGTTCAGGTTATTCTGACAGGTTGTTTCGGCTTTTGCGAAAAAGGACCTATTGTGAAAGTAATGCCCGACAATACTTTCTACGTACAGGTTAAACCTGAAGATGCACAGACAATAGTTGAAGAACACGTTATAAAAGGAAGGAAAGTAACACGTCTTTTATACAAGGATCCGGTCAACAAGGAACCGGTTTCCGACTCAAAACATATGGGCTTTTTCAAAAAACAGCTCAGAATAGTTCTTCGTAACTGCGGATTTATCAATCCGGAAAATATCGATGAATATATCGCACGCGATGGTTATATGGCTCTCGGAAAAGTACTTTCAGAGATGACCCCTGAAGATACCATTAAAGAGATTAAGGATTCAGGTCAGAGAGGTCGTGGTGGCGCAGGTTTCCCGACAGGTCTCAAATGGGAACTGGCCCGTAAGAACCAGTCAGATGAAAAATATGTAGTTTGTAATGCTGACGAAGGCGACCCGGGAGCATTCATGGACCGTTCAGTTCTTGAAGGCGACCCACACTCAGTCCTTGAAGCTATGGCTATCTGCGGATACAGCATCGGCGCTTCAAACGGCCTTATATATGTACGCGCTGAATATCCTCTTGCAATTCACAGATTGCAGGTTGCAATAAAACAGGCAAGAGAATATGGATTGCTTGGCAATAATATTATGGGCACCGGTTTTAATTTTGATATTAATCTTCGCTATGGCGCAGGTGCATTTGTTTGCGGTGAAGAGACTGCTCTCATCCATTCAATGGAGGGGCTTCGCGGTGAACCTACAGTAAAACCGCCATTCCCGGCAGAATCAGGCTTCCGTAAAAAACCTACTAATGTTAATAACGTTGAGACATTAGCAGCTATTCCTGTAATTATCCTTAAAGGAGCAAAATGGTACTCAAGTATCGGAACTGAAAAATCAAAAGGAACAAAAGTATTTGCACTGGCCGGAAAGATAAACAACGTCGGACTTATTGAAGTTCCAATGGGTACTACCCTGAGAGAGGTTGTATTTGAGATCGGTGGTGGTATAAGAAACGGTAAAAAGTTCAAAGGTGTACAAACCGGAGGTCCTTCGGGTGGTTGTCTTTCAGAAAAACATCTTGATATTCCTATCGACTATGATAACCTGGTTGCAGCCGGATCAATAATGGGCTCAGGTGGAATGATTATCCTTGATGAAGATGACTGTATGGTTTCAATGGCAAAATTCTACCTCGACTTCACCGTTGAGGAATCATGCGGTAAGTGTGCCCCTTGCAGAATCGGCAACAAGAGATTAAATGAGCTTCTTGGCCAAATCTGTGAAGGTAAGGGAACTCTTGAGGATCTTGACAGACTGAAAAATATGAGTAATGTTATTAAGGACACTGCTCTTTGCGGTCTTGGACAAACCTCTCCAAATCCTGTACTCTCAATGATGGAAAATTACAGAGAGGAGTTTGAGGCACATGTTGTTGACAAAAAATGTCCGGCAGGTCATTGCCGCAGCCTGATGGAATATGTTATTAATCCTGATAATTGCGTCGGATGTACTGCATGCGCAAGAGTTTGCCCTGTTGGTGCTATCAAAGGGGAAAGAAAAGAGACTCACAAGATCGATCCTTCTATTTGCATTAAATGCGGTTCATGTAAGGAGAAATGTAAGTTTGATGCAATATTTATCAGATAATCAGAAAAAACAATGGAAACAATAAAACTTACTATTGATAATAAAGAGATTGAAGTACCAAAAGTTACCACAATATACCAGGCTGCCAAAATGCTGGGAATTGATATCCCTACATTGTGCTATATGCAT
>Ga0116171_10001080_pt1 | contig 28062 bp, 25 predicted proteins | sample AD_JPNHW2_MetaG_FD_89798 | JGI IMG/M metagenome (GOLD analysis project Ga0116171, IMG submission 89798) | Active sludge microbial communities of municipal wastewater-treating anaerobic digesters from Japan - AD_JPNHW2_MetaG | ecosystem: Engineered > Bioreactor > Anaerobic > Digestate | place...
AACGTTTGCTTACCCGACGTTGCACCGGCTTTTTGGTGCAATGTGCCGCAAGGCCAAGCCGGTACTCCGGCGCAGTGGGTAAGCTGTGTTATGCGATGCAGCCACATCACTAAAAGTTTTGTAGCTTTGAGGCACGGACGCCGAAAAGTTCACTATATGTTTGTAATACTAAAAAATCAACTTCATTTATTCTTCTTTCTTTTCTTTTTACATAGATAGGAAATTGGATAACGGCCTCCCTTATACGGGAACAATCCAAGCTTATGGTCAAACAGATTCTTGTTATAAACCAGAGAATGGCGGCTATATTTATGATGAATCTGTTTCTACAAAATATTGTGGCTTATATATAAAAATAAAAGAGTAAAGGATTTAAAAAAAATCTCCAAGGCTTATACCTTGGAGATTTTTTTGTTAATCATTAATTATCTTAAATTTTAACAGGAGCACCGCCGCCAATTCTCTTCTTAGCACCATTAGGAGCAGTTATTATTGTTTCAGCACTTACAGAATCTGTCTCTAGTACAGGAACTTTATCTAATGGTGTTACAGGGTTTAATGGTCCGTGAGGTACGTCAAAGGTAAGTTTGCTGTTACCATAGAAGTTGCCGGCATAAATAATTGCGTTGTTAACAACTATATCAACATTAGTCACGTTTCCTTGTATATTAACTCTATCCTTAACTTTACCATTAGAGTCTAACTGACCTTCAAAGATATATTTTTTACCAGCTTCAAATTGCGAAGCATTATAGAAAACTGTATTAAATGTTTCGTCATAACCACCATTATCTGGGTTGCCGTAAAAAACTCTTGTATCAAAAATATTTATAGGCTCGATATCATTTGTAGCTGCCGTGTTGAAAGTGTTAACAAGAACAATTCTGTCATTTACAGGAGGGTTTTCAGGGTTAGTATTGTTGTCGTTTCCACCACCAGAATCATCAAAGCAACCGCTCAACATAATTGCAACGCCTAGACCAAAAGCTAGAACCTTCTTTTTTAAATTAGAATTAGTCATTTATTTAATCTCCTCAAAGTTTTTTTATCAATCTATTAATGTAAATGTGTTTAACCATAGAGAGTTTAAAGCTAATTCTCTGTGGTTAAAGAAGCTTTCTATTACAATCACTATAGGATCTCTTGAAAATCTGCAATTCTTTTTTTCTTCCCGGCACGGAAGCCGGGTCTTTAGTTTGTGGCTGTTTCGCATAACGTTTTGCTTATGCGACGTCGCGCGGCCTTTTGCGCGATGTGCCGTAGGCCGAACGAGCGACAGCGAGTGAAGCGCATAAGCTTTGTTGTGCGAAGTGACCGCATTAAGAGATACTGTCAATTTTTATTATAAAACTTTATATTGAATTTAGAATTGACCTTCAATTACAGAAAATTTTTTAAAAATATAACATATCTTCAATAAAAATTTAAAATAGATTTTAATACTTTTTAAAAGAAAGTAATTCAGATATACATGTATCGTTAAATTTTTTCCCGGGATAAACTGATAGTATTTCAAATCTGATTTTTTTTACCCCTGAAAAGCCGTCATGATCACCGTCAGGTTGATGCCGGAATACTGTTGAAAGGTATTTACTGGCATTACCGGAATCAGGTTTAACATAGGGGAGGTCAGGAAGATTGATAACTTCTTCAAACTTTATTACACGAGATTCTTTTTTATCATCCTCACTCTCTATAAGCCAATAATTAAATGTTGTTACTTTCATAGATTTAATTCGATTGTTTGCATAATAAAGTTCCTCATTCTGATAGTATCCATTCGCAATAGCTATGAAACAAGGCAATCCCATTTTTTTGTCAAATTCGATCTCAATCCATTCACCTACACCATCATTTGTCTTGCCTTCAACCCATGAAGTATTAAAATCACCATCTGCTAAATTTTTCTTTGTATATTTACTGGATAAATTACTGGATGTAGTAATTTTTTTTATGCTCTTCTTTGAAATATTATTAATAAATGAAAAGTCACGGTTGAATCTGTATTCACTGAAATCATAATGAACCTCGATATTTTCTATCTTAGACAAGTCCACATCTTTTTTTACTATGATTATTTTATCGGATTTCCGGTCGCTGTTGTTAATTAAACCGTAATAATAAACCTCCATTCCCGGTTCGTTTATATTTGATCTGTCCAAAGTAATTATAATTTCTTGTACGATTCCATTATCCCAAGTCGCAGCGGGTTTAAAATCATATTCAAAAATCGGTCGTGGAGAAAGAAAACCTTCATCATATGGTATAACTGTATAGTTTACTTCAATTATATTAATACCTTTCTTAAGATATAAATCAGATAAATGCCATCTGATAATTTCTTTATATCCCTTTGAAGATTCAACACCACTTTTATCAAATTTTATACTATAAGGTATTTTCACATTGTTCAAGCTGATATTATATGCAGGAATCCATTCTCTGTTTTCATTTTGAGATTTATTTATATTATACTCTACAGAACCATTTATTTTAAAGGGAAAACCGTATTTCACAACCTGATCATTGTCGCGATTTTCAAGTTCATAAATAACATTTACCTCTACTACATTCGGTTTGAATTTTATATAAAGATTTTCTTTTACCAGTGAAATATTCTTTGCCTGAATCAGTATTATATTTCCTGAACTTTTAAAACCATCACCAATAACATTCCCACCATTAGCAAATAGTATTGATAAACTTATTATTGTAATCATAAATGTGACTGAAAATACTGTTTTCATTAGTAATTACCATTCCAAAATATATTTATCAAACACTAAAAATTCATGCGGTCATTTCGCACAACGTCTTGGCTATACGACGTTGCGCGGCCTTTTGCGCAATGTGCCGCAGGCCAAGCGAGTCTTTTCGCGAGCGCAGCGTTATAGCCTTTGTTGTGCGAAGTGACCGCATTATTTCAGAAAGTTTATTCGCTTTGAGCCCATGGACGGGCGAAAAGCCGGGTAGAGTATTCAACTAAGCATATTACGATTAATTAATTCCCAAAGATACAACGAAGCAAAAGATCTATATGGTTTCCATTTATTACTAATTTTTATCAACATTTCTTTGTCTGGGGTTTCATCTAAACGATATAACCATTTAATGCTTCGCTGTAATCCAACATCATTCAACGACATAACGTCTTTGCGACCTAATGTAAAAATCAAAAACATTTCAGCCGTCCATTGCCCAATACCTTTTATTTCAGTTAATTTTTTTATTACCAAATCATCATCAGCTTTTTTTAATTGCTTGAAATCAATCTCATTATTAATTATTTTTAAAGATAAGTCTTTTATAAATGTTGTTTTCATTTTTGAAATGCCTGCATTTTTAAAAATGTTATCATTCGTATTAATTAATATTTCAGGAGAAATTACATCTACAGATGAAAATAATCGCTGATAAATTGTATTTGCTGCTTTTTCAGATAACTGTTGCCCAATAATAAAATTAACTAAAGATACAAATTCATTTTTCATGATCTCAATTTTAAAATTGCCAATAGCCAAAATTGCTTTGGCTAATTTTCTATCTGCAGAAATTAAAGAAAGACTTTCTACACTATCATGATTTAATTTGAATGATTTCATATAATTTTAAAGTAAAGATTACCAAAGGCTTTATGATTTTTGAATTATTTTGATTATTTCTTCAATGCGCTTTTGCATATCACTTCTTATTTCATGTTCCCAATATCTTATTACGGACCAACCAAGTTCTTTAAGTTTTTTATTATTTTCTTTATCTCTTTTAATATTTTTTTCAATTTTTTGAATCCAATATTCGCGATTATTTTTTATCTTTTTTTTCTTTTCTTTCCATTTATAACCATGCCAAAAATCGCCATCTATAAATATTGCAATTCTTTTGCTTACAAATACTATATCAGGTTTCCCAGGTAATTTTTTATAATTCTTTCTATACCTATAACCTAAATTCCATAATATTTTTCTGAATTCAATTTCAATTTTTGTATCATTTGACTTAATCTTGCTCATTGTGCGCGAGCGAGTTTCAGTTGTGTCGAATCCGTATTTTGAATGCATTTTATATTATGACTTATTTGTAAGTATTTTGCAATATCTTTATAGATTACTTTTGCTAATTCATAACTTAAATTAACTGGCACAGCATTGCCAACCATTTTATATCCAGAAACCAAATTTTTATAGATAAAAATAAAATCATCTGGGAATGTTTGAATACGAGCGCACTCTCTTATACTTAATCTTCTATATAAATTTTCTTTGCCTTTAACAAATTCTCTTTTATTTTGTTCAATAAAATTCATCTTAGGTGCTTGTGGATGTATAGGTGCATGTCTGCCGCCAGCTTGTATAGTGAAAGAAGCTTCATCCCATGCTCTAACCCTATTCCTTGACATATATATTGTAGAAAAACCACCTATCATATATTCATGATTTGGGATTTTACAAGCTTCACCATTAGTATAATTATATTCTTTAGCAGGTAAGGCATTATCTTTCAAATCCCAGATTGATTCTTTCAATGTTGGTATATGTTCATTTGGTGGTGGGAAATTGAATGTTAAGTTTGTATCATTTCTATATCCAATAAAGAAGATACGTTTTCTATCTTGAGGTGTATTATAATCTTTAGCATTCAATAACTGAACTTCAACATTATACCCAGCATCCTTAAATTGATTAATTATATTTTTTAATGCTTCGGAATGTTTATTGGCTAATATTCCTGAAACATTTTCAGCCAAGAAAAATAATGGCTGTTTATCCTTAAGCACTCTTATATATTCAAAGAATAATTGCCCTCTATGATCGCATATACCACGCTGAGCACCCGCTTCACTCCAACTTTGGCAAGGAGGTCCTCCAATAATTCCAATACAATCAGGAATTTCAGATGTTTGAATTTCTGTAATACTTCTTTTATCTAAAAAAACATTTGGGTGGTTGAATTCATAGGTCTCCCATATTTCACTATCAAATTCATTAGCCCAAGTTGTATTAAACCCGGCTTTATTAAACCCTAAATCTAGACCACCACAACCAGCAAATAAAGAAATGATATCCATTTAGACCTCCAAAACTATTCGTATGTTAAGTATAATAATTTATGTCTCATTTGTCAATTACTTTAGTTTAACATTTATTAATACGATTTATAGAGTATAAATTTAAAATTTTTTTATAAAATGGAGAAAAAAATGACCAATGTTAGTGATCAAATGGGTAGATCGTTAGAATATATTGTAGTAAAAAAAATAATAGAGAATAATTCAAAAATAAAACTACTCGGAAACACAATTAACGATCAGAGTAGGGATTCAACAAAATACCAAAATCTTGATGAACATATAAAATCTCAATATGAAATATATGCTAAAAAAATAATAAGCTGGATTAATAATAATTATGGTTTAGATGACATAATTTCAATTGAAAGATTTCCAGATAGTATAGCAAAAAAAGGGGATGTAACAGATGTTCAACTCATTTTCTCAGATAAAAAAATAAATATTTCATTAAAACATAATCATCATGCTTTGAAACATCAAAGACCTGGTGCTTTAGCTCAGAGTTGTGGTTATAAAAAAAATAGTCCTGAAGATAAAGAATATAGAAATAAGTTAAAAGTGGTATTTAGTAATTTTGAGAATAAAATAAATAACTTATCGACAAAAGTTACATCATTTAAAGAGATCAAATCATATGATGAATGTTTAATTGAAAACTATTTATATTTACCAGTATGTAAAGCATATGCTGATTTTTTAAATAAATATGCTTTTAAAGGTGTAGAAGCAAATAATTTTTTTAAATTTATATTAGGTAATAATAATTATATAAAAATCATTGCTCAAAATAATGAAATAAAAATCCATAAATATCAAGATATATCTTCCGTAAAAAGTTTAAATGCTACGGTCAGTAATAATAAATATATCACTATTAGTTTTTCAAATAAATGGGAAATACAACTTCGATTACATACAGCAAGTAGTAAAATAAAAGGTATGAGTTTAAAATTCGATACTCAACCATTAAAAATTCCGGTACCCGAAGAAAAAATATAAGTCTTGATTCGCGGCAAGGATGCCGCGAGTATAATTTTAATGCGGTCATTTCGCACAACGTTTTGCTTATGCGACGTCGCGCGGCCTTTTGCGCGATGTGGCGTAGCCCGAACGACCGCCAGGGAGTGAAGCGCATAAGCTTTGTTAGGCGCAGTTGTTTTATGGTAAATCAGTTTCTTTTAATGCATAAATTTGCTGATATGAATTATTTTTAATTTGATTATTGTAATATATTACTTCAGATTCTGATAAATATTTTTCTTTAACTCTTTGATTTGTTTTTCTTTTTATTATTATTGCTGAAGTTGGAGTAATCGGATAGTAAAGTTCAAGTCTTTCTGTTTTTTCTCCATGTTTAGCAGCAAGATTAATAACAGGCTGATCACCAGTAATAAATGCAATATCGTTTTCATTTTTTAAAAAAATTAATTCCCAATGTTCTTTATTTATTGATAATAGTGCAGCCATGTTTGTTGCCATTATAATTCTTAATACATTCCAAATGTTTTCAATATTAATATTTTCTTTTTTAGAAATACCTTCCAATAATTTTTCTTTTCTGTTTTCTGTTCTAAAGTATTGAATACAAATGTAAATATTAAATTCAGAATTGCTTTCATCAATAGAATAAAATTCATATTGATCTGATCTGAGTTGATCAATATATTTCATTGCCATATTTTCGATGAGAGAATGATATTCTTCTTCCAAATTGTTAATTAAAATATCAATCATTTCATCGTGTTCAATATTTTCTATTCCGGATTTAATTATTTTATTTCTAACCTCAAATATATTTGTAAAAATAGTTATCCAATTTTCGTTAAAATTTTTCATCAATGGATGTGCATCTTTAAAAAATATATATCCGCTTCTGACATTTCTTTCAGCCTATAAAAATCGCGACTGTTTGCAACATTTTCTAAGGATGTTTTGAAAACTTTATGATCACGCAAACACACAACCTGGTCATCGGAAACCCACGGTTTTAAGTAGTACTTCCAAACATAATGATGTTTTCTTTTTTTAATCATATTTTCTCAAATTTGAGTTAAAACAATTGCGCCTAACGTCTTCTTACACGCAAAAAAGTTGCATATAAGTCACAATCTGCGTCAAATCTTCACAGTCTGTCTCGCTGCCAAAGTATTCGCCATGGTTTAAATACTCATCTAACCGCCTAACATGCCAAAATTATCATGTCAAGAAAGAATAGAAAAATTTGCGTATTGGATTGTTTTATATTTCTACGGTTCAGGATTCATAAAATTTATGCTGCAACGTACAGGCGAGCGCCAGGACGGCAGCGACTGCGACTGAATCTGACATGGATGTTGGACTCAGCGCCGCAAGCCTTCATGCTAAAGCAATACCACTGTGAATATATGCTTCCTGTTGTATCTGCACAGAATAACTGCATGCTGCTTCAAGGAAGGCCAGTCGCCGCATGAGACGCTTAGAGCCCCTGCGGCAATTGAGCAGCGTCTTTTCTTTTGGTTCCTTTCTTTGGACGAGCAAAGAAAAGAACAAACACTGCGTGTATTGAATACCGCAATATACCATGAGGTAAAAGTTATAGTCACACCCATACATCGATATTATATGAATTCATATACATTCTTTTTCATCAGGATCCCGGCATTCCGCTGCATTGCGGCCGGAATGTCTGGATTGTTTCATGATACAGGAACCATTTTCAACTCACTTTCCGGTCATGTTCCGGTCATTTCTAGTCATGTTCCAGTCATCTCCGGTCATGTTCCGGTCATCTCCGGTCATCTTCCGGTCATTTCCGGTCATTTCCGGTCATCTTCTAGTCATTTCTGGTCATCCTCTGGTCATTTCCGGTTCTTATCCGGCTCTTATCTGGCTCTCAGCTGGCTCTTAGCTGGTTCCTATCCGGTCATTAAAAAATAACAGTAACCCCTGTATCCTGGAGATTTATCGCCGCTGAAGCTCGTTCGAAATGACAAAGGGTATCATGGACAGATTGCTTCGCTGCGCCCGCAATGAAAGCGTTACGGCCGCAAGATGTAAATAACTTGACTCTTTCGCTTAAATGTCTTATTTTATAAATTTACAATCAACCTGGCGGAGATGTAAATGAAACAAACCCCATCTTTATTGCTTACCAACGCGACCCGGCTCTGGGTTGCGGCTGACAATATCCAGCCCCCTTTTGTGAACCAGCTCATCTTTGACGGCACAGGCAGTTTTGACACTGAGAAGCTTGCGGAAGCGATCAAAACAGCTTCAAGCGCGAACCCGGGCAGCCGTTATGTGCTCAGGGGTACACTTGGGCGCAGCCGCTGGGCCGATTCGGGCATTACGCCACGCCTGCGGGTTGTTGACGGTGCAGGGTGGGACGGCATGGGGCCGCAGGGAGCGCCTGCCTGCATCAGTGAAAGGCTCTACGTGAATAAGGGTCCATCCTGCGAGGTGGTCATAATCCGCGGCAACCCGCTGCGCATCCTTTTCCGCACGCACCACGGAGTCATGGACGGAAGGGGGACCATGACCTGGGCCGAGGATATATTCAGGGCGCTCAGGGGTGAGCCGGTAATAGGTTCGGATCCATTTGTCTCTGAAAATGAATTGTTGAATATATCTGCGGGTAAAATTGAAAAGGCCATATCATATGTTTATGGCGCGCCCACGGGCAGGGCCCGGGGCAGGGCAATGGGCATCACCTGGAAAAGGGTCATCGCCAAGGGGAGCTACAAATTACTTCTCCCCAAAGTCATGATCTGCGTGGCGCGGCAGGTCTGGAAACATTCACCTGAAAACGCGCGCTTCGGCATATCCGTTGACATGAGGTCTCGCAGGGAGAGCCTTCGTTCGACCAACAACCTGACTAACGCTTTTTTCATCGATTTCGGACCAGGGATGAAACCGGGTGAGCTTTCGGAACTCATCGTTCGAAGGCAGAAGAACCGCGAGGACGGCACCTATACACTGGAGGACAGGCTCATATGCCATACCCCGCTCTGGCTTCTGGGCATGATCATGAAGCGCGAAACACTGGCTCACCATAAATCCGGGCAATACCGCTATTCCGCATATGTATCCAACATGGGCCGTGTGCCACTGGAATCTTTTTCAGGCGGGGGCTTTACTGCAGAGTCGTTCTGGGGGATTCCCCCTGGACTGGGAATGGTGCCCCTTTTCCTGGGTGTGGGGGGACATGCTGACCGCGTGGAACTTGTCGCGTCAATGCCGGAGGTCCTGGCTTGTGACGGAAGGCTTGATACCCTGATGAAAGATATACTTGAAGAACTTGCCGGCATGAAGGACTAAGCCGGCATAAAATTATCAGCAGGCTTATTTAGCCGCTTTTTTTTTCTTTTCGCTCTCTGCCAGCTCCCTTGCCTCTTTAACCGCTTTTGTAAGGGCTTCGATAACGTCGGGCTTAATGTCAAAAAGCAGGCCGTTATCCTTGCAGAGTTTTTTTGTCTTTTTTATCTCGGCCATGAGAGGCGCGGGTATGCTGACCCTTAACAGCACATTCTTGATTTCTTCTTTCTGGTCTTTTCTTACAACAGCCATATCTCCCTCCGGTTATACTTTATTTCAGATTTTTCCCGGATCCAGGGGAACCGCCTGTTTAATAATTGTTATTAAACAGCAGGCATTCCCCTTGTAATCCCGGAAGGAACCATTCTACTGGTATCCCTGATTCTGCAGAATCACTTATTGCCAATTAAAGCTATACTAAATGCTGTGATATTTGTCAATATATTTTGCTATTATTTTTGCTTTTTTATTTTGCTATTTTTTTTGCTTTTTAGATTGACATTTAATGATGCTCTATGTATACTATGGCTGCGGGTTGTAAAATAAACGGAGTTCATCAAAGGAGAACTTATGAAGAAGGGCGGATCAATGGTAACAGCGGTTTTCGGCAGAATTAACGATATTGTGTCAACGGTTGAAAATATTCATGGTGATATAGCGGGAAAGCCGGGCAATAAAGATGCAAAAAGTATCCGCAAAGAGCAGAGAAGAAACGGTGTATACGGTATCATCAAATCGATCAATGGCAGGATAGGTGATGCTGTCTCCCGCATGTTTTAATCAGCAGCGGGTAATTCTGACTGGTTTATCTTGAGATTAAAAATTAAAATTATAAATAAGGAAAAGGTTTAATACACTATGGCAAGTAAAGGATCAAAAATCGGGTTCGGGTATCATTTAACTGCATATTTAGCAGTGAATGCAATTTTAGTATGGATCAACCTTGATAAATACCCGCAGTATTTATGGGCTGTATGGCCGGCGGTCGGCTGGGGGATCGGGTTAATGTTTCATGGATTGGGTATATTTGTATTCCCGGGAAGCAGCAACAAGGGATTTTTTAATCATTTAACAGCATTTATACTGGTCAATGCGGTTTTAATCTACCTCAATTTGACTTTATACCCGGCATACCTGTGGTTTAAATTCCCCTTGATCGCCTGGAGCTGCATGCTGGTTTTTCACGGCTGGAGAGTCTTCTGGAAATTCAGTCACAAAAAGAAGGATGCAAAGAAAGAGGCAGCACCGCAGGCATAAACTGCATGCGCCGGGAGGGGGGAATTATTATTCCCCCACTGACCTTATAGCTGTTCCCGCCATATTCCGGTCAGCAGGATTCTGCTTGAATTCCAGCTGACCCGTATTAAACATGTCATGCGGAGAATACCATGATAAAACTTGAAAACGTATCCCTGGACATATACGGCGCGAAGCGAAGGATCCTCTCGGGCATAAACTGGCACATCAGGCCGGGCGAAAACTGGATTCTCTTCGGCAGGAACGGTTCGGGCAAGACAAAGCTGCTGGAGGTGATCACCGGCTACATTTATCCCTCAGGGGGCGAAGTCTGCAGGTTCGGCGAAGCCGGCATGGGACACGACATACGCGATACCAGGACACGCATAGGATACATAAGCTCCGCGCTTAAAGAGAAGTTCACTATGCACGAGACACTTCTTGACTCGGTGCTGGGCGGACTCTACGCGTCAGTGGGACTCTACCGTAAACCTTCACAGGCGGACACGGAGCGCGCGTCACGCCTTATCGCCGATGCCGGGTTCGGCGGCAGGGAGCACGATACAATCGGTCACCTTTCTGACGGTGAAAAGCAGAAGGTCATGATGCTGCGCGCACTTATAAACAACCCCGAACTCCTGATATTTGATGAACCTGCCGCTGGCCTTGACATAGTTGCCCGCGAGGAACTGCTCGAATCAATCAGCGCTGTCGCCGGCCGCAAAAATATAGCTGTAGTGTATGTGACTCACCACGTGGAGGAGATAGTCCCGCTTTTTGATAAAATTTTCATCATAGATAAGGGATCATGTTTCTTCAGCGGTACAATAAATGACGCATTAAGTAAAAATAAATTCTCGGAGGTTTTCGGCCGCAGGATCGAGGTTATTCAGAGGAACAGCCGCTTCCATTCGTCTGTAAACTGACGCGGAAGCGGCGTGGTCCGGTATATGTTTACCTGCCGGTAAGTCCGGCAGAATTAATTACCAGGTACCTCATGTCAAAGTTCTTTTCAAGACGCCCTGTTCCCGAACATGAATAGCATGCTTTTCTCCAGGATTCATTCTCGGGCTCAACAAGAAGCCCGGGGAACATTTCACGTAAATCCCCGTTTATATTGACATCTCTATTTTCAGTTTTCATAATTCAACCTCAATAGTATTGAGATGTACCCGGCCGCGCGTTGTTACATAAAAAACATCCCGGCCCCCGGCGGGAAAAGTACTTGAATTATCCTGCGTAACCGGTTACCTTGCTGAAGTGCTTTTGCAGCCCGGCACAAAATCCTTTTACAGGTTATTCGGAGTGATATATGAAAAAAATGCTTTTATGTGCAGGAACTTTAATGCTGTTTACTGGCCTTACTATTGGTGCCGGAAAAGCGGTCGGCAGGATCGCCAGCATAGATTCCGGGAAGAAGGTAGTTATAGTAAACGTAGAGTCAGGGATTGACCTTAAAATGGGTGAGATGCTTGAGATAGATTCCGGCAGCGGTAAGATAAAACTGGAAGTTACATACCCCATGCAGACCGTGGCCAAATGTAAAATTAAGGGTAAGGGCCTGATTTCGCAGCTGAAGAAGGGAATGGTGGTGTCCAGGTACAGTGAGGATGCAGAGACTGTTTCTGATAAGGTCGATGACGCATCTTTGAAAAAGACAGGTTTTACCGAGAAGTTCGGTGATACGCAAATGGTTTACATCGAAGGCGGAATCTTTACAATGGGCACCCCTGACATGGAACCGCAAAGAGAAAGTGACGAGGTGCAGCATGAGGTGACCCTGTCGCCATTCTGGATAAGCAAGTACGAGGTTACACAGAAGGAATACACCGATGTCACTGGAGTTAATCCATCCAATTTTAAAGGTGATAACCTCCCTGTTGACAGTGTAAACTGGTACGACGCGGTTGAATTCTGCAATAACCTGAGTAAAAAGCATAACCTTAAGCCATACTACAAAATAGACAGGAATAAGAGGGACATCAATAACTCAAACAATGAAGATAATCTGAAATACACCGTAACAATACTCGGCGGTAACGGGTTCCGTCTTTCAACAGAAGCTGAATGGGAATTCGCCTGCAGGGCGGGTACAACAACAGCATACTCCTATGGGAACATCCTTGACGCGACTATGGCAAATTTTTCCGGCGCCAACAGGAACACGACAACGGCAGTGGGGAGCTTCCAGCCGAACGCGTACGGCTTGTGTGATATGCACGGCAATGTGTGGGAATGGTGCTGGGACTGGTATGGTGAATACACCGGGCCTGTTAAGGATCCGGCGGGTGCGGTTACCAGCACTGTCCGGACAATGCGCGGGGGTTCATGGAACAACCTGCCTGTATTGTTGAGGTCTGGACGCCGCACTCACCTTTTGCCCAGCAGTAACGGTTTTTACGCAGGGTTCCGCGTGGCACGCTCGGCTGATTAGAGTGAAGGGGGCGGGTTGAGTGAAGCTGACTACAGTCATCCCGATGCGGCATTAACTGAATCAGGACACTTTTACATTCATAAAGATTCCGGTATTCCCCTGGAGGGGAAACCGGAATGACATTATTTAATATCAAAACCTGTTTTTAACAATCGACTTATCAGTCTACTCCGGGTCAACACCCATCTTCCCTGTCAGTTCGTCTATATTTATGCGGATCACATTGACCTTTGCCAGGTCCTCGTCCGTTGCAGGTGTGAACTCGAACCCGCGCCCGTACTTCTCCATGAGTGAATCAATCGCCATCATGGTAAACATAATTCACCGGTGTTATATATGGCACATTGTCAGCGCGGCGGCAGCAAGTTTTCCGCAGACCTGGAACGGGAGCATGTTTTCGCATTTCTCTTTTGACAGCCATACCACGGGCATAGTTCACCTGTTTAGACCCATTTTGTTTTGCAGAGGTGCATGCCTTCAGACGATACCTGGTAACCCTCGGGGTGCTCGTATATCAGGAGTTCGGACTTCAGGTCTTCAAGCATCGCCCGCAGTGCTTTCCCGCTCAGGCCGGTCTCGGTTTCAAGCTGGTAGAGCGTAATGAATCCCCGGTTGCCCGCCCTGTGATAGATTTCATATAGGATATCGGTTCTGTTCATGGCACGTAAACAATCATACAAAAGGCAGGTGACAAGGGGCAAGTACTATTCAAGGGGAAAAATTTAAAGTTCAGTTTCAGCCGGCAGTGGAGCAGAGTTTTTGCAGGTAATCTGTTTCAAACTTTCTGCCCGTAATAACTGAAAAGAATTTTTCAAGATGTATCGTGTAGAAGAGTTTTCGTATGGAGGGATTAAGATCGAAAAAAACCAGTTCAATGTTTTTATTCATGGTCTCATTGAAAAACCTGACCAGTGTGCCTATTGAGCTTGAATCTATTGATGTGAGCTTTGAACAGTCAATGGCTATAACTTTAGGCTGCTTTGCTATCAATTCCTCCCATGTATTCAGCAGGACATTGATACTTTCGATGAAAAGCTTTCCGTTAAGGTGTACTATTGAAATACTTCCCTGGTCTTCAACCGTGATCTTCATCATGGCGTTCCTCCTTGCATAACGGAAACATGGTACTGTTTCCCGGCAGTTTATTATATTCACGCATAATACTGCTGCTTTATTATTGTCGGAATTATGGAGCAGTTTTATAAGCTATTAATCTCATCATGTTTTTTAAAAGGATACAGGCGCAGGCCTTTTGTATTTTATTAGTGTAAAACTGCGTATTTTTATCATTTTCCGGAGCATTGTACACATTGTTCCGGAAAAATGTCAACTATTAAAACTGAACAACGGGTTTTGGGATGAAAGATGAAGCATAAACCGGGTAATTTTTTCCGGGAAAGATATTTTTGCCGGTTATTCCGGTTGAATAATATGGTGCCTGCATTATCATTCTGCATATATTGCGGAGGATTTATGGTATACGATCTTGGAGATAAAAAAGTAATATTTAATAGCAATGATTATTACATCGCGGAGAGCGCGCATGTAATGGGTGATGTGGAGATAGGTGACGCCGCAAGTATCTGGTTCAACGCAGTGATAAGGGCAGATTCAGGGAAGATAATAATCGGTGACCGGAGCAATGTCCAGGACGGCTGCGTATTTCATGCCGAGGGGTGGAACAGGCTTGTGCTGGGGAAGGGGGTCACTGTGGGGCACCTGGCAATGCTTCACGGCTGCACAGTGGGTGACAATACTCTGATAGGAATAAATTCTGTGGTGCTGGATGAGGCTGTAATAGGGAAGAACTGCATTATAGGCGCCAACGCGCTTGTAAAGGCAAAGAGCGTAATTCCCGACGGGTCTGTTGTAATGGGATCACCGGGCAGGATAGTGCGGGAAATTACTGAACTGGATATAAAGCTTATAGAAGCGGCCGCGAAACATTATGTTGAGAACGGCAGAAAGTTCAGGGAGATTCTGAAGGTTGTGAGGTAGAAAAATATGGCGGATGCCCTCATCCGCCCTCCGGGCACCTTCTCCCGCTTCTGGCTCATGAAAATGGTTTCTGCTTGAATTAAAATAAGACCAATTATTGTCATGACATAAAAAGGGAGAAGGGATTGGCTAAACCGATATAAGTTTTATCCGCTTTACCCGGATGAAATTAAAGATTCAGGTTGAACCTCTCCCGCCAGAGACGGGAGAGGTCGCACGAGTGCCAACGATGTGCGGGTGAGGGCATCTTTAATTAAAACAGCTTCTTGATCTTCTTGCCGGCCTTGTCTTTTGCCTTGTCGGTTTTCTTTGCTGCTTCCTCTTTGGCCTTATCCTTTGCCGCGTCCGCTGCCTTGTCAACTACCTTGCCTGCAGCTTCTTTAGCCATGCTCTTCACGATATCAGCAAGTGACCCGAGCTGCGGGTGTACCATCTTTACCTCAGGCTTTGATGCTGTTCCCCTGACTGTGTACTTCAGGTAGATCTCCCCCTTGTCGTTAACCATCGGTTTAACCGCTGCATCCGCGACATCTTCAGCTTTCAGGTAATCCCGTGTTTTGCCGGTAATCAGTTTATCCGCGGTCTTCTGCGTCCTGGACTTCACTGTATCAGTGTGTTTCTTCGCGAGCGCCATGTCTGTTGCCAGGTCAAGGTTCATTGACGCAACATTCACCTTCCCGCCGAATGTCATGGCATAGTCATCGTTGCCGATCTTTCCGTCTTTAAGTGTCGCGATATTGTCCTTGTAATGAATGAATACGTAGCCGTTTTTCCAGTGCACATCTTTCTGCAGGAAGTCGAACTTGCCGCAGTACTTGGCCAGCTGCTCAACGTTCATCATTTCGTTGAATACCTGGAGCCCTGTCATTTTTCCGTAGGGTGAACCCGCCTTGAGTGAAATCTCCGGGTTGAGGAGTCTTGTCTTTTTATCGAACGGTATTACTGTGCCGGTTATGTCGAACCCTATGTCGAATGACTCTACGCTTCCTGACTTGGGCCTGCTTACTGTTTTTATGCCTGTAAAAACTTTAAGCTGTATGCTGTCATTCTTTTCAAGGTTCGCGGGATCAATGGTTATATCATACACCTTTGCTGTAACCTTGTACAGGTTGATCTTCTGTTCCGATGTCATGTCGTTGAAATTCACGCTGCCGTCCTGCATTCCGATAGATCCAATGTTTATTGCAACAGGGATGTCGTCTGCCTTGAGCGGTTTTGACGGAGGCTGGTTCTTTGCTGCTTCGGCCTCCTCTTTGAGTTTCCTTTCAAGTTCCGCCTGTTCCGCGGGGGTCAGTTTCTTTGTTACAAGAAGGTCCGAGAAGTTGAATGCGCCGCTCTTGTACCTGACAATGTTGATTACAGGTTCATACAGCATTATTTCGTTAAGAACGAATTTTCCGCTCAGAAGGGGGGGTATGGATATCCTGAATTTAAAGGATTTCATGGATGCGAATGTATCTGCCGCGGCAACAGGCTTACCCTTGAGTGCCGCTATCGCCTTCTCTGTCCTGTAGTTGGAAATCTTTACATCGCTGACCGAGAATCCTGAAACAGCGCTGAAAAGGCTGCCGCTCACATCGCCTATGCGCACCTGCCTGTGGAGCTGCTTCTCCATCTGGGTTTCAATAAAGGGTTTATCTACTATGATCATTGCCGCGATTCCCGCCGCGATTATGAGCAGGATAACAATTCCGAATGAAATACCTGTCCATTTAAGTATGCGTTTAACCAGGCTCTTTTTAACTGCTTCCTTTGCCATTGCACTCTCCTGTGTGAATAATGATTAGACTTGTTGCGAAACCCGTTTCGCACTCGCAGGGAAGCCCCTGCGGGGGGCTATTTAAGGCCAGGGTGATTGCAACATCCTGTTTCGGCTGGCAGGCGAACATCGTGTTCGCACGCGCTCCGCCCCTTAAACCCCATATAAAAAGAAGATTTGCAAAAGTCTATTATGATAAGGATTTCAATAAATTTAATAAACATAGTATACAGAACGGCATTCCTGTATGCAATATTTTTTCACTTAAATGTCAATAATTGTGGCAATAAGTATCATTAATATATAACATTAATAATTTTTATTCTTGACCTCGGTGTATCAGCCCTTTTCCTTTACCGGAAGGGGAAAACATGATAAGCGCAGGAATAGACATTGGTTCAAGAACGGTTAAGCTTGCCCTCGCAGAGAACGGTTCAGTTGTCATGACCAGGAAGGTCCTCAATTCGCACAACCCGGTCGAGACATGCATGCAGATTCTTGAGGGTGTACAGTATGATTCACTCACCGCAACAGGTTACGGACGCCATTTGATCAGCAACTACCTTCCATGTAATGTAATAAGCGAAATAAAGGCCTTCGCTGCAGGCGCGCGTCATTTCAACAGGGACTGTACAGCCATACTTGACATCGGGGGGCAGGACACCAAGGCCATCACCCTGGATGATGCAGGCAGCGTGAAGAAGTTTGAAATGAACGACAAGTGCGCAGCAGGCACTGGCCGTTTTCTTGAAATAATGGCCTCTGCCCTGGGGCTGCACCTTGAGGATTTTGCTGATGCCGCGGTTTCAGCAGAGCGTTACCAGGAGGTAAACAGCACGTGCACAGTGTTTGCCGAATCCGAGGTTATATCCCTGGTGACAAGGGGAGTGCCGCGTAACGAGATTGCACTTGGCATACACAGGTCCATGGCTTCGCGTGCAATCAGCCTGCTCCGGCGGGTACAGGTGCAGGGCGATCTTTTTTTTGCAGGCGGAGTGGCATTCAACCGCTGCATGAGGATGCTTATAGAGAATGAACTGGGGTGCAGAGTCTTTATCCCCGATGACCCGCAGATTACCGGGGCAGCGGGATGTGCGTTGCTGTACTGCCAAAGTTTACCTTCGCACATACCCGGGCGGGAATGACAGAAATATTATAAAACAAAAATATTAATGATTAAAGGAGAACTATATGACACAGAAAGCAGAACCATTATTCCAGGACCAGTTTACAGGTGAACCGCCTGCCAAACGCGCAGTGGGGTATATACAGTCACAGAGGGAGAAGGGTAAACACGTTGCCGGGATCTACTGCGGTTACGCGCCGCTTGAACTTATCCATGCAATGGACATTGTCCCGGCAGTGCTGTGCGCGTTTGCAAACGCGACAATCGAGGAGGCTGAGACAGTCCTTCCCGCAAACCTCTGCCCGCTGATCAAATCGAGTTACGGTTTCATTGCAAAGGATACATGCCCCTTCTATTCATTTTCCGAGGCGGTAATCGGCGAAACGACCTGCGACGGCAAGAAGAAGATGTTTGAAATGATATCCCACAAAAAGCCCATGCATGTGATGGACCTGCCGCAGCTCCCTGATGAAAAAGAGGCGCTGACAAACTGGGAGGCAATGATACGCAAGCTCCAGGTATTTCTTGAAAAAACATTTTCAATGAAAGCAGCAGACGCCGACATTGAAGCAGCGATTAAAGAGAACAACAAGAAGAATGACCTTGTGAAACAGATACTTGAATTTGCAGCTCTGCCCAACCCGGTCATAGGCTGGGGCGAGATGCACGATGTAATCTTCCTGTCCACACCGGCCAGGGGTAACGAACTTAATCCAAAACTAGCAGAGCTGGTTAAACGCCTTGAGAAACGGGTGAGTGACGGCTACGTTTACGGTGCGAAAAACGCGCCGCGTGTGCTTGTTACAGGCTGTCCGACTGCCGGGGACGCGGCAAAAGTTTTTAAGATCATTGAAGAGGCGGGCGGTGTTATAGTCGCGCTCGATTCATGCATTGGCCTTAAAGCATTTTCTGAAAAGGTGGCAGAGAATACAGGCAACCCTGTACGCGCAATCGCAGAGAGGTACCTGAAAATACCATGCGCCTGCATGACACCCAATAACGGGCGCTTAACTGAAATGGACAGACTTATAGAAAAATTTAAACCCGATGCAGTGGTCGACATAGTACTTCAGGCATGTCACGGGTACAGCGTCGAGTCCCATAAAGTGGGCACACATGTTTCGGGTAAAAATATTCCGTTCCTTAAAATAATAACAGACTACTCGCAGGGTGATTCCGGCCAGATCAGGACAAGGGTCGAGGCGTTGCTCGAGAGCGTGAAGAAGTAAACCGGGATTCAGACATCATTGCCCGTTATGCCCCCTCTGTCACTGCGTGACATCTCCCCCCGCGAAAAGACGGGGAGAGAATTGATGCCGGAAATTTATGCTATAATCCTTCCCCATCGTATCATGGGGAAGGTGCCCGCAGGGCGGATGGGGCGTGGCGTACTGATTTCAGAATGTTAGTTTTCCCGAAACGTAAACCATATCATTTGAATCAAACTGCCCTATACTTGTATCAGCGTCCCCTTCAAGGATCCAGCTGCCAACAGTAAATTCGAAGTTGTCCGCCAGTTTTGCCATGAACTCGGCGTTGGCATATACGCTTTTTTCACCGATGTCGCAGGCTCCCTGTGAGGATAACCTGTACTTTTTATTGTCCAGGTAATACTTTACGTTCCAGAGTATCATGTTCGTGTACTGGTCCGATGAGAGTCCCGATTCGTATGACGAAATTATTTTCTGGTGGAACTGCAGGTTCAGGTACAGGTCGTCGAAGATGAAGTCCTGGTCATCAAAACCTATTGTGTACTCGGTGTATTTCTTTTCCACTGAACCGGTGCCGCCTGTACTGACATCAGCCATAATATGGGCACTGTCATATGCAAAGTATTTGCCTCTTTCGAAGAATGCTGCCTCACCGCGTATTGATATTCCGCTGAAGAGCGCGCGCTGAAAATCGAATCCGAACATTTGAACTTTTTTGTAAACAGCCCGGTAGTCGTGGGTAAGGTTCATATTATAAACCGGCAGATTATCATACCCGTTATAGTAGCTGGCATGCATGTCTATGTCAAAAAGGGTAAGACCTATCCTGCCGGCAGCGCTGCTGTTCCTGATTTTTTTACCCGGCAGATTCTGTTCAATGATGCCGTCACCGCCGGAAATGTATTCAGTTGCGCGCAGTGTTTCTAACTCGTTCAGCACAAACACAGAGGATGCCATCTCCGAGGGGTTGAATTCGGGAACAGCCACAGCTTCAATGAAAAAGTTCTCGTTAAAGAAAACAGAAACTGTTCCGCTGAATACACCGTACTTGCGGTCCTGTATGGGGGTGAAGTAGAGGTTTGAATAGTCCTGCGGGTTGATTATATCTACAGGTTTAACCTCGTCCGAATTGCCCCATGTGTATATGATGCGGCCCATCTTTATGTTGATGCTGTCGATAACAGACTCAAAGTAGAAGTCGTGGCTTATGAATGCCTCGCGGAGATAAATCCTTCCGGAGCCCGTGTCATCGCGCAGGTAAGCCGCGTTATCATCGGGTCGCATGGTGTCATCCTCCGCGCGCAGAATCACCTTGAACTCGGTGTTCTCAAAGGTCTCATTCAGGTTAACGTCGGCCTTCAGGTAGTTCCTGTATACTTCGCCTTCGTGTGTACCGGTCTGGTTCTTCGCGGTCACATCACCACTTAGGGTGATTGCCGCACCTGCATCCTGTGAAGAGATGAACAGGAATGCAAGTGCGGCAATTTTATATATTTTCAGTAAACTCTTGCTGGTTTTCATATCTGTACCTGTCCGGTTTTATTCCTCGGCCCACCTGGCACTCATCCTGTTACGGTTGAAGTACCCGGCGTTCACCTTCTTCTCCTGCGCGTCTGCCACGTTAAGGATAGACTGGCGTTTCTTTTCGATATCGGTTACTTCAAGGTACATGGGAACATTGACGTTCCCTACTTTCCTGACCTGTGATGCTTTCATTGTCTTTACCACGCGCCCGGATTTTCCATAGAACTGGACGCTTACGGGCAGCAGCGATGCCTTATCTATTACAACAACATGCTTGCTGTATTTTGATGAGCTGCTTTTAGGGAAACGCTCAATCACATAGCAGTCGCTTCCGCCGAAGTTCTGGTCTGCAAGGCGGTTGTAACTGTAGTCCGGGATGCGCGATCCTCCCAGGTCTTCATTGCTGAAGTCTGTATCAACAAAGTTTTTCTCTTTGTCCGAACCTTCGATCTGCCTGGGGCTGCCAACGGATGGGAGGTACAGGTACTGGAGGTTCTCTTTCCCGGTACGCTCAATTGTAAGCATGGTTGTTCCGCTGTAAGATGAATTCGTAAACCTTATGAGCGCCTTGCTCTGCCCGTCCTGTTTTACAGTCAGCAGGATAGCACTGCGTGATTCGTTTGAACCGCTTGCCATGTTCTTCATTGTCAGGGTCCCTTTTATAACAAGCCCGGTTGCGGATTTGTTGGCATCATGGGCCCTCTGCGCTATCTGCTCGCCTGTCAGGTTGTCCTGTGCATTAGTAACTGATACTGCGCAGACAAATGCTGTTGTTAAAATGAGACTGATTAATTTTTTCATAAATTTCTCCTTCGTATTACAATAATTTGTTATTTTTTAAATACCATATTCCGTCTCTTTGTCTTGGTTTTGTCATTTCGAACCCTCTTCAATTTATCGGGTGAGAAATCTCATGGTGAATGTAGGAATAGATTTCTCAGTCGCACACTCGACATAATTGAATATATTTTTTATTCCGGCTCCTTCGAAATGACAGAATTTTATGCCTCAGTTTCTTCCGGTACATTATCCCGGGCAATACTTCTCTCTTCAAGCCTTGCCGCAATCTTCAGGGCTGCCGGAATAATAAATACCGCGGCCAGTCCTGTTATACCGACAGTAAATGCCATGAGTCCGCCAAACTGTTTTATTATGGGGAACTCCGAGAACATGAGAACCATGAAGCCTGCAGATACCGACAGTGCGTTTGAGAGAATAGCCTTCCCGGTTGAATCATACGTTCTGGTAACCGCAGTATCAACATCTCCTGCGGCAGCCTCAAGTTCTATACGGTACCGGTTGATAAAATGTATTGAGTAGTCAATCCCCATGCCTATTGCTATGGATGCCACGACTGCTGTTACAGCGTTGAGCGGTATGCCCAGAAATCCCATGATCCCGAAATTCAGGGCTATCCCCACAGAAAGGGGAAGCAGCGATATAAAGGTCAGTTTGAAATTCCTGAAAATTATCCACATCAGTATTGCCACAAGAATCAGTGATGATAAAAGGCTGCTGATCTGTCCCCGGACTATGAGCATATTGGCCTCAACCATCAGGTCCATGAAACCGGACGGGTTCACGTTCACCCTGTTTTCCTTTCTAAATGCATCATCAAAGTAGCTAAGGGCATATTCCCTTATTTTCAGCTGGTCGGATATTTTACCGCGTTTTACGGTCAGGTGAACGCGGATCCTGTCCATGCCCTTGGAGACAACTCCATCGATATCCCCGGAGTAGAGAAGCAGGTACTCCCTTGTCATGGCTGTATTATCCGGTATCCGGTAGTATTCTTTTTTACCGCCGTGCATCTCCTGGTTCATCTTTTTAAGGTAGTCATTGACCGATACTGTTTTGCCCACCTGGCTGAACCTTGCCTGTATGTCATCCTGGAAACTCTGGACCTTCTGTAATACAGCGGGTGTTATCACTTCGGAACCGTCCGATGATTCGATGTTGATGGCCAGCATCTGCGTGCCGGCCAGTTTTTCGTTCAGATGGTTCTCGGCGATCTTGATGTCGGATTTTTTATTGAAGAAATCCATTGTGTTCATGTTCAGCTCAACGGCGCGGATGTAGTATACGGAAATACAGATTATAAGCACGCTGACGGACAGGACTGCGGCTGGATATTTAACCGTGTATTTTCTGATAACAGTGATAATACGGGATGCTGAATCCGAAGTGCTGCTCTCTTTTTCAGCAAACCTGAGAAAAGGTTTGGGACTTTTTCTTATGATCAGAAATGCCGGGATAAGTGTCACTGTTATGACAAGGGAATAGAATACGCCTATAGCGGTTATTACGCCGTAATTTTTTATATGGGTCATGTCAGATGTGACCAGTGATCCGAAACCGGCAACAGTGGTGAGGGCTGAGAAAATTATTGCAAGGCCGCTTACCTTCATGCTGTCCACTGATGACTGGTACCTGTCGTTTGAACTGCTCATGTAATAGTGCGTCATGAAGTGGATCCCGTAAGCGCTGGCCACTGCAGTGAGCACGGGCGGCACAGTGATGCTCACCATACTCATTGGTATGCCCAGTATGGCCATTGTGCCCACTGTCCATATAACAGAAATGATCATGGCTGCCATAGGCAGTAACACACCCTCGTAATGGCGGAATATAAGGACCAGGATTACAAGTATAACAAGCAGGACAAAGGGGAGCAGCAGCGCCAGGTCATCCTTTGTAGATGTGCTTACCCTGTCTGTAACTATAGGTTCGCCTGCAAGGTATATGGTGAGACCCTCGCGCGGATTATCCTTTAAAATCTTTTCAACAGCAAGGTCAAACTTCTGCCTCTGGTTGATGTCGATGGGATTCATGTCTATTGAGACAGCTGTCAGTGTGCCATCGCCGGAGAAGAGCATTTTGTCATAGATATTCCAGCCCTTAACCTTCCCGCGCATCGCAGCGACAGTAGTCTCATTTATGTTTTCAGGGTCAATGAGCTTCTCAACAACGAACTTGTCCCCTTCACCGCGGATGTAATCTATACTGATAACAGACTTGATATCATCAACAGGGAACTTATACAGCTGCAGCACCCTGTCTATACCGGACCTGGAAACCCTGCCTGCAACCTTTTTCGCGAAATCCATCTCCCAGAAAAGGTCAGCATTCATGCGCTCAGGGCTTTCAAGGATGGCTTTCAGCACGTCCCTGCCCTGGATTTCGTACTGGTTAACCGCGTCAATAAGCCTGTTCGCTTCATCAATGGTCAGGTCAAGTTCAGCGGATAAGCTCTGTGCAGGGAATCCCCAGTTAAGCTTTTCGATCTCACCTTTCAGCCATTTGATATATTCCATTGTCTTTACGGAGTAGGCATTGTCCGATTCAATTCCAATGAATATCATTTCGCTTGATCCGAACACGCTGTCGTAATTGTTCAGAAAGAGCCTGTGGGGATGGTCAGGAGCCAGGAAGTTTTTAATATCATTATCGAATTTAATAAAGGGGATGGCAGCCGCGAATAAAGCTGTAATAACCAGCCCGCATACTGCCAGCGGTACAGGCTTTTTGTAGAGCCGGGTTAAAAGTGAAAGAATTTTATTATACATATATTTTCTCCGCTTATACAGAGTTAAGAGTTCCCGTTTATTTAAGTATACCAATAAGATCTGTTTGGTATACTACGGTTACTTTTTCAATGGTTTTTTGTTCAAATAGTGCATTTTTTTCAGTGTTATTCCTTAACCATTTTGCAGAGTAAAAGGCTCTATCCCCCCCGCCGCCGAAGGCGGCGGGGGGGATTTAAATACTATATTACACTAAAATTTTTTAGTTTTCGTGGGGTCAGAGCACGGGATTCAGGGGGGCAGAGCATAAAATCGAGGGTCAGAGCCCATTTTCGTGAGACCAGGCTATCACCAGGGCTAAAAGGGGTCAGAGCCTTAATCCTGAAGTAAATAAAGTATTGTGTAAAAATTATCCTTAACGGAATCTGTCATAGAAAGTGCGGGTCAGAGCCCCGGACTTAATGTAAAATATAACCATGAACAAACAGCAGATAATGGAAATAACAGCAAGGTACAACCTTGCGCCGAACAAGAAGCTTGGCCAGAACTTCCTGGTGGGCGATAACGTCGTGTCCAGGATACTTGAACTGTGCAGGCCGCACGCCGGCCGCATACTCGAAATAGGGCCCGGACTCGGCGCAGTGTCATGCGGACTTGCCGAAATGAGTTCCGCCTACACCGCTGTCGAGATAGATTCAGGTTTCGTCCGGTACCTCTCTGACCTCTTTGCAGGGAACAGTAAAGTGCACATAATTCACGGGGACTTCCTGAAGACAGGGGTAAATGATGAGTTTGACCTCGCAGTTTCCAACCTGCCGTACTACTGCGCCTCGGAGATCCTGTTCAGGCTTGCATCTGAGTTCTCCATGCCTGTGATCTTCGGAATGGTGCAGCGTGAAATGGCGCAGAGGATAACTGCAGCTGAAGGGAGCGAAAATTACGGCGCAATGACAGTCAACCTTGCGTACTATTTCAGCACAAGGGAATGCTTTGTTGTTCCAGGGGATGCTTTCTATCCCAGGCCTGAGGTGAAGTCATCGCTCATAAAGCTTGAAAGGAAGACGAGATATTTTCCTGATACGAAAAGTGAAAGCCTGTTCCACGACGTGGTGAAGTCCGCATTCTGGGGCAGGAGAAAAACAATATTAAAGACGCTGGCTGATTCACCTCACATGGACCTGGGGCGTGAGAGGGCCGGGGCGATCCTTGAACAGTGCGGCATTGACACAGGCGCGCGGGGCGAAACACTTGGCCTCTCCGCGTACATTAAACTCACAGAGGCAATAATCAATAATGAAAAATGAAGATATAAAGCGCAGCCTTGACTCAATACTCCACCGTGTCCAGAAACCCGCGCGCTACACAGGCGGCGAATACAACTCCATAGTAAAAAAGGATGTGCAGGTGCGCGCCGCTATCTCCTACCCGGACCTGTACGAGATAGGCATGGCCAACAACGGCATCAGGATACTCTACGAGTACGGGAACAGGCTCGAGGGTATCGCATGCGAACGTGTATTTGCTGTTGAGGCGGACTTCGAGAGGGAGCTGCGCATGAACAATGTGCCGCTCTTTACCCTGGAGACATTTACGCCTCTGTGCCATCTTGACCTGCTGGGGTTCAACCTTTCGCATGAACTGCTTTATACAAACATGCTGCACATACTGGACCTGGGCAATATACCGCTGCTGCGCGCTGACCGCGTTGAAACAGACCCGGTAATAATTGCAGGGGGCGAATGCGTCTCAAACCCGTTCCCGGCGGCTGACTTCGTTGACCTGTTCTTCATAGGGGAGGGGGAGCACGGTTTCACTGAAATATTATCCGGGCTTGCAGCGTGCAGAAGGTCCGGGCTGTCTCGCAATGAAACAATAGCCAGGCTTGGAGAGATCGGGGGAGTGCTGGTCTCCGCTGATTACAGTTTCAGCTATGACGGGATTAACGTCAGCACTGAAGGCATGAAGAGGGTCATGAAACGCGTAGTCAGGGAGGGCGCGGAGTGGCAGGCATCAAAACCTCCGGTTCCAAATATCCGCATATCGCAGGAGCGCGCTGTAGTCGAGATCGCCCGGGGGTGCCACAACCTCTGCAAGTTCTGCCACGCGGGCTACTACAACATGCCGTACAGGACATGCGCATGCGGTGACGTTGAATCAGAAATATTCCGCCAGTTAAACAGTACGGGCTACAGCGAGGTCACATTAAACTCGCTCTCTTCAGGGGACTACAGGGATATAGTCAGGCTCCTGAACAGCGTGATGCCCAGGCTCACCGAGGAGGGGATATCTCTTGCGCTCCCGTCTCTGAAAGTGGACAAGAACACCCTGCCGGTAATTGAACTGGTATCAAACCTGAGAAAGACATCGCTCACGTTCGCTGTTGAATCTGCTTCACCGGAGATCAGGAGCAGCGCATATAAAAAGGTGAAGGAGGATGACCTCCTTGACATAGTTACATTCGCATTTACTCACGGGTGGCGTGTAATCAAGCTCTATTTCATGATCGGACTCCCCGGCTGCGAGGAGGTCGACGAGGCCGCGGAGATAAGCAGGCTTCTCGGCGTCATCGCGCGCGCTCCGGGTAAGGGTAAGCGGGAGATCAACGTCACCATATCGCCGTTCGTGCCCAAGCCCCACACGCCGTTCCAGTACCATAAGCAGATGGACATGGAATATTTTGATTCGGTGATCCGCACTGTAAGAAGGTCCGCGCCGCGTTCAGTAACAATAAAGAACCATGACATACGCTCGTCATTCATCGAGGGGCTCATGGCGCGCGCGGACACCCGCATGGGCGCGGTTATACTCGCGGCATACCGGAACAGCGCGAAGTTCGACTCGTGGCACGAACACTTCAGGTTCGATGCATGGATGGATGCCATAAACGAACACCTGCCTCACTGGAGGGAATACCTTGCTCCCCGTACTCCGGGGACAAACTTCCCGTGGCAGGTGATCGAAACAGGGAGCGAGCGCGCGGTAGAGGCCATGCGCGGCCGCTGCCTGGACCTTGAAAACTATCACCAGCCTGAAAAGCGCTACCGCGATGAGCTGGACACCTCATGGTACAAAGACTCCATGAAACGCTTTGAGGAGAAGTACAACGCTGTTCAGAAGATCAGGCTCAGGGTTTCCAAGACAGGGTACGGGATGTTTGTTCCGCATATAGACTTCATGGAGATCATGAAGCGCGCGTTCCGCATGGCAGGGCTGCCCGTTGCTTTCAGCCAGGGATTCAACAAGCGCGAAAGGATATCTGCCGGGTTCCCGTCACCTGTTGGAGTTGAGAGCATGGCTGAACTGCTTGATGTCGAACTTTACAGGGAGATTCAGGACCCGCAGATCAATGAATGGATCAGTATAATCAACACTAAACTTCCGGAATTTCTTAAAGTAGAGAGCGCCGGGAGGGTAGATGCAAAGGCTGCGATTATGGCGCTCACCGCGGCAGTAAGGTACAGTGCGGTCTTTGAACATGGCGCAATACCGCATTCGGTCGGGGAAATCCTCAGCGCCGACGGCAGCATAACAAAGCGCGGCAAAAACGGTGAGAAGGAGTTCCCGCTCCGCGAGGTCCTGCATTCATACGAAATAGATGGTAACCGCCTGGACTTTATCCTTTATACCGGGAACGAGTCATCGATCAGGGCGGATGAGTTCCTGCGTACGGTTACAGGTGCAGAGCATGTCCTCAGCACAGGAGTTTCGGTTACAAAGATGTGCCAGTATGTAAAGACAGAGTCCGGGATGGAAGTGCTGGAGTAGGGGTGGCCGACAGGCCGGAGGATTTTATCATGTAACTGAAAGTTTTCTCATTAAACCTGTGGTGTCATGAACTAAATCCCCCTTTCGCTGCCGCTTCTTCCCCCTTTGGTAAAGGGGGTTTTAT